>C687J35021_10001231_pt1 | contig 19460 bp, 25 predicted proteins | sample RifCSPhighO2_12_FD_35021 | JGI IMG/M metagenome (IMG submission 35021)
TCTATTCGTGCTACACCGTTGCGACAACCCACCTTGCGTAAATCCAAAACATTTATTCCTTGGGACAGCATTAGATAACGCCAGAGATTGTGTTCTTAAAAATAGACATGCCAAAGGATCAACAAGTGGGCGGCGGAAATTGGAAGAATCGGATATTTATGATATCCGTCGTCGGTATGTTTATTGGAGTGGTGGCATGCTTGCTAGGGAATATAATGTTTCTCCATCGCTGATACGCCGGATTGCGCGTAGAGAAATTTGGAAGCATTTGGCATGAGTGCTTCAAGGTGCTTGAGGCTTTGGGTGACCAAGAACTACAAAATATTGTGCTTGCAATGTTGTGATGTAGTCTGTTAGACTAGTTCTGTAGGGTCCTGGCGGATCATCTATAAAAAATGGTGATTCGCTTTTTCTTTTACCTGAAAAACAAACTGGCAAAAAGTACCCGCTTGATCGGTTCGCCAGGACCATCACCCCTAGGAGACTCGACCCTTCTAGGGGCCATTTTATGATAGATAAATACGGTATTGATGTTGTCCCGACTGTTTACCAAAATACCCCAGGTGTACACTTTGGGAAATGGGATAAAAAACTTAATTTTTCCGTCAAAATTGGAATCGGGAATTTCTCCCTATTTGACAAAGATGAAATCAAAATGATGTTTGACAGCTTGCTTATCAGTGCTATTGAATTTGCGGGTAAAGTGCATAAACTCGAAAGAAACGAACCTGCACAAAATGACTAAGGATGAGTCAGTCCGTTTTGGCAAATATGAAAAAGCTTATGGATTGGCTATAAGTGTCGAGATAAAGGATTTTGATTTATTTCGTGAAAATCCAGAAGAGATTAAAAATATGTTTGATCGGATGTACTCTCATGCTCTCGCCGTGGCCGATGATTGTATGAAAATAAATATTCTCAAATGAAAATGCATATGAGGAAGGGTAGTAAAAAGGGTTAATCATGGAGGAAGATTCTCTTTGGCAATATGAACAAATTTTGCTGCACGGTGAAGATTTTGAGAAAAGCCGAACTGAAATTGCTGAAATTCTGGGAGTAACAGTAAAAACTCTTTGCGAATGGGACAAGCACAAAATTGATTGGGATAAAGTCAATTCAGAAACACGCAAGAGATACGGAAATAGGATTAGATCGGTTGACGGGGCAATGTTTAAGAAGGCAGACAAAGGAGATGTTAATGCGGCAAAGTTGGTTTATGAGAGGTTCGACGGCTATACTCCTACCACGGCCAATATAGATTTATCCAAGAAAACAGATGATGAGCTAATCGAGGACTCGAAGAAGATCATAGATGAAATATCAAAGCAACATGAGGCTGAGGCTAAACAGCCTGGAACTGGCGAGGCGAAGGCGTGACGAGAGGATTCGATATTTCAAGCCTAATGGTGGCCAAAAGCTTTGGATTGATGAAATATCCAGGCCAGGAGCTTTCATAGTGGTAAACGCATCTGGCAATGGTGGCGGCAAGACTTATGGACTGGTGGCTATCATGGGGGCTATTATGTGGCCAGCATTAGCCCCGGCGAGCCTAAAATCAACGGTTTTGCAAGACTGGAAATATCCCAAGCGTCTTAGGATCGTATCAACGCCCAAAGAAATCGAAGAGATAGGCAGCTTACAAACCACTATTTCCGAGTTGTGGCCCAAGGGCAGATATGATGCCTTGAAAAAGGGCAAATCCTACCCATCTCAATTTAAGTCTGATACTAATTTTGTAGTTGATTTAATGACCTATGAGCAAGATAAGAGCGAGTTTGCTGGCCCAAACCTAGGACTTATCGCTTTCAATGAGCCAATGCCAAGGCCGATATGGGATGAATGTTTAGCCAGGACCAGGAAGGGCGGCATAGTCCTGGTGGCTATGACTAGCCTACATGAGCATCCCTGGGTGGTAGATGGCATATTAGGCAAGCATGATGGCAATCAAATCAGGGTTTTGTACTCAGATGTAGAGGAAAACTGCTTAGAACATGGTACTAATGGATATCTGAGCCATGCCCAAGTAGAGAAGATTTTAGGGCAGTATGATCCGGACGAGCGAGAATCCCGCAAAACTGGTAAACCTCTCTCAATGTCAGGCCGAATCTACAAGGCTTTTGATAGAGCAGTCCATGTCGCATCCGACATAACCCCTAATCCTGAGATGGCAGTTACCCGCTATATGGTGGTTGATCCAGCAATCGGCAAGCCGTGCGCTGCCATATGGGCCTATGTTGATGGTACTGGCCTAGTATCAATCTATGATGAATGGCCTGACTTCGATTTTGAGGGGTCGAAAGACTCCAACCTTGCAGTATCCGATTACATCACTCTTTTTAAGGCCAAAGAAGAGGGCAAGGTCATAGCCACTAGGATCATGGATAGACACTTTGGGAATGTCCGGCGCACTATGGGCGGTCTAACTCTGAAGCAAGAATTCCAAGAGCTAGGCCAAGACTATCAAGATAGCTACCATGTGGGAGAGAATGAGCCAGAGATTGAGACAGGGATAATGAAGGTCAAGGAGTTTTTGAAGTATGACAAGGCAAAGAAGATTGACGGACTCAATAGACCAAGAATTCGTATTTCAGCTAATTGTAAAAACACTATTGCATCGTTTGAGAAATGGAGTCGTGACCCAAAGACCTACAAGCCCAAGGACGAGTACAAAGACTTTGCCGATTGTGTCAGGTACTTGATAGCCAGCAATCCAGAACTAGAGATACAGCGGAATTGGGGAACGCCTACGCCAGCGCACTATGGGGTTAGCTAATGTATAGAAATTATGGGCCTGGCTCTGAATTTATCTCAGAGGGATTGCATCTTGTTTTGGTTAGGAAAGATACTCATGGCTCATTATACGGGTTATCTGATGAAATAATGAGAGACACTACTGATAAAGAAATTCAAGAAAAAATACAAAGACTGAGCCATGCCCTAGACAATGCCAAGAGAGAGCCGATAGATTGGAAGGCACTAACAGCTAAATTATGAACATAAGCGCAGCTTGTAGTGCTGTTTTTTATAATCCAAAAAGAAAAGATTTTCCGCATTGCCATTGCGGTAAAAAAGATTGCAAAAATAGATGCAAAGACAGATTCCATTGCAAAGAGACAGCTATAACGTGTAATAGATGCAAATGCGGAAGATTGATTCCCGATGATGACTATTAAATATGCCTATTGAAAGCGAACTAATCCCACAAGAGGCAACACAATACCTCAACAATCTTGAAGTAGAACGCCAGCAACAGGGACTAATTCAAGCCAGGACTGAGGCACTAGGCGAATTGCTGGCATGGTGCAATCAGTGGTTTGAGAAGTCTAAGGCATGGCGCAAAGCATCGTATGAGCAAGATTGGGAGCTATGGCGTAGAAATTCTGATTCGATGTATGATCCTAATTTAGCCAAGAAAAAGAAAGCTTGGCAATCCAAGGCTTTTGTAGATTTGACCCCTTCGCATCGAGAGACTATCCAAGCATTGCTCTATAAGCTTGTTATTGGCTCTAGGCCCATCTTGGAGGTTAAGGCGGGGCCTTCCGGCGATCCCGGCCAAGGAGAGGATGTTAGGGACCTGATTCTCAGGGAGATGGAAAAGAGCAGGTTTGAAGTAGCCTACAACGATATCCAAGAGGACTCAACTACCTATGGCTCTGGCTTCTGTAGGATTTGGCATGAGACTAGGACTGATGATAGGAAAATCAGACAGCCTATCTTTGAGCCTGTTAACCCGCTAAACCCCATGTCTGTAATGCGGAGTCTACAAGGCCAGCAACAGGTCCTTGGCTACCAGGATGTTATCCAGCCAGTATTGATTTACAAGGGCGTCCGGATTCAGCATATACCTATCTTGGACTTTTTCCCTGACCCCAAAGCCCTGGCAATCAAGGGGAATCCAATGGGCTATAGGTTTAGTTCGACCTATGAGGAAATCCTAAAAGGCGCACAGGAAGGATACTACCTGCCAGAAGCCGCCGAAACTCTCAAGGATGAGCGCAGCGAGGAAATTGACCCCGATGAGAAGCAACTAGAAAAGTCTGACCGTGGGATATCGGATGTACAGCCAGAGCGCACAGCATACGGCAAGAAGCATATGCTAGTTGAGATTCATGCTAGATTGCCAAAGAAGTGGGTGCTTGTTAATGGCGAGCCTATAGATGATCCCGACAAGCTCATACCCGCTAGGATAATTTTCCACAAGAAAACTGTCTGCGCTGTTGAAGTGAATGAGGACTACGAGGGAGAGGCTCCATATCTCAAGCTAGACTATATGCGGGTGAATGGCAGGTTCTACGCTCGCGGAATACCAGAGATGCTGAAGCATCCTCAGAATATAGTCAATGAGGTTGTAAACCAGAGACTAGACGAGGGCAATTTAGTTTTGAATGAGTCGTATGCGGTGATTGAGAAGGCATTGGTCAATCCAAAAGAATTGACAGAGGCCGGACCAGGACAATTTATCAGGCTTGACGCTAAGGTACTTGGTCCTAATGGTGATGTGAAAAACGCCATTATGCCACTAGGCAAGCAGGACATCAAGCGCAATGCTGGCTTTGGCGAAGTTATTGAATGGGAAAGGATGGCCCAAGAGCGCACGTCAGCCAATAGAGCTACCCTTGGAACTATAGGGCAGGTCAATGATTCAGCCCTTACTCTTGGCGGTCAGCAATTACTCAAAGAACAAGCCCATGAGAAGTTTGCCTATATCGGCATGGTCCAGGAGTTTTCTTTCCTGAACGAAGTCTTTAGGGCTTACTGGAAATTAATCTATGCCAACATCGAGCCGGATGATATCGTGATGGCTCTAGGTCTGGATAGGGCTATGCGGTTTCAGTTAATGAGCCCTGAGGAAATAGAAAAATCCTATCGCTATGATCCACAAGGTATTTTTGAGATGGAGAATAGGGGCGTCATACAATCTAGGTTGCAAGCTATTTTCCAGCAATTTGCAATGGCTCCTTTTGTCAATCCGGAGGCTTTCTTTGACAAGATGGTTAAGGGGGCCAGCATTGATCCGAACACATTAAAGCTAACTCCTGAACAACAGCAACAGGCCATGATGTTGGCTCAAGCACAATTAGCGCAACAGCCCAAGCCAGAAGAAAAAAATGGACCAAGAAAGAGTTGATATAGGCCGCAAGCTCCTGACTCTCAAGCAAGACCCATATTTTGAAATATTCATGAATGAGATTAACGATAGGATCGAGAGATACAAGGAGATGGTTTTGACTTATGATGGCGGGCCGAAGGCTGGAGATTTGGGAGCTGCATACTACAGGCCCAGGTATCAAGAATTAATGTCTATTGTAAATTGGCTAGATGAGCAGATACACTTAGGCGAGCGTGAAATAAATTTGGATCGTGAATCTAAACTACAGGAGAGTACAAATGAATAAGTTACTTCAGTTGGTTGTGTTGGGTGTCTTTTCCGTTATTGGTTTGATGGGAGGTCAGTATATCGGTAAGGTTTATGCCGTTACTGTCAATCCCGCGTCGAATGTCCTTGGCGATTCAGCTAATACCGGTACGACGCTTGTCTATAGGACTTCGGATGGCGATTTTTCAGCTAGAGATATTTCGTCTAGGGGTCTTATCGCTTCGGATACGTCTGCTTCGAGGGCGCATATCCCGGCGTTATCTTCCACTACGCTGATTACGATTACTCCTACGGCTGCTGGAGATTTGTATATGTATATCAATTCTCTTAATGCCAGTATTGGTTTGTGTCACTCTACTGGCACGACTCAAGCGGCTATCGTGTTGTCTAGTGCGCCGACTTTGGCGTGTCGTCAGCAGTAAGTTAGAAAAGGCAATCCGAAAGGACCCTAAAATTACGACCCTAGAAATAGGCAATCGAGGAAGAAATGGAAAATGAAATGAATGTAGTTACGGTGCCGACAATGGCTATTAATGACCCGTCTTTGTCACCTACTCCTATCCCTGACCAGTTCTCAGGCAAATGGGAAGATATGGCTAAGGACATGGCCGCTATGGCCGGGAATGGTGAGGTTACGCCTATTGAGGTAATCACACCTAAGCAAGATGAACCAATGGGACAAGTAGCGCCAGTGCAAACGGCTCAGGCACCGTCCACTGTAACGCCTGAAGTCCCTGACAAGTTCAAGGCACCTGATGGCAAATTGGATGAAGGTAAAATAATCAAGTCCTATCTTGACTTGGAAAAAGCATGGGGAAGGGCTCAGTCAGCTAAGAATCTTCCTCAAGTTCCTTTCCAGCAAGCGCAACAGCAGCAAGTCCAGCCACAGGCAACCACGGAGCCGCAAAGCTTCGAGGCCCAAGTAGAGCAGGACTTAAAGACCTATGGTGCTGGGCCAGTCCTAGCTAGATTGTTTCAGTCAGCCAGAGAAGCGGCCAGAGCAGACTTGACTAATGAATTGCAAGATGTGAGAAGCTTGCATGAGAATGAAATCAGAACCAGGGAGCTACAGGCAATCGCTAAACACGACCCTTTTGTATTCACTGAGGAAGGTTTCAATACTCTGAAAAGTATCAGGGAGTCGCGTCCTTGGATTAATTCATCTCCCGAGCCTTGGAAACAAGCGTATAGGGAGTACCTCGCAGACAAGGCCATGAACGTGCAGTTAGGGAATGGTTCGCAGGTTTTTATGCCTAATCCCAAGGCTGTTACAGCCCCAGTCGGGCCAGTGACGGCGGCGAATCGTGCCCCGCAATCTACGGTTAAATTGGAAACGCAAGCCGACATCCTAAATTATGTTGCTACCTTGACTAAGGATCAAGAAGCAGAATTTTGGCGGCGTTCTGGTTTTAAGTGGAAATGAAAAATAGGCACATAGAGTACCATGCCTGACAGGCAAACTAGTACCGTAACAGGGGATAATCTCCTGATGTCTTATTTCACTAGGCGATTGATGAAGGTCCTAGATGAAAATGTCTGGTTTTACCAGTTGTGTACCAAGTATCCGCTTCCTGAGGGGTCGGGTACTCAAATTACGTTCAATGGGTGGCGACGTTTAGCCGCCGCTTCTTCGACGCTTGCCGAACAGTCGGCTAATGCCGCTGTCGCGCTTTCGTCTAGGAATGTGAACGTGTCTATCGCTTCCTATGGTCGAAGCATCAAGGTTAGCGACTTGCTTGAAAAGACTTCTATTGCGCCGCCTGTCCAGGGTGCTATCGAGCGTCTACAGCAAGCAGCGGCCCTGACTCTCGATAACGTGATTCAGCTTCGCGTATTTAAGAACGTGCTGAGTCAGGTTGGTATTGATGGTTCTAGGTCTACCATCTTATCTGCCTATATGTCCTCGATTGCATCTGCATTTTGTGCAAATACAGGGACCATGAACGTGAGCAATCAATTCGGCTTCCCTGCCGTGTTCGCTACGTCTGCGGCTCGGTTGTCAGCCGTTTCTGCTACTGATCCCTCTATCTCCGCTAGGTTCGGTCCTATCGGAATTAGGAAAGCGGTGGATCGGTTGCGCCAGTTCAATGCCGAGCCTTTCGCTGATGGCTACTATGTCGGCGTGGCTCATTCCAAGGCTATTTCTACTGGACTTGGAAACGCAGACCTGAAGCAGTGGTATCTAAATTGGGAGGGTGGACCCCAGCAATCCATGTTCAAGGGCACGGTCACTAGTCCCTTGCATGGTGTTAGGTTCTTAGTCTCAACCAATGTGCCTAGATACGCTGTCGCCGCACACTCAGTTAATTTAACCGCTATCTTGTCTAATGAGGCGGTTGGGTGTACTGAGTTGGGTGGACGTGGTGCGGAGATGATTGTTAAGAGGCCGGGGCCGGGAGATACTAGCAATCCCTACGACCTGTTCTCAACAATTAGTTTCAAACTTCGCGCTACTGCCGCTGTCTTAAATCCAAGTGCCGGTGTCGTGCTTTTTTCACACGAGCGTATCTGACGTTGAGAAAAGATTGTAAGTTGGCAGTTTGAGAAACAGCGCATCATGGCAGGGGGCCGTGGTGCGCTGGACTCAGACCACCAAATGAATATGGAAGATGAAAATTATCATGTTTACCCGACAGTTGGAAGAGAACATTTATTTAATGATAAATGTTGGTGTATGCCAGAAAGAGATTTAGAACAAAAAACAGTAATTATCCATAACATAGAACAATAGGAGAACACAAATGACTCGATTCGATAAATTATTTTTAGGACTATGTGCAATTTTTCTTTCAGTCGGCCTAATCCATACCGCTATGGCCGATACCGGACATGAAGGAGCTACCAGGACTGAGAGCGGGTCATACATGGAAACTCGCAGAGTTATCGTTTCGTCTACTGCCGGAACTGCCCTATTTTCGGCAAGCGTCAGGCGTCCTGATGGTAACTGTAGAATTATAGCCGCTGGAAACGTGGTTTACATTGGGACTACAAGCGCGACACAAGAGGCTAGGACACATGTCAATATTGAGGTTGGATATCCAGTCTACTCTACCGAAACGATTAGGCTAAATTCATTTACTGGCGGGATGTTTGCTACGGCTGGAATAGAACAATCAAATGTTGAAGTCAGGTGCGTTGACTTCTTGGTGAGATAAAAATGAAAATTCTATCGCTTATTTTGCTTTTGGCTGGCGGTGCTTTAGGGTTTGAGATTAATGGGAGTGGTGGTGGTATTTCTCAAACCGACGCTGACACCAGATACCTAAACGTCCCAGGTGACAGCGCGACAGGCCAGATAAATCTAACCTCGGCTGCTGTGTCGGCGCATTTGAGCGTGGCTACGGTGACTGTTACATCAACGCTCACAGTCCAGGGTAACGCCTTCAGCGTCGGTACTTCTACTTTCGTCGTGACGGGATCGAGCGTCGGCATCAGGACGGCTAACCCACGATCAGCCCTAGACGTTGACGGTCTTGTCCAATTTGGATTCAGCGCGACGAAAAGCACAGTATCCGAGAACGGAAGCATAGACCTTGCTACCAATGCCGATGTGACCGTAAGAGGATCAACAGGATACTTTTTTTCCCAGTCAACTATCACTATCGCCGGGAAATTGTCAAGCGCAAATATAGCTCCGCTTCATGTTGGTTGTGATGAAGCCCCATTGAACTTCGCCAATCAGGCCCTGGCCTATTTCTGCGGTGACGATCCTTCCAGTTCTGGCCTGGCGTTTCGCAACGCCAATGGTAATTCAGAGTTGTTTTTAAGGGCAGACACAGCCGACGTGGCTATTGGAGCAGCCAGCAATAATAATATGCTGATAAAGGTTGATGCCTCTGGAACGCCCCCGGCGCATCTTGTCATTACCACAAGTGGTCGTTTCATCTTCACTAAATTGACTGACCCTGCCGTTGTAGGTATCACTTCAGGCACATTCGAGATAGGCGGGAGCGAGGACTATTCATTCAAGGTTGGTGCGTCTACTTTAATTGCAAGAGGCTCGGGAAATGTCGGAATTGGAACCGCTGAACCTGGGACAAAATTACATGTGTCGTCAGGAGTTCTGACCGTTGACGGTTCAGGTGCGGGTCTTGCTCTTTCTTCTGGAACCACGATAACCAACATCTTCAAAAGCTCCTTCACGTTTGACTTTCCAAACGTGCCAGCGGCAGGGACAATCTCATTCGGGTACTCCACTACGGGAATAGCCAACGGGGGGGCAGTAGCGGCTTCGGACGTTTGTTGGATTGAGGCTCCCGCTCTTGAGGATGATCTAAGCGTTTCTTTCGCTTCGGCTACAACTTCGGGGGCTGTCTTGTCCATAAAATTCAATAACCCAAGCGTGTCCGGGGTTGATCCTGGCTTGCAACTCTACCGCTATGGGTGCATGAGGAATACGAATTGAAGTTTCTTCTTCTTCTTCTTCTTGAGAAGTCTGTCATGGGGCAATCTACTCGGACTATCCCAGGTTACGGCTTCACATATGATGATGCTGGAAACCTGAAAATAGGCGGCACTATCAATGTTACGAATATTTTTATATCAACATCCCCAGGAGCCAAGGAGATAGTTTTTTCCACGGCTGGATTTTCTTCCACTGAAGCGGTTGAATTTTCATCGAATGTTACAATTGCTGGAGAACTTCGGGTAAATTCAACAAAGGCCAAGGCTATCTTCCTGCCCACTGGCGGCATTCACGTTGACGACGGGGAGTCTAGCTCTGGTGCGACGGCTCCCGGCCAGATGTTCTCAAAGAAGATTGTCACGTCAACCATAACTCTGCAAGGTTCAGCAATCTTATTCCAAAATAGTTCCGGGGTGGTCAAGGCGACTATGACGGCGACGATCTTGGAAATCAACGGCGTGAGTGCCGGGAAGCTGAAAAACAATTTCAAGGGAGAAGGGGCTCCACTTGCCGCTGATTGCGACGAGGAAAATGAGGAGGGAACGCAGTACCTACAGCGCACACCGTCAAGAATGAATTATTGCGCGAGCGATGGGGCTGGCGGCTATGGATGGCGGTTCAACGGGATATCGCAATGATTAATTTATTTTCTCTGTTTTATTGCTTGATGAGCGAGGTTTGTATCTCAGTTAAAGAGACTTTATGCGAGCGTTTTTGATTTTACCTGGGCTATGGCTCACGGCGACCTTTGTATTTAATGGGTGCGTAGGTCTAAAAGAATACCAGACCCCATGCGAGTTTGACGTTAGGGTGAGGCTTGAAGGCGACACGAATAAGGCGCATGCGACTTGCCGGAACGTCATACATTCTTGCCCTGATGGCGGGTGTGAATTTAAGGATGTTCAGATAGCGGCGGGGTGTGTTGATATCAGCGGCGGCAGAATGGTAGTGGTTGATCAGGACTATGTGATGGCACATGAGATGAGACACTTTTTTGACGCTAAATGCCTAGGGAAAAACAGGAGAGAATAATGGACTTAATGTTCACGCTCAGGGAGCTTGTCGTAATTACCGCTATCTGCTTCATTCCGGCGTCTATGATTGCGGCTGTTGGCTTGGCTGTCGCTATCGCGGCTGAGTTCTTGACCGGGAGTCACGGTTTCAAATGAGCAGGGAGAGCATATTTTTGATCTTCGGCTCCTTAGCGGCTTCTGTTTGGTTTCTTGTTTTCTGGATGGCCTATGTATACGGGAAGGATGATGGACATAAGAACGATGCCAAAGAGTGACTTATTGTATCTTCTGGTACAAGCCGTTGTAGCCCTGGGAACGGCGGTGGTCATCATGGCCGGAATCTTCATGGTCTTGGAGTTCTGCATCATGTGGAAGCAAAAGAGCCAGCTTCGAGCGCGGAGGCTTGACGGGGATCAGTATTTCAAGGACAGGCTGAAATGACCAGGCGAAAGACTGACAAATTTATTTTTAGGCTGGCTCTGGCTGGAATGTTATTGAGCGCGGCCCTGTCCGGCATGGCTATTCATGCCATGTGGAAGTTCAATAGCCTGATGGTGGAACTGTCAAACAGGATCGAGGAAGAAAGGGCGGTTAAGAGGTTTAGCCTTTGAGGCTGAGATACCATGTTTGGTCTGAACCGCTATATTTTTGGAAGCTCTGCGTGTACGGTTGGAAGAGTTACGGAGAATGGAACTTGAAGATTCAGATTATGAATATCCATATACGAATAACTTTATTACTGGTGAAATAATGAACCTTGGAGCCTTTACCATCATCAAGAATGAGGCCAACTGGGTAGGATTTTGCGTCTTGGCTGCCAAGGATCACGTTAAAGAGTTTGTCTATTTTGATGGGAATTCGACAGACGGAACGCCTGAGTTATTGGATTATCTCCGTAAAAAGTACGGACTTAACATCAAGGTTGTGCGCGATCAAGACCCAAAAGACCTGCAAGACGACTACGTCAGAGTCTTTGACGATTGCCTAAAACAAGTCAAGTCAGACTATGCATTTTTCCTTCATCCTGACATGATTATGACCAAAGGACCTAGTAAAAGTTTGCCGCCAGTCGCAGCATATTCATGTAATATGCGTAGCTTCGCCGGTGATCCAGGTGGCGATATATTTGAGTTCACGGAAGGGCGTACAAACAAATGGAAGAACATCATGCAGAACGCCTTTGGACTTCATTATTTCGGCCACTATGGGGCGCAAAACGAGGATATGTACTTTTCTGCCATGACCGAGAAGGAGCATGAGCTTTACGATAGCTTTGATAAATACCCATATGAGGTATTCGACTCGGGCATTGAGTTATTCCATTACTCTGATGTCAGGCCATATCCAAGGAGATTGAGCAGGATGGTTACTTGCCTGAAAAATCAGAATCCAGGCACGGATACTAATTTTGAATATGCTGCGAAGAATCATCCAAGAGTAAGCCTACAAGAAAATAGTGTGTTCGGGAATTTCAAATTATCGCCAGCGTTGGAATATCCAGAAGTCTTTACCAAACACGGACAAGAAATAGCCGATGTGTTGGGTAAAAATCTGGATCAGATATTATGGGTCAAGGAGCCAGTAACAGCATGATTAGTTTCATAGTCCCTATCTACAAGCCAAATCTTGAAGTGTTGGAGAAGTCAATCAAGAGCCTTGCCGTCCAGGCCCTAAAGGATTGGGAGGCCATCTTTGTTCTTGACGGCCCATGTCCTGAAGCTGAAATTGTCATAAGAAGGGCAATAAAGAAATGCCCGAATAACTACAAGATAATGGTTATCGAGCATGGCGGTGCGCCTAGGGCCAGGAACAAGGGCGCGGAGATGGCGCAGGGTGACGTTTATTGCTTTTGGGATTCTGACTGTGTGATTGAGCCTGGAACGTCAAAGCTGTGGTATGACACCTTTGCCAAGAGCCCCGAGGTTGGATTTGTTTATTCTGGTTATAAATTCTTTGGCGATTCGATGGCTATTGATTCTGAACCATGGGACGCTTGGCAGTTAAGGGTTAGAAACTTCATTTCCACTTGCTTTCCTGTTAGGCGCGAGATTTACCCAGGATGGTGCGAGGACCTAGAGAGCCTACAGGATTGGGATTTTTGGTTATCGGTGGTTGAGAAGGCGGAAAAGGCCGGATGGGACATTAAACGGATCGGCAAATACTACCGGGGATATGCTTTTTCGACTCCATTCCCTACCCCTGATTCAATCAGCGGTAAGGGGTGTACGCCTGAGAAATGGCTAGAGAGGATGGATGCTGTGAAGAAAAGGCATGGCATAGAGCAAAATGCAATATGCGTTAGCTCGCTTCAGTACAAGGCAGATGGCGTTTTACTGGCTAAGAATATCGGCGCAGATTTCCAAATTGATCCTAGTGATAAGCCAAACCACTACAAGACCATCATACAGGTCGGATTTTCTCTCTCGCCTAACCATGTCGAGCGTCATGCGGCTATCTTCCAGCGCAAGGATATTAAAAAGGTCCTATTCTGGACAGGAGATAACATCAACGAGATTTATAATTCAGTATGTTTTAAGGCAGTTGATGCCTATTCAAATCTACTAAATGACTCGGTGACTCAGTATGTAGAGGACTTGGAGGCAAAACGATTGATGGAAAGGGCTGGATTTAAGGTGCAGGTTAGACCTATCCCTCTGGTGAACACTGACAATATTGTACCAATGCCAGAAAAGGTTAAGTTCGCTATTGACGTTGCCGCCGATTATGGTCAGGTGTTCGGGATCATCGAAAGGTCATTGCCTGATGTTGAATTAGAAGTGGTTGACGGGGTTCACTCGATCAATGACTACACTGGACTGATTCACTTCTACCCCGATAAGACTCTATCGCACATGATTAAGAGAGCTATCCTATCCGGTCGGCACGTCATATCAAACGTTAAGCAGCCGTATTGCGGATATATCAGCGATAAGGAAAGCCAATGGGATTTTATCCTAGGCGTTGTGGAAAAGGTTAGGGACATTATTGACAAGAAGGATACAGACCCAAAGGCTTTAGAGCATTACAAAGAAACTCTTAACCCTGAGAAATTAAAGGAGGCTATCGCTTGAAACTTTCTTTTGTAATTCCGAGTTATAATTGCGTGACTTGGCTACCCCATGCCGTGCAATCGGTCATGGATCAGACGCATCCTGATTGTGAATTGGTCATAGTCAATGATGGTTCGACCGATAGGACTATCCAATACCTGGAATGGCTGTCAAAACAGATAACCAAGTTTCCAGTGGTGATTAGGAATACAGTGAATCGTGGAAGATCGGAATCTAGGAATGAAGGAAACAGAACTGCTACAGGCGATATAATTTTAGTCCTTGATGCCGATGATTTGGCCACACCTAATCGAGCAGCTCTTACATTCCAAAAATTCAAGGACAAGAGCATAGACTACGTTTATGGTTCGGCCACTGTTATAGACGCTCTTGGAAGGACTTTGAACGTAGTCAGGGCCGATGTTTTCAACAAAGAGAAAGCTATCTCTAGGCTTTATAATGGGATCGTGCATAGTACGGCAGCCTATCGGAAGTCGTTTGCCTTGAAGTACCCGCATGACTCAGGGGAAGTGGCTAGGCTTGGTGTTGACGACTGGGCGCAACAGATCAGGGCCATTCATGAAGGCGTAAAATTCGATTTCATTCCTCAGACTATAGCTGTTTATCGGGTTCTACCTTCTTCGATCAGCGTGACACGCGACGAGGAGGAAGTTATCAGGTTCAAAAAGGAATACCTTAAGCAATTTGGGGTAGCTTCCCAGGCTATTGAGATGATGGGTGTTACCCCTTAATTATGAGCAAGCTAAAAATACTCTACGTTCCAACTCTTAATTCGGGGGTGGTTTATTGGAGGATGTGGAATTTTTGCAACTCCATGCACCGCCAGGGAATAGCTGAGACTAAATTGCTTTGGTGGCAGAAGGGGATGAAGGAAACTCATCCCTGGGAAAGAGACATTTCTGATCCGTCATATTCAAAGCGCATATTTTTGGAGATGATTAAATATGCTAGGGAATCTGACGTTGTAATCATGCAGATCGTACACACTCCCGAGGCCCTTAGTGCCTTTTATGCGCTGAAAGACGCTTGTCCTAGTAAGTTTATACTTGCCGAGTCTGATGATAATATTCTGGACACTCCGACGTATAACCCCGCAGAGCAGGTTTACAGGCCGGGAAGCGGATTTGTCGAAAGGGCCATAAACCAATTCAAACACGCAGATGCCCTAATAGTTTCTACTCCTTATTTGAAAGAGGTCTATTCTGAGTACAATCAGAGCATTTACGTTACCCCAAACGCCATAGACTTAAACCATTGGGGAAAGGTTAGGCGAAAGTCCAAACCTGGGATTAGGATAGGATGGGCTGGCGGGGCTTCTCATGAGGAAGATTTAAGGATAATCGAGCCAGTCATACATGAGATACTGGCAGAGCATAGGGACGTGACTTTCAATCTAGTCCACGGAGTTCCTCCTTTTCTCCGTGGGCTAGACCGTGTTGAGCATGAATTTAAATTCGAGCGCATAGACAAATACCCTCAGCATATCGCTAATCAGGCTTGGGATATTGCCCTAGCTCCATTGGTTGATAACAGTTTCAACCGTTCTAAGTCTAACCTAAGATGGCTAGAGGCTTCTGCTTTGGGTATTCCGATTGTTGCCTCAAGGGTTGGTCACTTTGCGGAAACCATCAAGGACGGTTGGGACGGATTCTTAGCGGCTGATGCCAGAGAGTTCAAGGATAAAATTAATATTCTGATTAAGGACAAGAAACTTAGACATGAAATGGGAAAGACGGCTTACCATCGAATAGAGAATGATTTCAACGTGGACAAGGTATCTAGGCAATACGTTGAAACGCTAAAAGAAATTATAGCTCTAGGCCACCATTCAGACCCGCCTTCTTTCTCCAAAGGTATCGAGTGGGAAAATGTGAAACCGCTTGAGCCATTGCCAAATGAGCAGGGGTTATCTGTATGAATCTAGGATCAATGACGACTCTTACAGCAGCTTTCTCTGGTGATAAAGAGCAGACTAGGTATTCTGGTAAATATACAGAAGCGTTGAACCTTGCTCAACAGCAGTTTGCGCTTGACTCAAAAGCACTTTGGAAAGACCAGAGCATAACCGTTGTAGGCGGGACGGCGAATTACTCGCTTAACTCAGATTTCATGTACGAAAAGAAGGTAACTTACAAGGGCCTAAAAATTGAACCTATAAGCCGAGATGAACTAGAAAAGGTCAAGACAGGAGATAGGTGGGACGATGATACCGGAGAGCCTACGCATTATGTCGTTGATCCAGAGGAAGCATCAAAAACTATGCGGCCCTATCCCTACCCGCCTTCTGGTGATGCTGGCGGGACTATGGTTCTAACTTATTACCCATTACCGACAGACTTGTCTAGTTCTGGCGATATACCCCTAAACAGTTCAGCCCTGATGGCTCAATTCCATATTGGGATTTCTGCTTATGCGGCCTGGCTGTTGATGCTCTATGACGATCAAACTCCGTTTGTAATAGCCAAACGTGACGCATTGCTGAGTATCTACAATGATGCCGTAAGCAAGGCTACTGACACATTTAAAAATACAGCCTCAGAACCTCTTAGAATGAGTGGCGGGCGATGAATGAATATTTTAAGTTTAGCTCTGCTTCTATGGACTAGCTCCTTTGCTCAAGAAGGGGCTATTCTTGGTGATCGTTTTTTAGGTCTTAACGATACTGATTCTCCTGCCGTTATCAATGAAGGTGAGTCTCAGAGTTGCCTTAATGTTGAATCCAACCTAGAAGGGACGGCCTTACTCAAGCGCAAGGGCTTCACGCGAGAAGCCGCCCTGACCGTAGCCACGGCTCCCATAACTGGAAGTCACATTTTTACCAATGACTCAGGCAACAATATCATTATCGTTTGCCATGACAGGTATTGCGCTCAGTCCACTAATGGCGCGGCATTTTCTAATTTCTTATCAACGGCTGGCGGTAGCGGTGCGGTGCCTACTCGATGGTCTTGGGTGGCTGTTGATGGTGATGCCTATGGGGCCAATGACAGGCGCGATCCTCTCTTGAGATATGACGGTTCGACATCTTCTTATCCAATCATATCGCCAGCCGGATCACTCCTAGAGTTAACTGAGGACCGTTTAGCCGTAACAGATACCTCAGCAAACCCAGGAAGGATTAACTACTCTCAAAGCGGAGCATTTACCACCTTCACGGCTGGCATTGACAGCGAATCGCCATGGACTGATGATTTGGGCTCGCCTGGTGATAGGGTTACAGGTCTTAAATACGACAAAGGATTGCTCTACGTTTTCAAGCGAGCCAGCATAACCACTTGCCTGATGGGCGACCAATACACCACAAGATGCTCAATCTTGGATAATGTGATTGGTACTCAAAATCCAAACTCGATAACGTCATCTCCCGATGGACTTTACTTCCAGGCCCAAGACAACACGTATTGGCGCATCTCGGGAAATGGGTTGGAGCAGATTTCCAAAAAGATATCCACCATCACAAGGAATCTAAATACTGGCTCACAGCGGAGCAACACGCAGAGTAGTCAGTCTGATTGGGAAGCCGGTACGGAAACTCCATTAGGCTCTTTCGATACGACTTCTATCAGTGGCTCAATATTCCCTTCAAGCTCTACATTCTTGGACACAAGCCAAGCCGATTTCTCAAGCGGGACTACATCGGTCAATGTCTCTACCGATACTTCCGGCGAGGTTCGGCTTTCCAGCCATACGTTCAAGGACAATTTCAATGATGGGAATATAACAAGTGGGCCAGCCTGGACACTAAACAGCGGCGGTAATTTCGTTGTTACTAGCGGCATATTGGTTGCAGACGGAATAGCAGAAATGAAGTCTGCCAGTGAGGTTTCAAGCGGGTCATTCAAATTTAAGATAAGCCATGCCGGATTAGACGGTACACAGACTTTTATTAAGTTCATATCTACGGCCACTAATTTAACGTCAAGCGGATACGCCATATTAACTACTGCCACAGCGTCCAATGTTGAAGTGTCAATAGTTGAATACCCCAACCGAGTTACGTTGTGCGCCAATACAGCACCAAGTCCGGCCATTTCTCCAAGCATACAAAACCAGTACCAATTAACTAGGTCGGCCACTGGTTACATGGTTCTTTATGTAGCTGAAAATGTTGTTTGTTCTGCCACTGATGCCAGCATTAATCATTCAAGTCAAGTTGTCCTGTTTTCTAACAATGGCGTACAGTTTGATGATTTCGATTTCTTCGGCTACCGCGATGCCGGATACTTTATCTCTAGGACTTTTGACACTCTTTTTTCTACTCCTGTTGGTGGGCCATTGACTGTATCATCGAATGTCCCTGGCGGCATAACCACTATGTCTTTTCAAGTTAGGTCTGCATCTTCGACCACTGGTGAATGGGGAGAGTTTGCCAATATCACAAACACTATAAGCAGAAGCACGGAGACAAGGAGATATCAGCAATTTCTTTCCAGCTTCACGACTACGGTATCAAGCGTATCTCCTTCAATGCAAGACTGGACTTCGGTGGCTGTAACCACTGGACAATTTACCTCTCAGTGCATAAATACGGCTTCAAATATAACCTCTTGGGGGATTTTGAGTTGCTCCCAGGAAACAGTAGGGGCAAGTTCGATAACCTACTTTACCAGGAGTTCTAATGCTTGCGCCACTCAGTCTACTCAAACTTGGGTCAGGCAGACAAATAACGCGACATTGACAGGGAACACAAGCGCAGCTCTCAACATAAGGATTGATACCTATATGGCTTCCAGCACAGAGACAGCGCAAGGGGATGCTTGTACTACATATTGGAATGAGGGTAGTCCATCTCAGCCAGTTTGGGGTCAGTACGACCCGATTAAAAATGCAATCTACTGGACAGCCACAACGACGGGGGCCAGTGCTGGAAACAGAGTCCTAAAATACGATATCAACCTAGGCCAGTGGTATCCATTTGACATTCCAGCCACGGCATTGAATTTTTATAACAATTCGTTATATTTCGGTTCTTCTGGCGGTGGTTTTTGGAATAAGTATGGTGCTTCCGGCGTTGACTCAGACAATGGCTCTGACATTAGGGCCTTCTGGCGATCAAAGGATTACGGCGGGGCTTCGCCTTTCCAAGAAACGAGCTATAAAAAGATATCCATAGTAGCCAAGAATCAAGTCACTGGAAATATGACGGCAAGTTATCGTTTGTCTAATAACCAGAACACAGACTATACTGTAGGGTTAGGAACGACAACGGGGGTACAATACGCTAGGCATAATCACAATATGGCTATAACAAGCCCACAGAACTTTATCAATTTGACGTTCAGCAATATATCGCAAGACCCGTTTGAGGTTCTTGGATTTAAGATTGACTTTTTCACTCAGCCGTGGAGAGTGTTAGGACCCTAGGAGAAATTATGGCTATTGAAGATCAGTTTAGAAGTATCTTGGGACGCGATCCGAGTCAGGCCGAATCGGCATTTTTCAAGAAATACATGGATACTGGCGATATATCTGAATTTGAGGTAGGCCAGTACCTAGAGGGCTTGCCTGAGCGTCAAGAGTCACGATTTCAGAAGGATTTAGGTCAATACGGTCAGATGCTTGGACAGTATGATACCTCTGTTCTTGGGAAAGCC
>C687J35021_10001243_pt1 | contig 19382 bp, 27 predicted proteins | sample RifCSPhighO2_12_FD_35021 | JGI IMG/M metagenome (IMG submission 35021)
TTGAAATTAATCCCGATTGATCAACAGTTTGTTGAGCTTGTTCGCTTGTTTGTTGACTATCGGATTGTTTCCCTAAAAAAAATGCGCCTATTAAAATTATGACAACCGTAACTGCCGCGAAACCTAAAAGGAATTTGTGTTCGCTGCTCACTTATTTAACTTTTGATTTTATCAAAATTATCATAAGAATACTAATAGTTGCGAAGGCGGCAAATGACAGAAATGGAATAGTAATAAATCCTAATAAACTGAACTGGATTTCGCTGCAGGGCGTGCTCAAATTACATTGAAAAGGAGTAGTTTCTTTGAGGGGAGTCATTTGAAGTAGATATTGATAGGTTGCAATGCCTGCGCCAATTGTTGACATGGGAAGTGCGTAGTATGCAACATTTTTATCTTTCCTAACTAATGCGACAGTAAATAAGATTACCAGAGGGTACATTAGAATTCTTTGGAACCAACAAAGTTCACATGGTACAAGTTTGAGAATTTGGGAAAAATAGAGACTTCCTAGTGTACTCAACCAAGCTATAGAGAAAGCTATGTGTATGGCGTATTTGCTAAGCAGACGGTAATTATTTTTCACTTTTTGACAATTGTTTCAATTTCTTTTCTAGTTTCTTCTACCGCTTCCTTTAACTCGCTGTCTCCTTTGCGTTCGCGAATTAAGTGAATAACAGTTGGCGAAATCGATAAAATTATAATAAGTGCGAGTATCGGAAGTAAATATCTGTCGACACCGGGAATAACACTACCCAGATAAAAACCTAAAATTGGGATACAAACTGCCCAAAGAAAGGCGCCAATGACGTTAAAAAACAAAAACCTTTTGTACTGCATATCCCCCATGCCGGCAACAATTGGAGCAAATGTTCTGACAATTGGCAGGAATCTGGCAATGGTGATAGCCTTACCACCGTGTTTTTCATAAAATTTCTGGGCTCGAACCAAGTGTTTTTTATGGAAGAAAATGGAATCTTCCCTTTGAAATATTTTTTTGCCAACTTTGTGGCCAAACGCATAGCCAACGCTGTCGCCGGCTACTGCGGCAATAAAAGTTAGGGTCGACAAAGTTATTATATTAAAGAAGCCCTGGGAGGCTAGAAAGCCTGCCGTAAAAAGAAGACTGTCGCCGGGTAAGAAGAAACCTATTAACAGCCCGGATTCGGCAAAAATGATGGCTGTTACGCCTAAATAACCGACCGTTTCTATTATTCTAATTAAATCAAAATTTAATAGCTGTTCTAACATGTTAAAAACGAACCTAACTGGTTCGCCAAGTTTAATAATATCATACCGATTAACTTTTCATATCATAAGTAGTAATGCAAAAAGGCACTTTTTCCAAAACAGGAATCTCAAATAATGAGAAGGACTAAAAAAGTCCTAAAGTGCCTAGTTGCACATTGTCGTATATACGAATTCCCCCTTTCATTGTTTATCTACGGTACTAATGCCGAGTAAGTGATCAGCAGCAGGAGCTGCCCTTTTTCTGGTCTCAACTAGGTTCTTGATGGTTTTCTCACTCACTTGCGTCTCCTTTCTTAGGAGACAATACTGCCTTCTTTTTAGAAGATTTTCCTTTAGCAATAATCTGAGTGGGATGTAAACTAATTCGCTGATACTTTAAGATGTGGAACTTGCTTCTTGTACTAATTTGTACTATTATGTACAAGTAGTGCTAGGAGGTGAATTTAAATGACACAAGTAATGAAAGCATCAGAAGTAAGAGCGCAGTGGAGCCAGCTATTGAACAAAGTATTTCGCAATCAAACAAGAGTAGTTGTTGAAAAAAGTGGCATTCCGGTCGCCGCTGTAATTTCCGCAGAAGACTTACAAAGGTTTATCCAGATGGAAGAACAGCGGGCTAAAAGATTTGAGGTACTTAACAGAATTGGAGAAGCATTTAAAGATGTTCCGGAAAAAGAACTCAACAGGCAAGTGAAAAAAGCAATTAACGAAGTTAGGGCAGAAAAACGTAAAACTTCACTGTGATTAAGGCTCTTTTAGATACTAATGTATTGGTTTCTGGTTTTGTATCCTTAAAGCATCCAACCAGAGCACCCGCCCAGTTACTCCACGCTTGGCTAGCAGGACATTTCGAGCTTTTTACTTCTGAGCATATAATTGCTGAGTTTAAGAATACTCTAGGGCGTCACTATTTCAAAAGCCGGCTCAAACCTGAAGATATAGATGAGGCAATAACTTTAGTTAACGAGGAGTGTACGATTATTTCTATAACCACACCTGTTAAAGGTGTAGCCACTCACCCGGAAGATGACTTGGTAATGTCAGCCGCTATTTCAGCCAAGGTCGACTACCTGGTAACTGGAGACCAGCCTTTGTTCAACAAAGTTGGAAATTTCTATCAAGGAGTAACTCTTGCTACCCCAAACGATTTTCTTAAAATACTTTAACAAGTCTTCTGGCTGTAGCCACTTGGACAGGCTTGAACCGTAGTCTCACTGACCGAATTTTGAGGTTTTTTGCGGTCCGAGTTTCCGAAGAAAAAAGTGGAGGTTTAGCAAGCCCCATTGGGCTTTTTAGGAACCCCGGTCACCTTAGGGTGCCCGTCTTGGCTGGCACTATTGGATTTATGCTGAGTAGTTCGACTACGCTCAGTATTGTAATTTGTCGAAGAGAACCGTAGATTGGGTTGAAATCATTAAATACCTAGAATTAGTTTATCAAAAGTCGCAACAATTTTTATTTTCCTAATGGGTAAAATCTTTTAACTTATCTTTATAATACCTAAAAATTGTAAAGTCTCTGAGGTGAATGAATTTGTCTTCGTAATCATCGGGATTTTCTTTAGATAACAAATCCTCAACTTTCTCAATAGAAATCCATTCAAGATCGTGGCCATCTTTTATTTCTCCCTCATCCAATTTCTGTTCGGAAGGTGTTCCAATGGCCTTAGCGGCAAAAATATAAGATATTTGAAGAACATTTATCCTATTTCGATACTCGATTGTAACTGGTTTATCATCTACTATCTCACAATCCCAACCCGTTTCTTCCTTTACTTCTCTTTTGAACCCAAGATGAATTAACTCACCTTTCTCTATACCTCCACCTGGCAGTTTATGATATTTCTTTGTAGTTACATTAAGAAGAGCTATTTTTCTATCTTTTATTAATAAGCCTCTTGCGGCTGTTCTTAGTTGATAATTGGTAGTTTCAATTTGATCGGGTTTTTTAACACCAATGTCATCTTCAGTAATTTGGCAGATAATAATTCTGGTTGAATTTCGCATTTAGATAATTATACCCAAAGTTCGAATTCTGTTTGGGCCAACGCAAAATTTAACGATTTTGGATGGTTTTTGAGGCTGAGATTAGACGTTTTACTTAAAAGGGTTAACTACTTCCAAGAAATTAAATTGTTTAAAAAATTTCTCGTCGGCTGTGTATATTCCCAACACTTCGTTCTCGATCATAGTGGTAATTAAAATTAGATCAAAGATTTGCTGTCTTTTAACTTCGTAAGATTTTAGCAATTCGATAGTCCCGGCAAGATTGGTGCTTTTGGCATAAATTTTAGGTAAATTTTCTGCGTTTAAATAAGAAAACAAAATTTTCATTGCTTGGCTGGAATCAAGAGGTCTTTCAATTCTTTTTGAGTCTGTGATAATTGAGTAGAATTCATATAGGTTTTGGAAAGAAACACATCCATCTAGATCTCCAATCAAAACATCGCCTAAGATTGACCTAGCTTTTCTATAAAACGGTGATGCATTATTATGGGCATAAATCAGCACATTAGAATCCAGAAGATACATTACTTTTTGGAAATTGGAGGAAATTTGCGATCTAGATAGTCGCCGTAAAGATTTTCTCTGTTAATTAATTTTTCATTAACACGACCCAAATTGAAAGCTGGAAAGTCGGCAAGTGTAAGTTTTTTTGTTTTGACCTTCTGCTCTAAATAGTTCTTTAAAGCAGCTTCAATTACACCCTTTAGGGGCTTTTTTTCATCAGCCGCCAATTTTTTTGCCTCTTTTAATATATCAGGATCTAATGTTAAGGTTGTTCTTGCGTAATTCATTCACTATTTTATATCATAAAAGCATAATTATGTCAATAAATGTCAAGGTAAGCTAAAAGTTCGAATCCTGTAGTCCTTTGTTCAGTTTGGGTATACAATTCTATATACCCCTTCGGATATAGTTTTTTGAGGTTTATCCTGAGCGAAGTCGAAGGGCTAAGAAAAAAGCTGGGAGTAGTTGCTTGCCCTCTGAAACTTTAGTGTAAGAGGGACGATTTCCGAACTTCTGATTGGTATAAGCAGATTAAATTTCCTGAGTTGGTGTATCAAAAGTCATTTGAAATAATCGATAATTACTTGAACACAATTGACGCTCCCAAAAGCATGAAAATTGCTGTTGCTGCCCGATAGATCAGGTGTTTTTCTTTTAAAATTTCGCCACCTATAAGTGATGAAACTAAAGTATGTAGTCGAAAAAGCGGAATAAGTAGTGCAAGAGGAACAATAGTAATAGCTTTAAAGAAAAGTAGTGATTGAAGTAGGAAAAAAAGTGAAATTGGCAAAATAAGTTTTCCTCCAGCAGCAAAGCCAGTTTTTAAATCAGTGAATCCTTCATATAAACCAAAGGTCAAAATCAAATAGAAAAGTGCTGAGTATAAAATATTTATAAAAAAGTATGTAAGAATCGGAACTTGGGTCAATAACCACTTATCCAACAAATACGCAATCGAGTAAAGGAGGATCGAATAGAAGATGAACTGTTGATGTTTTGATGCAAAATTACGAACAAGAGTTTTTATTGGGTTAAATAAATTAGTCAAACTGCCCGCTTCGAGAGAATAAGCACCAATAATCAGAAAAACAATTCCAAGAATTTGAAAGGAGTTTAATTTTTCACCAAAAATTAAAAAAGCTGCAACGACTGTGATTAAAGTGCTCAAATTCATCATCGGTAAAACTTGAGAGATATCAAGATGGCGTAATGATTTATCAAAAAAGAGTGCTGCCAAAGAATGACTAATAGCGGGTAAAGCAATCAGCATCCATAAAGCAGGGTGAATTGTGAAGTTGATTTTTCCTAAAAATACCAATGGTAGGGAAAATATCAAAATTAATGTAGATAATAAAGTTAAATACTGGAGAGCGTGTTCTTTCTTTAAGGTAAACTTTTCCAAAACTGTAGCTGTGGAAGTAATTAAAATTAAAGCAACGATTATTATTTGCCAAGACATACTTCAATTATAGACTCTCTGATTGAATGGGGTTAAGATAACTTTTTGAGGCTGACTCAGTGGTCAAAATTTGGCTGCGGGACTAGGATTATAAATAATCTGTACGGATCTTCAAAATTGCTCCGCAATTTCTGCATATTGTAACGCAAACTATCGTAATCGTTGTTACGATAGTGCTTCACAATACCGAACCTAGGTAGGTTCGATCTAGCCTACAAAGCTGTAAAAAAGACAGCCACATGGACTGCCTTTTTTACAGAGCTGCGGGACTAGGATTCGAACCTAGATAAACAGCTCCAAAGGCTGTTGTCCTACCATTAGACGATCCCGCATCAAAAGGGTGATCCCGCAACGTCAGACGTTGCTAGTCACGTTTGACGTGACGCAATGTCTTGTAATTCTATCAAATAGTCGTGTTTATTGTAAAAAGCGTTAACTAGAACAATTGACAACTGATTGCTAATTCAAAGTACACGTAATTCTAATTTCTTTGTACAATTAAGTTGATGGGCAGAGTAATTTCTGTTTTTTTATTGGTAGCAATTATAGCCGGTGGAGCATATTTCTACTACAAGGGGGATGTATTTCCGCAGACCTCTACTCCTAAAATTTACGGGGTCTCATCGGATAAAGCCTATATTAATAATTGGTTTCCAAAGGCGAATCCAAACTGGCAAAACAGAAATTCTGAAGATATTTACATTAGTGCAAAATCAGCGATGATTGCCGATTATGACAGTGGAGAGATTTTGTTTGCTAAGAACGGCGCGCAACAGTTGCCTGCGGCTTCCACCATAAAAATCATGACCGCACTGGTTGCACTGGAAAATGCCAAACTTTCTGATAAATTTATTGTTTCTGAGTATGCTGTATCAATTGGTGAAAACAGTATGCTGCTTTCTGCCGGAGAAGAATTAACTCTGGAAGAACTTTTATATGGAGCGATGCTGGTTAGCGGCAACGACGCTGCTATTACAATAGCCGAGGGTATTGCCGGTACAGAACGAGCTTTTGTTGAGATGATGAATGAAAAAGCAAAGGAGATAGGGCTTTCTGATACTAAATATGTTAATTCTACCGGGCTTGATGAAGATGGTAGCAAGCAGTATACAACTGTTTACGACATGGTAACGATTACCAGATATGCATGGGAAAATTATCCAAAGTTTAGAGATATTACTTCTACGTATGAAAAATATATTACGGCAACAAATAACCATAAAGAGTATCTCCTTTATAACGATACCAATCTTTTGACAAGTTACCCCGGAGTTAAGGGTGTTAAACCCGGATTTACCTGGGACGCCGGTTGGTGTTTAGTAACATACGCAGAAAGCGGAGGGAAAAAGCTTTTGGGCGTTATTTTGGGTAGTGAGGACAGGCGTGGGGAAATGGTTCTGCTTCTAGACTATGCATTTGGGAGATTCGGGATTACTGTTGAGCACCCGGGGTTGGATTTGTGATTTTGTGCCAAGTCCAACTTGTCTAACCGCGTTTGACGCGGTGCCGGGGGTGGGGACTATAACCCATGCTTTGCTGCAACAAGATTTTAGTGGAGCAGGCCGGTCTAGGCCTGTTGCGTCCTTATAACTCCACAGGGCCAGTGTACCACTTTGAGGCTAAACGAAACAAATGGTACACCAAAAAAGTGGGGACAAGAATTTCCTGGCAACTCTAATCGGCAGTTTAAGCCAAAAGTTTTCAGTTATATTCGATACCCGATCTTACATGCCTTCTATCTGATGTTCATTTTTCCTTCGGAGGAAAGCCAATTTTTCTCCTTACATTTTTAGGAGATTTGTCTATTATATTTACAGGGCCATGAAAGTGGAATTCTGTTTTGTTGAATGTATTGTTAACTTCGGAGTGGAAAAAGTCAGCTACTTTTATTCTAAAATTACCTATCCCATCAAGAATCTGTTTCATTTTTTGTCTAGTTCAATAATAAAAACGTCACCGATATTTGGTATAGTCTGTTTTCCCCAGTCATATCTTCCAGCATTGGTTTCCAAGTCTAGCTTGTTTGCCTTAAAGAAGGACTTTGCTGAAACTGTTGCTCCCGTAGTATCTCGGGTTATTTTAAGAACACCATTTTCTCGAGTGTTGATGAACTTGAATGCAATTGCCTTATTTCCGCTATCGTAAAACAACACACAATATTTAAAGTTTGTAACGTTTGTTGATTTGCAAAATCCAGACGAAAGCCTTATAAGTCCGGATTTATTTATTCCGATCTTTGTATCTCCCCTAGAATATACCCCATCAAACTTCTTAAATGACCAAATTTTCATTTCTGTGTTAATTCTTAATCTACATCATTTTGCACCTCGCGTCAAGTCTCGCGTAAAGTTCGGTCTGGCACATTGCGTTCTTATAACTCCACGGTCACAAGTGAGCACTTGAGACCAAATGGAATAAAGAAGTCCCATCAAAATTAACTTTTTCAGTGCTCTTGTTTGGAAAAATGATCGATTAGCAAGCCCTCTCAAGCTGTTTGAGGGGACACGGTCGGGCTGGGGTGCCCGTGTTGGTGGGGGCACAGGGACTCGAACCCTGAACCGACGACTTAAGAGGTCGTTGCTCTACCAATTGAGCTATACCCCCAAAACCTGTTTTGAAATGTACATCAGATGAAATGCTGATATACCCCCAAGCTGTCTGTAATTAGTACGCCTGGAGGGATTCGAACCCCCGACACCTAGTTCCGAAGACTAGTGCTCTAATCCACTGAGCTACAGGCGCTTATATAGTGGTAATTTTAACACAAACTGAAGCTGCTGAATAACAAATTGAAGCTATAATTCCTCGTCTACGTCCAATTCCTTAGCACCCTGTTCGTCTCCGTGAAGTCCGACTTTTTTCAGTTCTTCATCAATGTCCGGCGATTCAGAAGAAGTTGCGTCTCCGGAAAACGGATCTTCTTCCCCGGTAACCGAGGGTGGTTTCTCAGGATTTTCTTCTTCGTTCGAATCCTGATCGTCGTAATTCATCATCTTTCAAATAATTCTAAAGATAACCCTCAATTGAATCAACCCTCTAAATTAAGCTAAAATGTTCTAATCTGACAAGCCGAGGTGGCGGAAAAATTCGTTCTTGATTTCATCAAGAAGTGATCAAAGCGCAATAAAAAGGCCTGGTGGTGAAACCGGTATACACGTCAGACTTAAAATCTGATGGCTGAATAAGCCGTGTGGGTTCGAATCCCACCCAGGCCACAGGTAGTTCACGTTGAACGAAGTGAAACGGGGAGTAGCTTCAACCAAAGGTTGACCACCCTCTGGGTGACAGTTTCAGCCAAAGGCTGATCGTCNTTTGGACGAGGCTAAGTATGTATTTTGTCTATTTACTCAGAAGCATAAAGAACGGTAAAACATATACAGGTTTTACGTCAAAAGAGGCAAGTAAAAGATTAAAAGAACATAATTTAGGTAGTAACAAGTGGACAAGGGATAATAAGCCGTTCAATTTAGTTTACTATGAGAGTTTTTATTGTAAGCAGGATGCCATGCACAGAGAAAAGTTTTACAAGACTGGTGTGGGGAATAAGTTAAAAAAAGTAATTATAGGGTATTACTTAAAATCCGGGGAGTAGCTCAGTTGGCTAGAGCGCGCCGTTTGGGACGGCGAGGTCGGAGGTTCGAGTCCTCTCTCCCCGACTAGAAGGGACATAAGGTTTAGAATACGTCTGAAGAGCTGGTATAACGGACTAAATTAGCGGTTCAATATTCCTTAAGTATTCTTCTGCTTCAGGTTTAATTTCTGCCCAGATTTTATCCAATTGTGCATCTTCTTCAGAATTAAGAATTCCCGATGTATGTGTTTTTCTAGACCTGCCGTCACGGCAACTTATAGATAGTCTTTGTATGAAATGACCTACCTTGGCTCGCTCAAGTGTTAATTCCAATTCACTACGCCTTATCTCTAAATCTGCCTTTAACTTCTCACAGCTCATATTTAAATCCGTATTATATATCAATGCATCAATTTAAGTTAGGTAATAGCCATGCTGTAAGCACTATAAAGTCTGTTTAAATCAGATAGAAGCGGTTCAATTGTGCGCCCCTCTCCCCGACCCGAGTCAAACTCGGTTTGGTTAGAATCGTAGTTTGTACGAGGAAGTCACGTCTGACGCGACACTATTTTTGTACATTTAATTCACGTTCAACGTGATTTATGTATTAGACGTACATTTTATTGAGTTTGAAAGTTGGTCCAATAGTGTTTACACACTATAGGTTTAACTGGCGTCAGATTTGATATAATTCGCCTGAATTATGGATATTTTGTTTCTTTTACTCTTTTTGATTTCACCGGTCGCAATGGTTGTTTTTCTCTTTAAATCGGCACTGCTAAATAAATACACTATGCGGGATCTTTCAAGAAAGAAGATAGCTTCATATTTCGGAATTCTGACTATCGTATTTTTTGTTCTCTTTGGGGTAACTACCGACACAACTTCTGTTAAGCAAGACCAAGATGAAAATGCCCAAGAATCAGCACAAGTCCACGAAAATCCGGAAGTTAAAGGTGAAGGTACTGAAATAGAAAGTCTTCAACAAGATCAGCAAGAGACAACAGATGCCGAAGGTGTAAAAGTAACTAGGGTTATAGACGGTGACACAATTGAAATTGAAGGAGGCGCAAGGGTTAGATACATCGGCATAGACACTCCGGAAACTGTAGCACCAACAAGTACTATCCAATGCTACGGTAAGGAAGCGTCTAACAAAAACAGAGAACTTGTTGAAGGAAAGCAAGTTAAGCTGGAAAAAGATGTTTCAGAAACAGATAGATACGGCAGGCTATTAAGATACGTCTATGTTGGTGATACTTTTCTTAATGATTACCTTGTTAGACAAGGTTTTGCCAGCGCATTTTCCTATCCTCCCGACGTAAAAAACCAAAGTCAATTCACAGAAGCACAGACAGAAGCAAGGAATAACAACAGAGGCTTATGGGGTGCTTGTTCTGGTAGTGGGCTAACCCAACCAAAAGCCATAACACAGCCTACAACCCCTCAAAGCGGCAATTGCGACCAATCGTACCCTACAGTCTGTATTCCACCTGCACCGCCGGATTTAGACTGCAGTGATATTTCATACAGAAGGTTTAAGGTTGTCGCTCCCGATCCGCACAATTTTGACGGAGATCATGACGGCGTGGGATGCGAAAGTCTATAAAACGCTATGAGAAAAATGAAAATTCTTATTCTTGAGGATGATCTTGAAACTCTAACAAGCCTTGCCGTTATCTTTAATAAACTGACAATTCATCTAGCTTCATTATACTAGCTACAGTAATCGTGCCAGTAATTGGCGCATCTGTGAATTTTAATAAAATCAGTTGTTGTTTCTTAAAAAAGCTTGAGCTTCATCATGAGTTCCAGCAAAGCGAATTATCACTTTCTTATCGGCCTTATCAACAACTACATAAATTACTCTTTGTCCGGTTGGCTGTACGTAGTATTGCCAAAACCTTTTTTTCTTCTTTACAAGTCCGTATAATTCAGGGTCAACATTAATATTAGGTCGTGCTTTTGGAAATTTTGATAGGGTGTTAAGTAGCTTTTTGCTTTCTTTAACAGTTAGTGAATTAATGAGAGTGTCAAAGTCTTTTTCAACGGATCTTGAAGAATTTGCAACAATATCATACATCTACTCATCAATTAGGTAAGAGTATTTCTTGCTTAGGCTTACAAATTTCTCTGGCTCTCTTTCTAAAAGCTCTATATCCTCATCGGTTTCGCTGTTAAACGATTTGTTTTCTAACAATAAATCAAAAATCGAATCTTCAAAAGCAGAAGATGAATTAGTTTCTGTTATTGTATTAGTTTCCACAAGTGATTCCTCATTAGAAACTACAGTGTCATTTGGGTAAATACCAATACTTGGAAATTGTACGTCAGGCACTTTTACCACCTTTCTTTTCTGTGTGCTCTTTTATAGTTTTCAAGATAAGGTTTGCTAGTGATTCTCCGGCAACTTTAGGTAAAGTTACTCTTGAAACCAGCTCTCCTTTTTTGTCTCGAGGATTCACATATGCAAATTCTATTGTCACGTCTAGGTCACTAACAGTCACGCTAACGAGCTGGGAATAGACGGAACCAATAATGGTTCGTGTATTTACCTCAATAGATGGCGCAATTTCTTTTTTGTCATTTTTTACCATATATTTATATTGTAGCAGGGAATTATATCACATAGAAATAAGTCATTTTAGGTAAAAGCGTTAAGAGAATGTCTATACCGGAAACTGAAGTTTGGTTGGAGTGTATAATTGTTCTAAGTTCCCTCTTTCACATAAAGCTCCAGACTCGCAAGCCCTTCGGTAAATTATAATACTGAGTAAAACCGATGTACTCAAGGCTATAGCGTCCAATATTGTCGGTCAACTCACCCACGCCACAAATGCCATGGCTTTCTCGCTTGGAATAAAGCACTCTTTAAACCATACCAAAAAAGCCCTCATATGAGGCTTTGGTAAAAAATATAACAATTAAGAATATTTTTTAATATTATGAGTTTTTCTTTTGCATATAGCAATCCCGACAGTAAACCGGCCTGTCACCCGAGGGTTTAAAGGGAACTTGGGTATCTTTTCCGCAATTACTGCACTTTACGTTGAAAAGCTGGCGGCCTTGTTGGTCAACTCCTGCTGGCGCCGCATCGGCTGATGCTACTTTATCTTCTGCAGGTTCGTCAGTTTTTGGCTCTTCGGCTTCCGGCTCTTCGGTTGCTTCTGCCGGCTTTTCATCCGCATCTTTCTCTTCAGTTGCTTCTTCTGCAGTTTCATCTTTTTTTGATTTATCATCATCGCTCATATTAAATCACCTCCTTTGAATATATTTTACCCTACTTTGGACATTTAGGAAACGAACATGTTTGAAATTCGGGGGTGGTGCATATTTTAAGAGATTTCTGAATGCGGATTTTATAATTCTTAGAATTTTCGCGGCTTAGCGGGTATTCTGACCGTATTAAAATGTTGATCAATTGTTCGTTTGTTTGCCGTAGTCTCATCGCATGTTGAATCCGGACCGCAGTTGCTGCAGTAGCACTCATCCGCGGTATCTTTTAGTGAAGCATCAATATCTTCCAGGTTAATAGGCGTTGGAGGTTGTTCCATAATGTTTTTTAGTTGTAATTCGGGTGGGTTATCATGATTACGGGTGACAGTCGTATATATAATTTCACTAGGGAGGCTGAGTTGATTCGGTAAGTGTGAATCAGGTAGATTCTGTGCAGTCTCTGCACCGAAAGATGAGCCCCACGCAGCTTCTTGGTGTCTCAATGACTTTATTCTTTCCTTATTTCTTCCCATAAAAATTAGCTGCTTGGTCGCAGCCGAGGAAAATATACTATATGTTATAGGTTTTGTCAATAGCAACACAAAGCCCGGCTTTGGTCATCTTCTTCTGTGTCGTCACTTATTTCATTATTGTTCTAAGGTCCCTCTTTCATTAAAGTTTCAAANGATAGACGATTAATATTGCCGATAAGCTTACAGCCTTCCTTTTTCCTCTAATGTTTCAAGAAACAGATCCAAAACTTTACCGCCGATTTGGCTCCAGTCGTAATTTTTGGCATTCTTTCGGCCTGCTTCACCCATTGTATTTCTTAAATTCCGGTCATCAATTAAAGTTTTTAGAGCTTGGGCTACCTCTTGGGTGTTTTTCGGGTCCAGTAAATATCCGGTTTCGGGAGTAACTGTTGTTCTATAACCCGGGTTGTCCCCGGCGATAATAGGCAAACCGCTTGCCATTGCTTCTAAATTTACCACACCCTGACTTTCTCCGTGGGTTGCGAGGGATGCAAAAATATGTGCAGTTGCATAGTATTTTGGCAAATCTTCATCGGAAACCTTGCCTTCGAAATGTACATTTTGTAAACCGGAATAGGTTGCCTGAGCTTTAAGATCACCTGCCATTTGCCCATCCCCGACTACTATTAATCTAGTATTTCCGTGCTTTTTTGGAATATGAGCATATGCGCGAAGTAAATGCTGTACACCTTTTCTTTCTTCAAGCCTTCCAACAAAGAGGATATTTACTTTATCATCTGCAAACTCTGCCACTTTTTCATTTAAGGGATTAAACTTTTGAGTGTCAACACCATTTGGAATAACGTAATATTTACCCGGAAAGTAACGATTAGCAGCTTCTGATACCGCTTCGGAAATTACTACCCTCGCGTCAATTTTGCGACCGAAAATCGGTGTTATTAATTTGTATAATAAGTACCGCTTTTTTGGTTCGTTATGAACATGGAACGTAACAACATTCAGCCATGGGGCAGCCAAGATTAGCTCCAATGTTGGTAAACTTACTTCGGGTTCATGATAGTTTGCGATATCAAGGTTGTGAGATTTTATTAAATTTCTGATAGTTTTGGGCATTACAGGGGGCCAGGTGTGGGTGTAGGCAATTGAGCCGTCATGCTCGTGAGGTTTTGCCGTTCCAAAATGAATGAGCCTTTTGCTTTCTTCTGGGGGCCCGTTTTGGGGTGAAAAAACATAAACTTCGTGACCTAGGCTTTCAAGAAATGATCGGGTTTCGTAAATATTTTCCTGGACACCACCATTTACACCGTCCATTGCGTAAGCGCTGAACAGCCCTACCTTTAGATTTTCCGGATTGGCCTTTCTGCGTTCCGACATTGCGAAATTATATGCCAATTGGACTATTCAGTCCAATATCGCCGAAATTATACTTATACTTGAATACACGCTATCGGTCAAGATAAAATTTCCTGCATTGATTCGAAAGATAACACAAAATGTTATGGGTTATGTCAACTGTCGAGCTTAATTATCTTCTTCTACCTCGTCTTGTATTTCTTCGGCAGATGTTGGATTGATTACAAAACCTGTCATATCTTTTCTGCCTATGATTATCGGGTAATTCATGTGCTTTCTATCGGTAACCGTACCAGTGGTTTTAATTCGTTTACCGGCTAGAGTGAAATCAAGTTTAACAGCGGGTCTTTGCTGACGACCATTGGTAGAATCTATCCAGATTTTTTCCGAAAGGGGTTCAATATTTAGATCTTTTAAAACCTGCCAGTCCACAGCTGTTCTAAAAGCTCCNGAGTCGATNTTAGCTTCATAAGTTTTTTCNGTATCTCTACCGTGAAAAGTTGTAGGTTCGAGAACAGAGAGCATGGTTGGTGCAACATTCACATTCTGAACGACTTCCGAGGCAAAAAGAGATTTAGCCAACTCTATCCCCCTCTCTACATTGGCAACTTTGATATCCTCTACCTTTTCCATACGCATTCTGAGAGAATCCAGATTCGCTTTTTGGATTTCAAGACCAGGCCGGGAATTAATTTCCAAAACTACCGGGCCCTTTTTGGCGTCAAATACAATATCTATTCCCATATATCCGAGAGTACTTACTTCCTGAGTTTTAGCAGCAAGTGTTAGTAAATTATCCCAATTTGGAATTTTGATACCTCTTGTTTTGTAATTTGTACCCGGGATTTTTTTAATTTCTGTACCGTGCCTAATTGCGTGTTGAGTAATGCCTGTTCTAATGTCGATTCCAACACCAATAGCGCCTAAATGTAAATTGGCTGTTCCTTTAGATTCGGAAGTTGGTAAGCGCAGCATCGCCATTATAGGAATGCCCTTAAGAAGAACAATACGGATATCGGCAAGGCCAACCGGAACGAGTTTTTTAAAAAATTTGTGGGAAGTAACCTTTTCTTCGATATACGCTTTATCCGGAAGATCTTGAAGCGAGTAGACGCCTTCGAATACATCGAATATGTGGGATTCTAATTGTTTCCTGTTATAGCGCTTTCCTGAAATGGTTCTACCCCGGTCTTTTTTCCAACCGGTAAAAACTAATATGCCTTCTCCGCCATAGCCCCGGGCCGGTTTAACTACAAAACCACTTTGGGGCAAATCCCAATCAAATTCTCTAACGGACTCTCTGGTATTAAATGCTTTAATGAGTCTGGTAGTAGGAATTTTGTGGCTAATTAAGAGCCTCTTAGTTCGTAGTTTATCGTCCGCAATTCTTTTTGCCAGTGTTGAGTTATACTTTCTTATATAAAGAAAGTTTCGGGCATTCATGCCCAATGGGCCTTTGCTAAGAGGCATGTTTTTTTATGTATGAAAAACGGTAGATTTCCGTTAGCCTTAAACCGAAATAACGGCCGATTGCGTAATTAACNGGCAGTAATAANAAAGTTATCTCCGGGTATAGAAGAATCGCCTGGGTAAACATTTTTGTCGAGAGAATCCAAAACCCGAATATACCAATTGAAATGGTGACTGCAGTAATCGTGAGCGTTTCACTAAAGCTTCTAGTAAGCTGAAGTGAAATAATCTTTTCCCCCAGTAAAATAAGTATCAAAATTGGGAAAATCGAGAGTTGTTTAACGATTAAAATACCATTTGCCGCGCTGACAACAAGCGCCAAAAATACGAAAACCGCAACTATTAGTATCGAGAGGGCCTTTTTGGGCAGCTGCATAATGCGAACTTTTCTAAGTACAAATCTGCCTATCGACGAAGCAAGTAAAATGGCTATTAACAGTATTGAGCCTGCAATTATTCCTGTTGAAACGATGGTAATTGAAAGAGCAATTGGAACAAGAATATCCAGGCTTGGTAAACCGACTACATGTCGGGTGAAGGCTACGATAGTTGCCAAGAACGGCAATAAAAGTATTAATACGATTGTATTTGCAGGTACGCCGACACCCACTGCGTATTGGACGGTAAACGCAATAAAATTCAGAGGTGAAAGGTTCGATATAGGACGATTTGCAAAGAGGTCTAGAATCTCACTTTTTTTCTCCTCCTCCTCAGGTTGGGTTATGTCTTCTTTTTTTAGCTTTTTAATTTCTTCTTTTTCACCTGATTGTGTTGATTCTTGCGAAGTTTCCTCTGCAATAGAATCGGATTCAACGGAGATACCTACAGCAGATGCGCTTGGAGAGCGCGTGGGTATTTGAGAGTAGACAGGAGTAGCTGATAGCGCCATGAGTATTAGCGCAAAAATGGAGATGCCGATAGCTTTACTCATTTGCAGCTTAGTATAGCAAAATAAGTGCTTGATTTTAATCAACAAAACAACGAATTTCGATTTTGTAAGCGCCGGTATCAGCGGATTCTAAAAGGCCTAGGTAATCATTGCTGTCTTCTTTAATAATTGCTTCGCAGATTGCATCCTTAAAATACTCTTTATTGCCAATAACTAAACTATCAGGAATAGAAGTAACTATGTGGCTGGATGTCCGCCAGCCTTCTTTAGTTAAATTGCTTAAGTAAAATTTGTAGACAGTCGGCCAGTAATCTTCTGATGTGAACGTAATTATTGATGGGGTTTCTTTGCATCTGGTTACGTAATACATACAAATCTTTGGTTTGCTTGCAACATGCCAGGAAGTAGCATTTGGATATTCGTTTAAATTAGCGGCCAGTTGTTGTGATTTACTGTTGGGAGGTAGTGAAAAATTAGTATTTATTAGATAGTATGATAGTAGTGCGACAGCTATTAGAATAATCGGCCAAGCATACCCTTTCTTATCCATAAATTCATTTTAGCAAATATGAAAAAAATAAAATTCATCCAAGTAAATATATTCANGGGCAAATATTTAAATGATNTGATTGATTTTCTTAAGTGGGAGGACCCNGATTTTATAGCTATGCAAGAGGTTACGACTTACGGGTTTAATCTAAGTGGAGACAAAACACTAGATTTATTTGAATTTTTGNAGAAAAGGCTTNCGATGACAGGTGCCTACAATGGTGATCTTAAGCTAAAAAGTGATAGCCGGTCGAGATTTGGCAACGCTCTGCTGAGTAAACATGAAATTATTAAGACAAACACTATCGCCTTGAAAAATTTTAGGCCGGTTACCCTGGAAGAATTAGATGGTGTGAATGCGGCCGAAATTCGACCATTAATATCCAGGAACCTCTTGAGTGCGGTCGTTAAAATTGAAGAAAAAGAGATTAATTTGATGAGTTGGCACGGGGCGTGGACAGCACCGCCAACCGATACTTTTGAAACTATGCGACAAGCAAAAATGGTCGCTGAGTATATAGAATCACTCGATAGCCCATTCTTGCTTGGGGGAGATTTGAATAATGTACCTAACAGCCGAACGGTGGGTCTTATTAATAGGGTAGCAAATAACCTTATGGATTTTGGAAAAATAAAACAAACTACTCACCCTAAGGTTCATAAGATTGTCCCCAGAGGATTTTTGGTTGATTACATTTTTACTTCTAAACATTTTACAGTTGAAAAATTAACCGTACCCGAAATTACAGTTTCCGACCATTTACCGATTGTTGCCGAGCTTGAGCTTAATTATCAACCTGACGGACTACCATATGCGCCTTGAAGATTGTCGGGTAAACCTTTAGCTACTATCCTCATTATCCTTTCTGTTAATACTAAGGCATCATCCTGTTTTGACATAACAACCGGTTTTGAAAGCATTACATTAATTATGTTTCCTTCGATGTAAATACTTACGGGCATTATTTGTACGCACTCAATACCCCTTTGTATTATTTCCAACATTTGAGGGAATCTGGGGTTAATGTGCCTAAGTTCGTGATGCGGCTTTAGCTGAGCAAACATACCAATATGTTTTCCTGATTTGATTCTTTTAACTATTTCCTTCATTGTATTGTACGACTTACCTTCTTCGATGCCGATGTAGCCGTAGCAGCTAATCGTTGCATTTTGTGTTTGGCGTGTTTTTCTATATTCCAGCCGGTTTGGCGGCAGTTTTTTAAGCACCCATGAAACCTTTTCGTCGATTTGGAAAAGGTTAGCTACAGAAAGCGTTGTTGCCGCGACGCTTATGAAAGATTCTTCTGTAGTTGGCAGATAATAATCTCTTGCTGCTAAGTTTCGCCCAAAGTGATTGGGTACAAATATAATCGGTCCGGAATCAACAGATACAAGTGAAGGGTTTGGCGATAGCTCTAATCTTTTCAATTCCAGAAGTGTTTGCATATCTGCTAAAGGGTTACGTTTTTCACCAAACTCTGCTGAGCGGCAAATTGCCCTATAAAGTTCGATATCAGATTGAGGAGATTCTGTGTCTCTTTGAAAAGCAGGAGATTTTGGGTGAAGCCTTTCGGACATAGTGCGTAATTTTAGCAGAATCGGCTTTTCTGGTAAAATGTAGTTTGGCTTTGCGGGATTAGTTGAGCGGTTCAACATTCGCTTTCCAAGCGAAAGAGAGGGGTTCGACTCCCCTATCCCGCTCTGGCTCGACAGGCTCACCATTCGCGTGAGACTGACGAACCACAATGATATACGGGAGGAGAAGTTTACCCTGATCCCGCATCGCGGGAGAAGGGACTCCCCTATCCCGTTCACAAAGCCCTATAGTCTTGACATTGAACAAAAATTAGTGTACTCTATACCCTGAATATGAACCAAACTGTTGAATCTAGGCCATTGCATACAGAAAATCTTTGGACAAATACTCCAAAAGAAGACGGGAGTCATCCTATCATTATTCTGGCACAAGTGCTGACAGAAAGGGGCCTTGGCGTCCACATTTATGAGACTGCTTTAGATCACCAAGGAATTATTGTTCCAGACGATGTTGCAGTCAAAGCAACTCCCGATGGACAAGAGGCGCTACGTAAAGTTTCTGATACTCCTGAATACCAAGCTCTATTTCGCTCAAAAAGTTTTACCCAAGGTGAACCAGACGTTGATTCTTGCCAATGGGACAACCCAACTAAAAAACTAGTGTTGGCTATATACTGGATTACACAGTCGAAAGGTTTCGTCCGAATATCAAATAGTATCGACGTGTCGAAAAATCAAGCAAGAGCAGTTACGAGAATAGATGAGCTTAATAAAGAAACGGAAAAATCCACCAACAAAACAAAAAAGCTAATACGTCAAGCAGTTGAGGAGTTGGGAGGATTCCCTGAAGGTTTTTTCCCTCTAGAACCAGAAGACTCTAATGAAGAAGGATTTATTCGATCCCTTGTCGTAGAAATAGTTAACAGAGAATTAGGCCCAAGTTCATAACAGGTAAAATCTTTCACGCCAATAAATTGCTTCTATAATACTCTTTTTCCACAGGCGCAATAGTACTAAAATAGGTTCGAACGTCGTCTACTAAGGAGTTCCAAGAGAGATTAGGTTGTTAAGATAGTCCAACCCT
>C687J35021_10001246_pt1 | contig 19358 bp, 25 predicted proteins | sample RifCSPhighO2_12_FD_35021 | JGI IMG/M metagenome (IMG submission 35021)
CCAAAAGATAAGGCCGACTACTACGCAATATTTATACATAAAACCAAAGAGATACTTTACATTGACCCGACTGAATATGCTCAAAAAAACCAAGGTTAAACGAAAACCCAAGAAGAAGTCATCTACCCATTATCGTAAACTTTGCGTAGGGAAAGCCAAATTAGAGGCCAAGAAGAAAGCTAACTATATTTGTGAAAGATGCAGGGTGAAAGTAGAAGGAGCAAATGCTCACGGCTCACACATATTACCAGAAGGAGCGTATCCACTGATGAGTGCAGAAGTTAAAAATATTCTTTGTCTTTGCTATAGATGCCATATTTTATTCTGGCATAAGAACCCTCACGAAGCGACAGAGTTTTTCAATACTAAATGGCCCGGAAGATACAAAGAATTACGGGAAATGGCCGAAGAAAAGAAGAAGCACATAGTAAACTGGGAGAAGCGGTGGGAAGAAATTAATAACCTAACATGAAAAACAAAAAACAAACTTGTAACCAATGCCAAGACGATATGATGGCTAGCGTAGTAGATGATACTTTATCTGTTAATTTTTGTGCTAGACCTGAATGTCCAAGTTACGCATTATTACAAGTTGGGCAAGAAGAAATGATGAGAATTGCAGACTTACTAGAAGAAATTAAATCCCAAACTAAACCCCTAAACCATAATAAGAAGACTTTATGAAGAAATACCAAATAATATACGCAGACCCACCTTGGCGTTACGACTTCTCAAAATCGGACAACAGGGAGATTGAGAACCAGTATCCAACAATGAGTGTGGACGAGATTTGTGCCTTGAATGTGCCGAGCGAAAAGAACGCTGTGCTGTATCTTTGGGCTACTGCACCGAAGTTGCGTGAGGCGTTGAAGGTAATGGAAGCGTGGGGATTTGATTATAAAACTCACGCCATTTGGGACAAGGAGATTATTGGAATGGGGTATTGGTTTCGTGGTCAGCATGAACTCCTGCTTGTTGGGGTAAAAGGAAAGTTCAGTCCTCCAACGCCAAGTTATCGCATTTCATCTATATTCAAAGAAAGGCGTGGTAAACATAGCAAAAAACCTCTAGCAATCAAAGACCACATAGCAGGATGGACAGCGAACGCTTCTAGGTTGGAAATGTTTTGTAGAGAAAATAACTCTCCAATGTGGGATGTCTGGGGAAATGAAGTAGAATCAGATATAATACTTTAAGTAATAAGAGTGGGTGGGTTTAATTCAGGAGTGGCGGAATAGAAGACGTTATCCTTAATGAACAGATATGGCATCGTAGGTTCAAATCCTACCGAACTGGAAGTGATACCATATCGTGCGAGGTGTAAAGCTGAACAATATATAAAGTCACTTACTGACAATCTATATCAACGGCACAAATCCTCGCCTCCTGAACTTAGCCCATCTAAAAGAGGATTAAATAAATGAAGAAAGTTTCAAAACCAAAATGTGCGTATCATAAACTAAGAAACGCTAAATACCAATGCTATTGCGGAGTTAAGATTTGTGAAGAATGTAAAGATTACAACGAAGGAGAATGTCCCGAAGACCAACAAGAACATCACGAGATAAGTAGGATTTAGTATATGACTAAAGGATGTTGCCAAAAATGTGTAGGAGTAACAAGTAACTATATTTGTATTAATATGCAATGTCTTTGTCATAAGTCCGAGGTAAGCTACAAAGAAGATTTTGAAACTAAAATTAATGAATTAGTCAGAGATTTAACAAGTATACTCCCAATGAGTAAATCTGAAGCCCGAATAAGGATTGGAGAACTTGTCACTGAAGCTGTATCTAAGAGAAACGAGGAAGTAAAAGACTTAATAGTAAAGGAAGCTAACATAGCCCGAAGTGAAGGAGAGAAAACATCTAGGCTGACCAGTCTTTATAATATGGTTGATTCAGTTCAGGGGCGGTGTGGGAATATCCACGCTGTAAAACCACCTGGTGTCATAGCGTAAGAGATTGGGCAGAAAATATGTAGCGTGTGATGTCCTAATCCAGCAAGGAGCAATCCTAAAATGCCACTAAAAGAGAAGCAATAGAATGGAGCGAAAGCCCCTTGTGAGTACCTCGTACGAGGAAATTCTAAGTTCTATTGTGAGTGCTTTGCCTCTGAACTGAGTTAGTCAGATAAATTATTTTGGATACACAGATAGTAGAGGTCGAATACTATTAAAATTAAAAGATATTAAATCAGATGGAGAACAACGAACCAGTAAATTGCAGTGAATGTGGTAGAGTGCTTTTTAAAGTAAGCGGGGATTCGATTAGTGAAGATACTGACGTAGTGATAAGGTGTGCTTGTGGCGAATTACAGAGGGTAACTGCCTACACAGTGCTTAAAATAAAAGTAGAAGCAGCTTAAAAAGATATCCACTTTTGTCTATTGTGTCAAATAAAAGTATAAATTATAATTAAGATGTTGATAGTTCTAGGTCTACGGGCTTAGCGCGAGATCGTAACTCCATTCTTACGAGGATGTACTATCGACCTACGTTTTTTACGTAGGCCGAGGTACATCCTTTTTGTTTATGATAAATGAGACTGGTGAAGAAGTAAGAGTTTCGTTGTTCTTTTTATAGCTCTCGGTACTTGATGCTATTCAATAGATTTATAGAGAGTCACTTGCAAGCTCAAAAGCTGAACAAAACTTATATAACATCTTGCGTCATAGCTGAGAGTCCATGGTCGAATTGTTGGCTGCGACGCTCTGGGTACGAAAGTATCTTGAGAAAAAGTTAGCAATGGGAGTTATAAATAGAACCATGAAGAAACTAGCAGAGAATACAATTGTATTTTTAGCATTAACTTTGTATACATTATTCTTTTGGAGATTTATTTGGAATTAAAGGTACCGGGCATCGAAAGAGACAGATTACTCTTCTCTCAATCGATTATAGGAGGTCATTTTTAAATAAAAAGTCAATTATGCCGTTATCAAAAGGAAAGTCTAAAAAAGTAGTCAGTAAGAATATCTCTGAGTTAATGCATTCTGGCCGGCCCCAAAAACAAGCCATAGCAATTGCAATGAATGTAGTTAATAAATCAAAGAAGAAAGGTCGAAAAACAACAACAGATAATTTTATGGGAGGCTACCATGGCTAAAAAAAAAACACGAAAACCAAGATATTAAAGAAAGTGCGAATTAAAGAGGAGCACCGGGTTTTGCTAAAACAAATATCAGATGGTATCAGAAGAGGAAAGTCAATGGAAGAATGTATGTTGGAACTTAATTATTCCCCTTCTTATGCAAAAAGTTCAACCCATCTAAAAGAGACTGATTCATGGAAAGAATTAGTAAATCAAGAGTTACCAGATGGAAAGTTAATAAAGACAGTTAATTATTTATTAGATCATAAAGAATGGAGAGCTAAGGATGCAGGCTTAGATAAGGGTCTAAAGATAAAAGGAAAATATGCGCCAATCAACATCGATATTAAGAGGAGAAGATCTGTTGAAGAGATTGAAGACGAAATCACCGGAACATTATCAGAAATTGGTGAACTTATACGAGGAGAGAGATGAGGTTATTAAAAGTAATTTATCAAAGACGTATATCCCGAATGGAAAGGCAGAAGAGTTCATAAAGCAAGTAGGATCAAATGAGCACTTTGTAAATATGTTTGTGGCAGCAAACGGAGTAGGTAAAAGCGCTGCCGGAGCTAATATGGTTACAAACATAGTTTTTGGTCCGCAATCAGAATGGTTCCAACATCCTTTGTTTCAGAAGTGGCCTTATGAAAAGAGAGGCAGAATCATATCAGACCCGACTACAATCAAAGAAAAGATTATCCCTGAATTAAAAAAATGGTTTCCAGTTAATGAAGCAAAGAATATACCAGATGCAAACTTTGAGGAATTAAAAGAAGGCAAGAGCTATACCAGAAAGCTGACGACGAATACTGGATGGACAATAGATATTATGTCCACTGAACAGGATGTTAAAGAATTTGAATCAGTCGACTTGGGGTTCGTATGGATAGATGAGCCAATGCCTAAAGATAGATTCATGGCAACGCTTTCTAGGGGACGAATGGGAATGATCATATTTTGGACATTCACCCCGCTAACATATTCTGCTTGGATTAAGGATTGGATGGATACAAATACCGGAGAATTAGCTCAGTATGTTGAAGCTGAAATGGAGGATCAATGTCTAACGCATGGCATAAGGGGAATATTAGAACATTCAAACATTAAAAGAATTGCAGATTCATTTCCAGAAGATGAAAAGTTAGCTAGGGTATTTGGAAAGTTCGGGCACTTACTGGGAAGAGTTCATAAGGGATTTAGCAGAAAGATTCATGTGATTAAGCCGTTCCCAATAGATGAGGGTAGATACACGACTTACATGGCATTAGATCCACACCCAAGAGTCCCAGATCACGTCTTGTGGCTAAGTGTAGATAAGAACGGAACTAAAATAATTACATCAGAGTTAATCAGTGATGGGTTAGTAAAAAGATTATCAGAAAGAATCAAGGCCAACGAAAGGGCAATGAACTACAGAGTTGAAGCAAGAATAATCGACCCATCGGCATTTGTAGACGATCAGCACAGAGAAGAATCAAGCGTCGGTTCACAGTTGTTTGATATCGGAATGCACTTTATAAAAGGTTCAAAAGATTTAATGGCCGGTATCAAGCGAACAAACGAAGCTCTTGATTACGANATGAAGGGNGGAAAGATGTTTAGACCACCAGAGTTGTACATNTTTGATACTTGTCCGATAACAATTAAGCAGTTAGAGGAATACACATGGAGTAACTGGGGTGGTCGGAATGCAGACGAAAAAGAATTGAAAGCTAGACCACGCGATGTAAATGACCATAATATCGAGAATCTACATAGACTACTTATGCATGAACCTAAACATATTGATTACAGTTTCAGAGAATCGAGTGCAGTAGTTGGTTCTAATGAGTTAAACGTTTCCGATTTCGATCCCTATCGATAAAAATTATGTACTACAAAGAAAAAAGATATGAGATAGATAAAAAGACAGGTTGTTGGAATTGGTTGTTATCAAAGACTAATGATGGGTATGGAGTTCAATGTATTGAAAAGCAAGGCATTAAGAAAAGAATCTGGTTAGCCCATAGGGTATCTTATGAACAGAATGTCAGCAAGATTCCCAATGGACTATGTGTTTTACACAAATGCGATAATCCACCTTGTGTAAATCCGAGTCATTTATTTTTAGGAACTATACAAGATAACATGAAAGATAGAGATATGAAGGGGAGAAATGCAGACTTTAAAGGATCGAACAATGGCCGAGCTAAATTAAAAGATAACCAAGTAAGGACCATTAGGAGATTATATTTGAGAGGGGGTATTAAACAGGTTGAATTGGCAAAGAGGTTTGGTATAGATCAAACAAGTGTATCAGATATTGTAGTAGGCAAAACTTGGGGGTGGTTATAATTAGTTGCCGGTTGATGGGGACAATCGTTCAGTGACAAGACTGCGATGTTCAATGGGGGATACAAGATAATATCTTGATCTATTGCCCCCACCAATCGGTAACAAAACACTTTGAAGATTTCAGTGCTTAGGAAAATGCAATACAACAAGGCGAATATCTTAGTTCTACAGTTCGAGTATGTGTTTCAATATTTATTCAGCCAAGATGGAGAGATATATCAGGATCATATAAGTTTAGTCCCCGGATTGTATAAACGGATTCTTTGGAAGTTAGGAATAATTAAAAGCCCATATACACAGCAGGAGATTGAAGATGGCGAGAAAGCTTTACTATCCGGTGCCATGAAGACCTATGACACGATTAATGCCCCAGATTATAGGGTTAAACGCCTTGAGGCAATACGAAAAGCTAAGAAGAAGGCCAAGCTAGCCAAGAAAGATAAAAGTTGCACCTGGCAGACTACAGAGGCCAATGACGGCAAAATGATTTATTGGTGTATTACTCACGGAATCGGAGTCTCAATGGTAGACGGAGAACAACCAACCCATAAATAAAAATGCCAAAAATCACTAAAGATATTCTCAAGAAAATTAAATATGAAGATGTTGAGCGTGAAATAGTTGAGGATGATGAGATTGTGATGGACAGTATCTCTGCTGCCAAACAGAAAAGAATCATCGCTCAAATCAACTCTGAATATGATATTGCCTATTCGCATAACGAAGCAAAGCGAGCTACGATGTTGGCTCGTTTAAAACTTTATAATAATCAGCGTAGAGAATCATCTTCAGTTGGAGATCCACTAATGTTTACAGTTCACAATACGATTCTGGCTTCACTCTATGACGATAGGCTTCAAGCTCGTTGGGAGGGTCGTGGGGGTAAGGGCGATGATGACGTCGAAGAGAATCTAAATGCTCTCGCAAGCTTTGACTACGACATAATGAGTAAAGATGAGCTAGATTATAATTGGGATTGGGATACTTGTTTCTTTGGACGAGGATTAGTTTTAATGAATGAGTTTGATAGGAGTGAAGGAGTGATGGCACCTGTTCCCGAACACATACCGGCAGTCACATGGATAAGAGACCCAAGAGCTGTATCTGTAAATGGCAACATGCAAGGCAAGGGCGCGATGAGATTCGGAGGCCATGAGGTCGGAGCTACCTATTGGGAGTTAAAAGACCTCCCGGGATATTTTAATATTGAATTACTACAAAAAGATAAAGAAATTAGATCATTACTTCAAGAGACAAGAGAAGCTTACAATTCTGCTCAAGGTCGTGAGAATTTCCCTCAGAAAGAAGAGACATTAGGGAAGAGAGAAAATTATGAGTTCAACTTACTCAACTGGTTTACTCATATTAATGGCAAGAAATACTTAGTTACACTGGGTAACAACCGAACTTTATTAGTCAGATTACAAGAGATAAAGACTGATAGTGGAAAGAGGTGGCCTATCCTAGATAGAGTCCTTTACCCAATGGCTACTGATTGGGATGGAGTTTCTATTCCTGATTTAACCGAAGACAAACAAAGAGCTAGGGCCGTACTGCTGAACATAGGCTTGCAGTCTGCTAAAGCTGATGTCACCCCGACATACCTATTCGATCAGACTAGAATCAAGAATAAAAATGATTTAAATTTCAAGATTAATAAGTTCATAGGTGTTGATGGCCGAGTAGATAATGCAATCGCTCCAGTTCAGAAATCCACAGCCCATCAATATGTAAGTTTAATAATGGATGTTTTAGACACTGCTGCACAGAGAGCTACTGCTACACCTGAGATACAGCAAGGTGTTGTGTCGGATGAGAAAAGAACACTAGGTGAGCTCAACTTAGTGTCATCTAAAGTTGATACGCGATATTCAATGAGTGCAAAGATATTCGGATGGAGTGAAAGAGCTTTTTGGAGACTATGGTATCAACAATATAAGATATATTTCAAAAATGAAATCGATGAAAAGGTCATTAGGATTCAAGGTGCAATGGCTCCTATTTGGAGACCGCTACTCAGAGAAAATATAATCGCTAATGTAGATCCTGATGTAAAGATTGAGTCTAAGGTTATTTCAGATGCTAAGAGATTAAGAGAACAACAAGCATTCGTACAGTTCGCTGCTCTAGCACTCCAAGACCCCGAGAATAACAGAAGGTTTATACAAAAGAGACTAGGTAAATTACAAGGCTTAACCAAGGAAGAGGTCGATTTAACATTCCCATTAACTGTCGATGAAATGCAAGCTGAGGAAGAAAATCAACTACTGAACATGGGCAAACTACCCAAAATAGGCATTCAAGATGACCATCTAACCCATATAGACATTCACTCAAAAGCCAATCAGAACGCACAATCAATAGCACATATCAGAGCGCACAAAAAATTAATGGTTTTAAAGAGGAATAGACCAGACTTATTCCAACCCCCGCCAGTCCCAGGATTCGAGAACAGTAACCCAGGCGCATCAGGCCAACCAGTTCAGCAACCTTCACAGATGGCTAAACCCCCAGCCCAACCATAATGGCTAAAGAACAAGACAAACAAGAAATACTAAGACAAGGACAGTCGACAGAGTTCTGGAGATTGATATTAGAAGTATTAGATCAGAACGTGGAGAACCTTAGGGCCCAACAAGATAGTGAGGATTTTAAAGAATTATCCAACGAGCAGTATAAGATTGAGAACGAATTATTAAAAGCCAAGATTAAGTATAATCAGAAGTTGAAGGAACTGCCGAATACGTTAATAGCCCATCTACAAAGCCCGAATCAAGAAGTAAAAAACTTCGATCCGTATTATGAATAATAAAAACTACATAAAAGAAGGGTATAAGAAAAATAGGTATGCAATTAACAATAAGACTGGTTGTTGGAGTTGGTTGCTAGTTAAGAATAAAAAGGGATACGGTCAAGTTGGGTACTGTGGGAAGATATGGCAAGCACACAGGCTTAGCTACATAAAGTTTGTCGGGGAAATTCCAAAGGGAATGTGTGTATTGCACAAATGTGATAATCCATCTTGTGTTAATCCTGAACACCTGTTTTTAGGGACCGATGCCGATAATGCGAGAGATAGAAAAGCTAAAGGGAGAAACGCAGATTTTAGGGGTAGTAAAAATCCAAATTTTAGGGGCGGTAGAGAGATCTTTGCTTCTGGCGGGTCCTAGACACGCCAGATACAAAGCTCTTTCGCAAGGGCCTAATAACTGATGTCCGGTATATGTGTTTATTCGCCGTTTCACATATTCCGAGTATCTGAAAAATCATGGCAGAAGAAAAGATAGTATCCGATCTTGGAGACGAGGAACTTCAAAAGGAAGTCGACCTAGAGAAGAAATCCGACAAGGTTGAGGTTGATGACACCACAACAAAAAAAGAGGAGTCAAAAGAAACAGTCGATAAAAAAGAAGAGGAAGTCGATGAGGTACTTGATGATAAAGACTATGAAGTTCCCATGCGTAAAAGCGTGGCACAACATATTATTGCTCGTCAAAGTAAAACCATCGAAAAGCTAAGGACTAAGGATGAGAAAAAGATTGAAGTCGATGTTGACAAAGATGATGATAAGGATCTCGACATCGATGCCCGTATAGATAAAAGGTTAAAACCTATTATCGATAGCGTGGTTTCTCAAGCTGACGAGGGTGAGCTTGGACAATTATATTCATCTGAACCCGAAGCTAAGAAGTTCGATAAACTGATTAGGAAGTACATGGGACACGAAAGTTATAAAGGTGTTCCACCATCAGTTATTTATCACCATTTGGCGTTTGATATGGCCAAGGCCGCCGGTGCTAAGAAAAAGAATGTCGCCGATGTCGAGGCTAAGCAAACTAAGGGTGGCGGTAGAAGTATAGTTAGTAAAGGTGGCAATTCAAAAATGCCTACCACTGAAGAGATTGATGATATGTCAGATATAGAACTCGAAGCCTTACAGCATAGAGTTTTGAAAGGAGATTTTAAAGCAGACGAATAATACATGGGTTGTCGCAAACTTATGTAGGTCTAATGAGAACCTTAATCTCATCAAATGGCGAAGTGGAAATGTGTTCTTTCACAGCTTGATAGATTATTAAGTTTTGATAAACATAATACCACTACAGCACAAATTTACGGCAGACACAACACTTACCCAGGTTACTGCTGCGGTTAATAATTTTTATGACCGCACAATGTTAAAAGCAGCCCGACCTCTTTTAGTCCATACCAGATGGGCACAGGTCAGAGACATACCCAGGAACAACAGTTTAGTAATTAAGTTCCGAAGATATAGCTTGCTTTCAGCAGCTACCACAGCTCTGTCCGAAGGTGTAACTCCTTCTGGTTCACAGCTTTCCATAACGGATGTTTCAGCAACTGTGGCCCAGTACGGGGATTTCGTAACCCTAACTGACCAATTGGTTTTCAGCACCCTTGATCCAGTATTAACCGAAACAGCCGATGTCCTTGGACAACAGGCCGGTAATAGTTTGGACCAGATTTGTAGAGATGTAATAGTTGCGGGTACCACGATCCAATACGCCTCATCTGCAACTACAAATGCCACAATAACGGCATCCATGAAGTTCACCAGAGCCGAGGTAAAAGAAGCAGTCAGAACCTTGCAGTCGAATGATGCAAGAAAAGTTACCCGAATGGTTAATCCCGCAAATGGATTCAACACTTCTCCTCTTAATGCCTGCTATGTGGGTATTATTTCAGAAGATTCTCTCTTTGACCTCAAAGATGAGTCAGGTTGGACTCCAGTTGAGGAATACGCAAGTCAAAAAGATGTCATGGAAGGTGAAGTTGGAAAATTGGATGAGGTTCGATTCGTAATGACTACGAATGCCAAAACTACTTCTTCAACTGTTACTGTCCATACTTCTTTAATAATGGGCATGGATTTCTATGGCATTTCAAGAGTCTCAGGCGAGGCAATGCGAAACATTGTCAAACCCCTTGGTTCTGCCGGAACTGCTGACCCATTGGATCAGAGACAGACTTCAGGATGGAAAGCGACTTTTGTTGCTAAAATCTTGAATGAGAATTTCGCAGTCGCGGTTCGTCATGCGGTGTCATCCTAATAACTAGCCAGTTCTAAAGCAACCCAGTTGCTTATGGAGTCACCTAGTTTTAGAAAATTATGGTCAAAGTATCTAAGCTGAAAAAAGCTAAAGAGAAGGTTGAGGAAAGGCTGGAACAGTTAGTCCCGACTCCTGTTCCAGTCGATGAACCTAGATTAGAAGTATCCCCTCAATTGGAGATTAAGAAAGCTGAGGAAGTTGATTACTTGCAAAAGTATCAATACAAGAAACAGACTAAGTTTGGGAGTCCTGAAACAAATCCTGCGCCTGGTAGTAAAGCGGAGATAATGAAGAAAAATCTTTTGGCTCAACCAAAAAATAGTATCTTCATTCCGCTTGAACAGGGACAAGATTCTTCAGTAAAACTTTCCGTAACTCTGAATGGCTATCGATTGGATTTGCCAAAACAAGTCTACCTCGAACTACCATCGCAGATTTCGGAAGTTATTATGGAATCCCTAAGACAACAGACAGAGGCTCTAAAACCATACAGGATTGATGGAAACAAAGATAAGGAAAACGCACTTAGCTAAGTCGCATTAGCTAAAAATTAACCATAGCTTAACAAAGCTATAAAATAAGATGGCCGTAACAAGCACACAATCGAAAGCCCCAGCAAGTGTTTCTAATTTCGCCGTGGGTAGATATTTAGATGATGGAACTGCCGCCGCATTCACCATCACTACCGGATTCCAGCCGAGATATGTAAAAGTTGTTAATGTTGATGAGGATACTGACGGAGAGAGTTTAGAGTGGTTTGAGGGTATGGCTGACGCTTCGGCAATTCTAAGAGTTGCCGCAGGAACTACCACAATTATAACCACGCTGGGTATCACCCCAACAGCAAAGGGATTTACAGTTGGAATACAGACTGATGTGAATGTAACCAACGAACAAATTTCATGGTTAGCAATCGGTTAAATTAAAATGTGACCGCTCTAAGTCGCATTAGAGCAAATAATCCGGTCAGTGCGTCACACACTTCTAAGCCGGATAAAACAAAATGTCTGAATTTAAAAGAGATATTGCCATAGAAGTACGAAGACAGCTTTTAAAACCTGAGTTCGACTCGAGAAATCGAAGCCGAGATTTCTGGGTATTAGCTGCTGACGCAACTGACTTCGGCAAGTTCGTAAATGAACATCCTGCCTATGAGGATGGCGTAGCCGCAGTCCACACCACGATGGCCTTAGCTGATGCAGCCGCTAGAGCTGGTGTCGGTGATAGGGTCCACGTTTTGGAGGGTTATACACAAACCCTTACCGCAGTTCTTTCGTTAAGCACTGCAGGCGTTTACTGGCTAGGACACGGTAATGCCGGAACTAAACCAACCATTACTGTAAATTCTGCTGAATGGGGTATTGCATTAGCAGGTAATAACATCGTATTCGATAACTTCCATTTTGCAGCTCCCGGTACGGATGCCGCAAAAGCAATGGTTCGTATTGATGATGATATTACTGGAGTTACGATTAAGAATCTTACCGGTGTAGGTTCTAACGAAGCTAATAACTTTGTGAACTGTATCGTTATTGGTTCTAGAGCGCATAACCACAAATTAGAGAATATTAGGCTAACTACTAGCAAGAAACTAGCTGTTACTAATTTCTTGAACTTTGAGGGAACAGTATCAATCTCAACTATCGGAGGATTCTACGCTGTCGGTTCAGTAGCTACGGCTGGAATTTCTGATGCTACAAGCGCTGTTGTGTATAATGCCGATTGGAATGATCTTAGGATTGCTGTCGGAGGTTCAGCCAAGCCGGCAGTTACTATAGATGCAACTGGCGGAGATGCTTCGAATGGTATGCTTACAAATTCTCATCTTTCAGGTACTCACACTACACTAGCCAATAATGGTCAGTTCGTAGGTGACTGGAGATTGAGTCAGGTGTATTTGAATGAGGCCACTGGTAATCTCAGTCAAGGTGCTCTTATACCTGCTGCGGACACAGACTAATCTGTTTCCTAGTTCTTTTTTCTGGTTTTTCTTTACAAGTAAAAACCGGCCCTTCGGGGCAATAATATATATGCCAAAATCAGAATTTGTAATACCAGTTCCTCCACAATTAGCATTCGCTCACCAACCCGACGATGAACTAGAAGAATCAGAAAAAGATCCTCTACTAACTACGAAGGCCAATTATGAACCCTTGCCGACTATCGAAAAGTTAGTTGGTGCAGGAATCGAATACAGGCTAGTAGATGACAATGGGGTAACCAGGTACAAGGTAATCGGCCCAGCTGACTACGCACCTTCAAAGCAAGGTTGGTTCATATATCATGTTGGCAGAAAGTATCCACAAAGAGGGTTTCCATTCCCACATGCTTTAAAAGCCTGCGAGAAACCCAAGAGGTACCTAATGAATTGGATTAGTATTATAGCTAATAAAGATATGATATTGCCAATCATTGCCTTGGTCATACTACCCAAGAGAATACGGGGCAGAATACTGGATCGGTTTCTGATGCAGTATGTGGATTATGCCGATGGGTATCTGAAGCCTTATTACTTCGCTAATGAGTTTTACAGTCAGTTAGCTTTCGAAGTAAAAGTCTTTGTCCACCTATTCTTAGAAGGACTCGGAGTTTCAAATCAAACAGCTAACAGATTCGCATTTTCATTTGCAACTCTTATTGAAAACGACAGTGCTTATTGGTCAAGAATAATGGATCTTATGTCTGAAACGACTAAAGATAGGGTGTTAAAGAATCCAGTCAGAGAAGCTAAAAGATTAATTGAAATTCTAGCCAAGAGAGATGCCAGAAAACATCTTGTGGCTAAATTCAATAAATTTGCCCTCTTATTAAAGTACGGATTCTTCTTTATCCGAAATCAGTTCAAGGATGCATTAGAGGCAATTGATTTTGAGAAAATGCAGTACGAGGAATTAGACAGACAGTTCGTTAAACATTGGATAAGATACGATTTTTTTGGAAAGACTATCGAGGAGAGACTTGAGATGTATCCTCTCGATACTCACAAGAAAGAATACTTAAAATATGGAGAATTACAGTGAGTTTAAACCCATAACAAGTGGTGAAGAGTATCTTCAGAAGTATTGGGAAGGAGCACAGAATAAGTTTGTCCGTTATTGGGTGTACCTTAGAAAAGGCATGGGCTTATTTAATGAGTGGAAAAATTACATCATGTTTGCCTTTGCCGGATATTGGACAGTTAAGACATCAGATTTGTGGCTAGGTTACGGAGTATCTGATACATGGTTGATATTAGGCTTTATAATTGGAATACCTATTGGTTTGTTAGTTCTTTTATTTCTGGGTCATTGGGATTTGTATAGGGCTTCCAAGCCACAGGAATATATTAATGCTCAACATGGAAGCGTTACCGGTTATCAAGGATTTAATATTCAGATTGAAGTATTGAATAACCTAAGAGAAATAAATAAAAAACTAAGCAATGGCAAAGAAAATAACGATATTTAAGCCGCCGGATGAGATATTTCTATATCCTGCAAGTGGAAGACACCATATAATGCAAAACGATGCTTTGCAGATACCGACCAGTCAGCAAGATCCGATACCCCTAGTAGACTTAAAAAAAGGTATCAATGGAATTGAATATCCGGAGAAAGGTGGGTTACACGTATGGCTCAAGGGAATGAAGTATCCGCGTAAAGGACAAGTGTATCCTGACGCGCTGAAAGATCTTTACTATCCGAAAAGAATCTTAATAAATGCGCTAGGTTTCCTATCCGGCAAAGAGATGATTCCATTTCTAATCTTGTTCGGCTTAATGCCTAAAAAGATAAAAGGTAAGATACTGGATAGACTTATAGAAAAATATCTCGGCATAGTAGGTGAATTATTAATCAGCCACTACCTAAAGCCTAGGTTCTATACAACTTTCTGCAGAGGATTATCTCAGCCGATAATGTCTATCCTACAGGACTTCGGAGTATCAGAAATGAATGCAGCTAGAATGTCATTAGCGTTTATAACAATGCTTGAGTATGACGGAGCCTATAGATTGAGAGCAGAAGATATACTAAGCGAAACTACCAAGGAGAAGTTACTGTCAAATCCTATAGGAGAAGTTCAAAGACTGATAAAAATATTAGCTGAGAGAGATTGGACTAGGCCACACTTAGTCGAAAAGTTCAATGGTTTCGCCAAGTTACTGAGGTTCGGATTCTTCTTTGTAAAAAAACCATTTCGAAAAGCTTTATCACTTATAGATTTTTCAATGTTACAGCTCGACAAGCTGGACAGATACCAGGTAAGACATTGGAAAGGATATAACTGGTTCGGAATGACACTTGAAGAAAGACGGAAGAAATGGCCTGAAAAGAAACTAATAGCCTATCAACTCATTAGAACAAGCGGAAATAAAAAATTAATTAAAAAAAATGGCAAATCAATATAAATACAAGATACTTTTAGACTCAGTTTCATCATCTCAGACTGGCGGTACAACCGGAGTGTCAGGGTATAAGAAAGTTGGTTTTCAATTTAAGCTAGCAAATGTTGTTAGTGGAAATGGAATATTTAAAGTCCAAGGAACTACGAATGGCGCTGATTGGACATTCTTAGCTCTTATAGACAACCTGCCTAATGCAATTTCTGAAGGACAAACTAGGGTTCTTTCAAAAACACTTTCTGCAAATAGCAATGTTATCATGTGGATTGACGATAGTTTACCGCTCATGGCGATTAGGACATCAGTTACTAAAACTACCGACGGATCTTACTCAGCTTATTTGATAGCTTCGGAATAAACTAAAAAAATGAAAGGACACTTTACTCCACATACTGAAGAAACAAAATTTAAAATTAGCTTAGCCCGACTTGAGACTTGTAATAAATAATGGGATTACATTATGCAGTAAATGTCACCGATCAATCAGTCGCAAAGAAACTAATTATCAGGATTTGTTTAATACAATTCTTGAATTAAAAAATGACTGGCACAGAATTAGCGGCACTTATTAGATATCGCACCAAAACAAACTCGACCACTTTCACTACAAGTGATATGAGTCCTTTGGTTAGCGTGTTCAAAAACGAGATAGCTTCTCAAATAGTTGACAGAGATTCTAAGCATTTCCTAATACCATCTACATTCAATTTGGTAGCCGATCAAAGGGAGTATTTCTTGGGGGATGATTTACTAAATCGACTTCACAAAGTTGAGATTAAATTCGTTTCTACCGATTCCCGATTCCCAGCTAAGGCAGTCAAAGACTATTATGGTTCAGAAACAGAAAGCGAAATAGTCAAGAGTTATTCCAATAGTGAAGGTGAGTTTGGTTATACGATTAGACGCAGAGCTATATTTATTCTATCCGGAACGATTATTGCAGTTACGAATGGTGTGAGAATTTGGTCTCACATATTCCCAGCCGACCCATCTTTGACTGGTTCAACTGATTTAGCCACGGACCCGTCTACAACTACTTTTGGATTCCCCAGGCAGTTCCATGAGTTATTAGCTCGAAGAGTGTCTATCGAATACAAGTGTTCTCAACCCAAACCATTAACTTTAAGCAAGAAAGAATTAGATTACGAAAAAGATTTAGAGATTCAACTAAACGCAATTTCAAGGAATGATAATAGTCTTGAGATTATAGGAGATCCTTTGCCGTCGCAAGAAACTGGTAATGATGGATATTTATATTAGTGACAAAATGAGATTATGAATCATTTTAATAAAGGTAGAAAACCATCTTTAGAAGCAAGACTAAAAATGAGAGTAGCTAGGCTAGGAGTTACGCCTTGGAATAAAGGTAAAGTCTGTTCTATTGAAACTAGAACAAAAATATCAAACTCACAGAAAGGTAGGAAACCAACATTACTACAGTTAGCAAGGGCGCGAGAAGTAAATATGGGTAACAAGTATTCTTTGGGTGTTATTCATTCAGAAGAAACAAAGAGGAAAATAGGTATGGCTGGAGTTGGTAGAAAAGCATCTCTGGCAACTAGAGAAAAAATGAGCCAAGCACAGAGAGGAGAAAATCATTATAGATGGAATCCCAATAGAGAAGCAGTTAGGCGAGATTTAAGAAATGATCCCATCTATAAACAGTGGAGCAAATGTGTAAAAAGTAGAGACTTTTGGAAGTGCAAAATTAGTAACAAAGATTGTAGCGGAAAAGTCGTCGCACACCATATCCTACCTTGGGCAAAATTCCCAGAACTAAGATATGAAATTAACAATGGCATTACGCTATGCCACACTCATCATCCTAAAAAAAGGAACGATGAGATAATATTTGCACCAGTTTTTCAAAAAATGGTATCGAATATTCTAGCGAATTAAATTGCCTACAAGTGAAGCATTGCCATCAAACAACCCAACAGAAGAAGCTCTGCCCAGAAACGGAACTAACCAAGGTCAATTCGGAATAGGCATGTTCGGAGTTGCCAGGTTTGGAACTACTACGGGATATGTAAATACCAAAGAGGCTTTACAGACCAACAACCCCACAGAAGAAGCATTACCAACTAATCCATAAAATGAAAAAATACTTAAAAAAATTAGTACTGATATTAATTCCAACCATTGCTTTTCTAGCCATAGTAGGCATTGTTTGGGCCGCTAACACATTCCCTTCGGTTTTAAATGACTGGGAGGATGGAGATATAATCCCTAGCGAATGGGCGGACTCACTAGAAGATAAGATTGGTGTTACAGGATCGTCAGTTACATCCTCGCTAGACTACAGAGTCAGCAATCTAGCCTCTCTTTCTCAAGACGAAACCGTTACAGGCTCTTGGACATTTAGTGCCTCACCTAAAGGATTCTCTGTAAGTAACAGCGCTTCTGTTTCTGCAAACTTCGAAGTTGTTGGTTATGCTTCCGCCTCTTTCTTTAGAGGCACTGCCTTCAACATTACTGGTAATGAGTGTTCCGATGCAGGAGATACATTAGCTTGGAATGCAGGGACTTTTACTTGCGGGACTGACAGTGGTGGAACTTCGGGCAGTAACAATCAAGTTTTAACTGATGACGGAGCGGGGGGATTAGTAAGTGAATCCAATTTAACTTTCAGCGGTTCTTTGCTGAGTATAACTGGCGCAGCTTCAGTCTCCAGTATTTTCGAAGTTGGTACCTATGCCTCTGCCTCAGCATTTCTCGGTACGGCCTTTCAGGGTGTCGGCGACTGTAATGATGCAACCGAAGCTATTGCATGGACTACTACCGGAGTATTCAACTGTCGTTCAGTTCAAGATCTTGATGCGACCCTTACGGCTCTAGCCGCCTACAATACAAACGGTTTACTTACGCAGACAGCCGCAGATACATTTACAGGTAGAACAATAACCGGAACGACAAATCAAATTACGGTTACTAATGGAGATGGTGTGGCCGGCAACCCAACCCTATCTATTCCGATTCTGTTAGTTGGCACAGGAGCATCTTTCTCTTACGGAGAATTTACGGTTCAGGCATCTGCCTCATTATATACCGGCTTGGCTTTTGGGACTCCACAAATTGATTGTAATGATGATGCTGACCAGCTCCTGTGGTCTGCTGGATTGTTTACTTGCGAATCTTTGGCCGATGCGGATATACCAAATACTCTTTCTATGACTGGAACATGGACAACTACTGGCAATCTGACCATAGGTGATGGCGGAGATGACGTAATTATTAACTCTGATACTTGGGACACAGATTCGCTTGGGGCATTTACCGGAGTTACGGGAATTACTTCAACGGGGATTATTGATTTTGGTTCAGCGACTTCATTTGAGATACCCAATTCTGCCGGAGCAGGAACAATAGACACTACTGGAGAAATTGGAATTAATACAACCTCCAGTTCTCTTAACTATTATGACGGCACAAGAGAAGTAGTTTTAGGGCCATTTGATAAATGTTTCGCCTACTCTCTTGATGGAACAGATTTAAGTGCTAATAGCCTATTCGCCGTTTGGACTGCTGACGAACCATATACCTTGGCTTTAGTCACTATGAAAGCATCCGGCTCAAATTCGGCTACATGGAACTTATCTTATGGATTGACTACACCGACTACGAGTATATTTTCTGCCTCTAAAAAAGCATCCGGATCAGCGTTGATTAGATATACAACATTTACTAATTCAGCCATACCTGACGGGAGTACAGTTTACGCCCAAGTTTCTTCAGCTTCAGCAACATTAGATGATGTATTGGTTAGAGCTTGTATGTATAAAGCAGCACCTTAATATGAATAAAATAATTTTATGGTTTAGAGAAAAAATTAATGACTTCCATTATAAAATATGGAGGAATTTAAACTACTAAATCACTAATTTAATGGATTATATACCTACATGGGTGACATGGATAATGATTTCATTAATTAAATTAACAGGGTTTATATTTAAGTTTTTGATATGATAGAAAATATCTGGTTAAAAATTAAAATCGGATTTAAAAAAACTTGGAAATGGATAGCCGGGATATTTATAGTTGGAGCGTTCGCTATGAATATCCCTCCGCAGGGAGCTGATCCAGTTCCTCGCCACTTTGCCGAGATAGATGCTAACGGAGTTGTGTTAAGAGTAATTGCGGCTGACCAAGCATTTATAAATTCAGGCGTAGTGGGCAACCCAGCTAATTGGATTCCTACCGAAGAAGGAATTAAGAAAAATCCGGCAGGAAAGGGCATGACGTATAACCTTAGCTTAGATGCTTTTATTGGGCCTAAACCATACAATTCTTGGGTACTAGATACGAATACAGCCCTGTGGAAAGCCCCCAAGAGTAAACCTGGAGGAGTAAAGTACGAGTGGAATGAATCAATTAATAACTGGGAGAAGATACAGTAAGAAAATAAACTAATATGAAAATACTAAACATAATTTTAATTTTAATATTTACCATAACTCTTAGTTTTGGTTTTCAAAC
>C687J35021_10001248_pt1 | contig 19342 bp, 33 predicted proteins | sample RifCSPhighO2_12_FD_35021 | JGI IMG/M metagenome (IMG submission 35021)
TGCCCTTACCTGCTGATAAATGGGATCAGATTCGCAATATATTATATCGTAGTTTTTTAAATGTTCTATATTATGTGGGTCAGTAGTTAAAATTAAGCCTTTTTTAGCCTTATATTCTTTAAACCTATCAATTATCGGATCGTTAGAATCCGACCAAAATAACAAAAAATCATATTTATTGGATACCCTTTCACAATCTTCAGCCAAATAAACATCTACAGGATTTATTTTTGCTAATTCTTCCAATGCCGCCCTTAGCCCATCCCGCCAATTATTAAAAATTTCTTTCGCTTGACCGAAATTCCACAGAAAAGCAATTTTCATAGTTGACTTTGGTTTAACCAAATGCTATAATTGCATTATGATTAAAGTTAAAACTTGTGTTATATGTTATAAAAAGTTTTCTAAACATCCTAAGAATGGATATATGCAATGGAATAGACAAAAATTCTGTTCCAACGCTTGTAGGAAAAAAGGCTTTTCTTCTTTTAATTGTGGTAAAAATAATCCTAATTGGAAAGGTGGAAAATATTTTGATGCTGACGGATATATTTACATAAGAGCTCCTAGAAATCATCCCTTCAAAACGTTTAATGGCTATATCTTTGAACACAGATTTATAATGGAAAATTATATTGGACATTATCTTAATCCAAGCGACAAGATTCATCACATAAATGGAATTAAAGACGACAATAGAATAGAAAACCTTATTGTAATTAGTCAATCTGAACACATAGCTATTCATCGCAATGAATTGGTTAATAAACGTTGGCACAAATAGTCTTTTCAAAATAGCCTCCTTATCTCTTCAGGGATTTCTTGTTTAATTTTCATTCCCTCTTCTATTTTAGCGTGGAATATCCCTGTGATAGTTGGCCCAAAATCCCTATTGCTTCTTGGGTTTAAATCAGCATATTTCAGGTGTAAAAGGAAGAGTCCGGTATTAGCATAGGCTTTACTTACCGAGTCATCTACATCCATCTCCTTATGGCATCCCACATTCCAGTTCAAAGGTACCTTTGAGAGAAGACACTTATTGTAGTCCATATCCTTAGCCCAATATTTCCGTTGAGAAAGATAGGGTTGAGAAAAGTCAATCGGGGACTCCCCTTCGACATGTAGGATATTAAATCCCTCGCAGGGAACTTTATCTTTATCGCACTTTTCCACAAAATCTTTTAAGTCTTTATATTTTGTTGGATCGGCTACGATAAACTCATCGCAATCGCTATAGAGTACCCAATCGTGATTTTCTAATAACTTCTTTTGTTTATCTTTACAAAGTGGAAGAGTGTAGTCGGAATTACCGGCATAATTTACTCTTTCAAACTCAAAATTATATTTTTTCCTCAAAGTTTGTAATTCACCATACTCATCTTTAGTTCCGTTACCGATTACATACAAATCATCGAAGTATTTAGAGTAATACTTTAGCCACAGTTCAAGTATAACCATATCGTTTTGTACTAGTGTAAAAGCAGCGCTATGCATGGTTTCTCCTTTCGAATCTTTTAATATCTTCTTCCTTAAAGAATTTCACTCCCACATAATATTTCTTACCCTTATCAATGAAATATCCATAACTTCTGTCCCTGAAGGTACAAGCCCTTAGCCTATCTATTGTTTTTTTATCGAATTCTTGAATTGTTTTTATTTCTTTGGCGGAATGATATGATCCTTTACCCTTTTGAGGTTTACCCTTACCGATTTTAGGCCACAAAGTTCTAAATAAATCAAACATTGCCATTTGAGTTCTGTCTTCCAAATCCGAAGCTATATCCGTGGGATAAACAGGGACTCTTTTCTGAATCAGTATATTTCCCCCATCTAATTTGTCGTTTATGTAATGAATTGTTACTCCAGCAGGACTCCCATCAACCAGAGGCCAGATGTGGGAATACATACCTCTGTTGTATGGTAAAAGACCAGGATGAAAGTTAATCGCCAGACAAGTCAGTTCTTCTTTGGGGATAATCTTGGGATTATAGCAGGAGATGATTAAATCAGGGTTTCTTTTCACTATCTTAACACCTTGCTGTTTAAGCCAGTTTCTTATAAATACCCCAAATGGTCTGTCTGTATAAAATTTAACCCTTAACATCTTCCTACGATTAGACTACAAATCCAATCTATCTCCTCCTCCGTTCTTTGAATTCCGGATGGGAGGTTAATTCCGTTTAATCCCGCTAAGTGAGCGTTGGGAGTATTTGATTCCTTATATATCGGAAACATTGAGATAGGATAGAAAAAGGGTCTAGTATCTACGTTATTGTCTTTAAGTCTTTTTATTATTCCGTCTCTATCCCAAGCAATTATTGAAGTCAACCATTTGTTTGTTCTGACATATTTTTGTTCTGCATTCATGGAATATTTATTCCCTAGTCTTTTATAGTACCACTCAAAGACCTGACGTTTCTTTTTAACAAATTCATCTATTCTTTCTAGTTGTGCTAGTCCCAGTGCGGCATTGATATTGTGCAGGTAGAATGAGTAACCCACCTCCTCCTGCCAAAACCTGTTAGGTAGCTTCTTATTCTCCCCATGATCGTCAAGAAATACCATTCTTTCATACAAGTTAGGGTCATCTGTTGTCGCCATTCCTCCGAAGCCGGTAGTCATTATCTTTGCCCCGTGAAATGAGAAACACCCGAAATCCCCAAAACTTCCAGCGTGTTTATTCTTATAGAAAGTCCCAACCGCAGGACAGGCATCTTCTACAACTTTCAGTCCATACTTCTTGGCAATCACCATAATCTCATTCATTTCTGGCGCATTGCCATACAACCAGATAGGCATTATGGCTTTAGTTCTGGGAGTAATCGCTTCTTCTATCTTTTTGGGGTCAATACACCATGTTTTGTCAGTATCTACGAATACAGGAGTTGCACCTACCAGCCTAATAATATCCGAACAGGCAAAGTAAGTTAAGTCAGACAAAATTACTTCGTCACCCTTACCTATGCCTAATGTAGCCAAAGATAACCATAATGCTTGTGTTCCCCCTGTAACGGCGTAAGCGTATTTTCTTCCCACATACTTAGCAAACTCATTTTCAAACCGCTTGAGATACTTATCGTGGTTTTCATCCCAGCCATTGATTAGAGCATCATTAACGTATGCTATTTCTTTTTCTGTAATATCAATACCCCCGACTAAGATTTTCTGCATATTGCCCACCCATAAACCCCTGGATTAGTTATAACCTTATCAAACCATTTATCTTTTTCCAAATTAACTACGAGTTTGACCATTGCCCCTATATCTTCAAGTTGCTCGAATTGATCGTCAATTTCCTTATCTTTTCTTACTTTCTGAATACTCTCATAAGTTGCTGTATTATCATTAAATCCTCCTACATTGTAGTCGTGAAAGAATACCCAACAGCCTTTCTTAACATGGGAAACAAATAACTCAATATCTTGCCTAAGAGCTTTGATGTGATGATCTCCGTCTATTAAAAGAAAGTCAATTAAATCAGTCCATGTTCTGCCTACTGTTTCTGATTTAGTTTGTTTTAGCTTCCAATTTTGTCCTTCCATAGCTTCGATACATCTATCCCTTACGCTTAAGGGATCAGTTTCCCCGCTTGAAGAATGAACTGTCAGATAGGGATCAATCGAGATAATTTTACTCGTAGGGGAGGAGAGAGCCATTGTCAGAGTAGAACGCCCCATGAATGAGCCTATTTCCACAATTAAACCATTCTTAATCCAGCTTACATACTCGTTAAGTATTCTACAGTCTTCTTTGGGCATCCAACCCTTTAGCTTATCTACTTGTTGATAAATTTCTTCAAAATTCATGCTTTATTTTTACATTTTTGATATTCTTCCTCGTCAATTTGAGCAATAATCCTACAAATAAAGTTTACTAACCATCTTCTTGGCCAGAAATCATGCAGGAACGGACATTTGTGCCAAAACATTATAGCTTTCCAACTAAACCAATGTGTACCATAACTTTTAATATATTGATTTATAAATTTACCCAAGTTCATACGATTGCTAATCCATAACCAGAATAATGCAAAGGTGCTGTTAATTCAACCTTATCGTAAGGTAGTTTTTCCCAAATCGGCCACAACTCGTCCATTCTTATATCATCAAAGACTAGAACTGCACCCTTTTTGAAGAATGGCGTGTATAAATCTAACTCCGCTTGTAACTGTTTAGCGGTATGCAAGCTGTCCAGATACCAGACATCTGTCTTTGATAGATCAAGGTCTTTTGGCCAGTTCTTTAAATTAAGGTCATCGCCAACTACTTTTACCAGATTAGGATAGTTATCAACTATGTATGAAAACTCCAGTCCGTGTTCTTCAAGAGTTATGCTATATAATTTGAAATCCTGATAATTTGAATTAAGCATCATTATAGTCCCTACTCCCATTGCTCCGCCTAGCTCGATAATTTGTTTCGGCTTAACTATTTCAATTAGTCCACCCCACCATTGATAGTTGGCGCATCCATTGATATTTTGCACATCTTCTATTGCACCTTGATTTAACGCCCTTAATGCAGGCATAATCGGTCTTAAATTAAAAGACTTTAACTTGTCTAAGGATAGGTCGGCTAATTCTCTTGCGGTCATATAGTTTTTCTGTATTGATACATCTTGTAAGAATATGTATCCGTAAGTTTATGGCACGGAATACAAAGCGTTCTACCGTTCGATAATTCAAACCTTATTTCTGGATATAAACTAAAAGGTTTTATATGATCAGCTTGTATATCACCCATGCTTTTATGTCCACACATCACACATGTATAATTATCTCTTTCGAATATTGCCTTTCTCCATTGTTTATATCGATAAGAAACTCTAATAATTTGATATTCTTTTGTTTTCCCACCTTGCCAATTCCAATGCCTACTTCCTCCTCGTTTTTGTTTCAAAAGAACTAAGGTGATTTTTTCTTTTGTTTCTTTTGACAACTTTGTTCCCAATTTTCTTTTTCTAATTAATTCTTTTGTTTGTTGCGAATGATGTTTACCAAACATTGGATTCTTTATCCCTTCTATATAAATTCCAATACCTTTATTCCATGGAATATGACCCAATTTTGACATACTGATTTTTTTTCGAGCTTCCTTACTATGCGTTTTTCCTTTATTCCAAGGAATCATTCCTTTTTTAAAACAACCACTATTCATAACTAAAGTTTACTAACATCATCCAAATCTGGCACATTACTCAACGTCTTGTCATATCTGGCATTGATAAACTTTTGATTATGTGCTTGCTTCCGGCAGCAAAAGTCAGTTTCCGGTTCGTATAAATCTTCCCCCCAGACTACTTTCTTCTTCCTGACCATATCTCCCGATGCTTTTTTAATTTTTAATTTATCTGATCCGCAGAACGGACACTTCCAGTCAGCCATTAAATACCACCCCCCATTCTTTTGCTATTTTTTCCCAAGCGTACTTTTCGTTTGCCCATTTCATCATTTCTTGCCGTTTTTCCTCACTCATCGGGTTTTTCAATGCATCTATTAGTTGTTTCTTAAATTCATCTTGTGTTTCCTTATCGTAAATGTCCCCCTCAACTTTTCTGCCGAATTGCACTGTTTCTTTTAAAGCTGCGTAATTTACTACCACAGGCTCACAGCCATAGGCTTGAGCTTTAATTGCGCTGATGCAGTTTATCTCCCCGAAATGCGTAGGATATGCCCAGACCTGGCACTTCTTCATTAACTCTACTAATTCTCTTTGGGGCAACCTACCATGATGAGTTATTCCCTTATATTTCATCATTTCTTCCATTCTAGCTTTCCAGCTCATCGAAGAGGGATTGTTTTTATAGAATTGGTCAAACAACTGCCATCCATAGCAGATTTCTAGTTCTGCATTAGGCACTTCTTTTTTCACATCAGGCCACATTTTTAGAAGATGCTCCAAGCCTCTATCGTAACTACTAGTATAGGTTACTTTCATAGTCCGTTACTTGTTATAAACACTTTTTCTTCAGGTAACTTACTTACATTATCCCTATGCCATTTCAATTTAAATCCGTAACTATCGGTAGTCTTATGGCATTTTTTACAAAGAGTTCTTCCATTATCTATTTCAAATCTCAATTTTGGATATAATGAAAATGGTTTAATATGGTCTGCTTCTAAATAACCACCCCTTCTGTAGCATAATTGACACGTCCAATTATCCCTAATGAAAACAGCTATTCTCCAGTCTTTATATTTAGCTGAACTTCTTATAATTTGATGTTCCTCTGTTAATCCACCCCTCCAATTACTGCCATTTTCTCCCGTTTGTGCTAAACTCATTGCTAACTTTGTTTTTAATGAATGATGCTTACCCAACATTGGCTTCATGTAATTATTGTGCCTTTTCCCTTTGTTTGCCTTAGAAACTGCATCTTTAACATATTGGGGTCTTTTCTTTCCCCACATAGGATTATTTTCTCCATTAACATTAGCATGGTTAAGACTTATTTTCTTCTTTGTTTCTTTACTGGCCCTTCGACCTAAATTTAAAAGTCTCATTTTTTCCTTATGCTCCTTTGTTCTTATATAACTCATATACCGTTTGACGTAACAAAAATTTTTTCTCGTAAAACATGGTCTATATTTTCACGATGCCAATTACTTAATACAAAAATTTTGTCAAAACTCTTGACTACATTTTCGTCAAAATCAAGTTTATTCAAAATATCATGTGCCCATATTATTTTCTTTTTAGCTTTTATTCCTTGAGTAAAGAACTTAGGATTTCTCCAAGCGATTACGATATTAAAATTATCCAAAGGATTGAATTTATAATAAGGCAACCATTCAACGCCTCCGTAGGTACCTTCATCGGCTCCCGGGTCTCCATACACAGTTACTTTCCAGCCTTGTTTTTGAAGCTCTTTTGACATACAAATTACCGCTTCCTCGCTTCCTCCAACAAATGAACCCTTGGGATCATCCATTCGTTTAGGAGACCACATAGTGAACCCCGGACCGCAGTAAATTACTACTTCTTTCTCTCCCCAGGGTTTAGGCGGATTGTTTTTCATTCTCAAATCAGCTATAAAAGGATTGTTTTCGGCTATTGCCGGAGTAGCTGCTAGTAGGGGTTTAATTTTATGATACTCTCCTGTTGCTTTTAGATATTCAGCTAGCCGGGTAACGATTTTAGTTACATCCCGCTGTTCCCTTAGATTGGTAATGAAAGAAAAGATTTCTTTAATCTGCGGATGGGTAGGGTCTAATTCTGTCAACTTTTGCGCTGCCGCCCATGCATCATCTATTTTGCCCAGATTAATTGAAGCATTATAAATTACCTCCATGCTCATGCCGATTAAGTCCCTTGGGTTTTTGACTAGAGTGGTTTTAGCGTCTGGCATCTGTAAGGCAAGTTTAACCCAAAACAATGACCTTCCCCAGTCTTTCTTTGCTGCATAAGATATAGCTAAGTTTACAAAAGTCGCAGGATCCTCGGGATTTTCAATCAACGCATTCATAAGAGCTTTAATTGAATTGTTTAATTCCCCTCTTCTGCGGTAGATTTCCGACAAATACACACACGCTTGCGCTCTTTCTTGCGGCCAGCCTGATTTATTCTCCCCTCCCAAATAGGCTAGGATTAAGGGAATAGCCTTATCATCTGCTTCTTTGGTATTTTTATCAAAGTAGGCTTTAGCTAAATAGTAGAGATGTCTTGGGTCTTTGCCTTCGGTTCTGGCTACCGCTAGTTCCAAAAGACTCATATTTCTAGTTTGTGAATCCATTTTATCCGCCATAGTTGACAGGTGGAGTATCTCTACATCGTAGTTATCAGTTTTTTCAGTTGGAACTTGCTCGATACAGGTTTCATGGATAGGGGCTATCCATTTGAATTTCCCATTATTTCTGAAGAGGCGTTCTCGGATGTGTTCGATGATAATATTCTTAATCTGCCATTTTTCAGGAGGGTTTTCATCCTCGATTAAATCAGTTTGATATAGATAATTCAAATAAACCGCCTCGAAGTTTCTCTTTTCTGCACTTAGTTTAACTTTCTCAAGATTCTCTGCGCCCCTTACCACATCATCACAATCAATCCAGAATACCCATCCATAGTCTTTGGGAATTTGGGCTAAGTTGAAGTTTCTGGCATCATCGAAGACAAATAGTTTATCTCCTACTTTCATGTTAGGCTCGTATTCAAAGAACTTTTTTAACCAATTAACAGTTTTCTTATCCGCAGTCCACAAAGCCGAGTTATATGATACATTTGCTTTAAATTCCTTACAAACAGCTTTTACTTCTTGAACTTGATTGGTTGGTGCGGAGAGAGTAATATAGATTCCATCTACGTATTTTGCGATTGAGGATAAAGCACGCCTTAGTTTTGGCGCATCTTCTTTGACTCCTTTCACAATCATTGACAAGGCTATTTTCATAACTTTTCTAAAACTTCATGGTCACAATTTCCCAATTTTTTAATTTCCGCTAAATCTTCTTTATGATCCCAATATTTATTGATCCAATATTCAGTTGCGGCATAAGAAAGACTGCAATTTCCACAAGATCTTAAAAAATCTTTTAATTGTTCTTTTTCTATCTGCGTCATATTTTTTCGGCTACTTTGTAAGTAGGAAACTTCCTAGCAAATTCTAAAAAAAATTCTCTATTCATTGGCAATTCTTCAGTTGAATAAACTTTTCTAATCATATACATCACTGTTTCGGGGATATCTAATGTGTAACGGAGTATTCCACCGTGAACTTTATCTTTGCGTGGGTCTGAAGAAGCAAATTCATCTCTTCTGGAACTCCTGACATCTTTGATGTAGATCAGATGCGATCTATATTCTCTTGGTCTGGTCTTCTGCCATGCTTTAAATAGTTCTTCGATTACTGGCCAGGGATTACTCCCTGATATTCTTTTAAGTTTTAAAATATTCTCTACGAAAGATACGTCTATTGGTTCTCCTAAACTATTGTAAATCATAATGTTTATGGGGGAAAGAAAGAACCTTCCCCCATCTAACAAAAGTCATGCTACGTTATCCAGTATAAGCGTACCCACTCCTCATTGCATTTGCTCTTTCAGCTAAGAACTCCAAAGTAGCTTCTCCAATGATTTGACCGTTCTCACGATCTCCATCTTTGGCAAGCATTTCTATCTTTGGTCTTCTGCCTGTTAAGTATGCAATTTTCCACTTGTCTTCTCTAAGACCGATAATTCTTGGACCTGGAGTCGCAGCCGAAACTGAAACGTCCTTATGTCCGAAGATTCTGTGAACACCGAAATCGCTTTCGTACACAGCTACTGGTCTGGTTAATCTTTTATCCTCCGCAGGAACATATCTAGTTGATCCGGCTGTAAAAGTCGAAATCTTCTGTCTAAGCTGAAGAGTTGTCAAGATCATATCGAAGACTTGGTCATCAGCAACATCTGTTGCAACATCCAATACCATTGCATTCAATTCTGTTTCCGACAAGGAAGTACCAGAAAGTCGTGCTGTGTAATGGGATGTGATAGCTGCCTCAATACCAATCATGGTTTGAGCGCTACCGGAAGCTCCTGAAGTCAAGGAAGCACGTACCAGAGCGAACTCCAGCTTGTTTTTCCATTGCTTCATAGCTTTCTTTTGCTGATACAAGAGAGGATCACCGCCAACTGCCGCTACTGCCCGTTCCGTACCGGAGACTCTAAACGTCTGAGCAATAATTTGAGTTACGTTTGTCCTTCTTGCCGCAGTTGTCAAATCTGAGTAAACTGCTGCTGCACCTTCCACTGTCCCACTATTGGAAATAGGTCGGCTAATGTAATCCTCTGCCCATTGATGGACAGTTTGTTTGGCTTCCGACACTCCCAACATGGTTGAAAGTGGATTAGTGTCTGGAGAGACATCATTGATTAAATCAAGTAAGTCTTCCTTGATGACTTTATCATCAAATGTTTGTAAACCGTATGCCATATATAAAACACCCCCTTCTACGCCAGATTTATTCTCTGGCGTAGCGTACCCGCCAGAGTTACTCTTGCTTCAAACCTCTCAACCTTTCGAATAGAGCCGAGTCATCACCCTTGCGGGTTCTGGCTCTCAAATCATCAAGATTGCTCAATGATTCTGCTCTCCTACTCGGTGAGCCAACTGCTTCAAGAGTAGCCTGTTCTTTAGGCGTAAGTTTATCGATTGCCTCAGTTGCACCCTCTTTCTTTGCTTTCTCAACTTCTGCTGAGTTAAGTCCTGCCACAAAGTCTCCTGCTTCTTTTAAGGAAAGCTGTTTTCCCCCGAAATTGTTAGGATTAACCATTGAGGATAGGGCTATCCCCACCGCTAGGTTATATCTTTTCTTATCGTGGTCTTTAGCTTTAGGATTTAACCAAGGGTAAGCCGTATAGGCTTCCTTTTCATCCTGATTTTTAAGATAACCTTGTATGGATTGTTCAGCTTTAGCCGCACGCTTTTCCGCCTCGATTGCTCGTCTTTGAGTGTCCGTGAAGACTTGCTCGTTGAGCAGACCCGTATTTGGGTCATAAATAGGCTCTTGCGCCGCTGGTTGAGTCTGCATTGACTTGAAAGCTCCTTCTAGGGCTTCCCGACGCCGCCTTTCTTCTCTAAGTTCACCCTGAACCTTATCGAACTCGGCTTTCGTCCTTTCGCTTGCATCCTCAGGTAATCCATCAGAAACCTTATCAGGTTCTGCTGTTTTTTGTTCTTCAGTAGGCATTGCTGATTCCGGTGTTTCTGTCACCGGAGCGTCCGTTGGGACTTGTGCCTGTGTGTCTTCTGCCATTTTTGACACCTCCTCTCTTATTGAATTATTTAACGATGCTCATACCGACATCGGCATTCTAGACTTGTGGTCTAGCGAGGAGTTGTTATCTCTCCTCGTTGAGGTTAATGACCCCTCGCTAAATCACAAGTAGGTAGTCCTTATAGATATGTCCTTCTTTAATCATAAATCTCGGTCCGATAGGATAACCTAACGGACATTTCGTACATTTCGCTTGTGTTCCCGAACTATAAGTAAAGTTATGCTTTCCCCTTCTGCAGACGAAATCATCACTTACTCTTATGAGTTCGCTTCCGTCCTCCTGTTTTCCTAATTTTGGTTCCGTGTTCCGCTTTCCATCTTGCATATATTCCAGGCTTATCTACCACCTAGCTTCTTGAATCCCCAAATGGAATCGCATCTTGCCTGACGATTGACGGACTGCCTAATTGCGCTACGTGTTGCAGTCCTACTCCGTCATCGGCAAAGTTTCTTACCTGTCCCGGCGCCCAATGAAATGTCTGTCCGTCAACAGTTGTTTCCCTGTTTTCCTGATTCAAGTCCCTAGGTTCTTGATTTGAGTCTCCTCCCGTATTAAATGAATGTGCTTTTAAACGTATTCCCACTTTACTTCACCCCTTTCTTGCTCTTTTTAGGAGCTGCTACTGTTTCTTTTACTGTAAAATCAACTTTTGGTTCTACAACATCATCTTTCACTATCAGAGCAAAACCTCCATTGACTAATTCGTCTTTTCTTGCTCCACTAGCTTCGATTAAGTTCCCCTCTAGCCAGTCCCCTGTTCCTTTGATAATTTTAAGTATTGCCATATTATTCTCCGATTCTGAACGGATCTTTCACCCCCTTCTTCTTTTCTTCTAACTTACGTGCCATTTCAATCTGTTGGTCAACCCAGCCTAGTATTTCAGCGACTACTTTTTTAAATACGCTGCATACTTTAGCCGCATAGACAAAATCTTCTTCCTTACTGAACTGCGACGGATCCGGGAATGCTTGATTGAGCTTGTCCACCAGATAAGGCCGGAATACTGTTTGCCATCCCTCCTGATTGGACATTGCCGCCACCAAATTGCATTCCTTGAGCGCCTGCAATTCCTCCTTGGCTAAGTTGGCCATTTACACCTCCCATCGGTTGCGCCACTTGCTGTGGCTGATTTTCAATATATTGATCTGCATTCTTAAATCCGATATCCTCCATATAGTCAATGAAGAGATTAGAGGCTTTAATCCGTTTTCCTTCTTGAGTTATCATTCCTGCAATACCGCTTGGTTGACCCGTTGTAGGATTAACACCCGTTAGGAAGGACATGGCTTGGCTTTCTGCTTGAATTTTACTGTCACCGGCAGCGTTGCTCATAGATCCGATATCGGGAATATAGTCATAACTGCCTGCTAGATCATCCGGTTCGAGTATGAGTTTACCTGTTTGTCCCCCTGCTTCCATCGAGAACTTAGTTTCGCCATTAACTGGAAAAAGGGGTTGCATCAAGTCTGATGGCATCACCGAGTCCGCCAGACTGGGATCCGATAACATCTCCATCCCTTCATCAGTTAGTCCTTCTCCATCCAGTCCCATATTTTGAAAGAATTGAATAGCATCTTTACCCACTATTTGAATGACTTTTTCTTTTTCGTTGGCGTTGAACATGAATTGCTGATTCATTTTGTACCAGAACATCATTTGTTTTTTCATTGCCTCGCCAAGAGCAATTTGGTCAAAGCTATCCATTGCGCTCCGTGAAACCGCACTGTCCTTTATTTCTGTTGCGGTCTTATCTCCCTCACCGGGAAGAGCGCTTGAGGTTATGGCTGAAGTTTCACCCATTGCCTCTTGTAAAGCTCCTACTAGGAAACGGTAGGTCTGTCCGAACTCTCTTATTCCTGCGATATTCTGTTGATGAGTTATAACATCGGTTGCCGGATCATTCATCATCCACTTTTTACCTGGACCGAATTCTAAAGTGTGCATTTCTACCGCTCCTCCGCCTTTTCGGACTTTAATCGGGGCATAGAGACTCATATTTACCGCATCCATGTATTGTGATCCAACAGCCCAGATAATCTTCTGGAGCTTTTCAACCGGTTCTATTTCGCTCATTCCATAAGTATCTTCATCTATGGGTTTGAATTTGAGTTGTAAGACTGGAATCTGTCCATGTTTGTAGGGATTAGGAATATCTCTTAGAATTACTCCATGCTTCGGGGAGAAAGTAATCCATCGTTCATTCCTGTATTCGGTTACAATTTCAATAGTCTTATAGCTTCTGTCATGTCCCAAGAAATCCTTAAGTCCTTTAATCGTGAGATTTTTAACTGCATATTCTGAATCTCTTGTATCTCCGCCTGTATCCGCTTCTTTATCCATCTGCTGACGGAGAATATCCAAGTTCTTATAAATAGGCTTGCTTCTGGCCGAGTCATTGATACTCATTAAGTCTTGGAAGGTTACATAATCTCTTAACTGAATCCAGTTTTTGACTGTTGAGTAAGAAGGATTATGCAGGACGTCCCGATTGTTCCAAGGCTTGAAGTTCGGCCCGTCAAAGAAAACTACCGGCTTGCCTTTTTCTCCGTCTTTAACTGCGTGTCTTTCATAGTGCCATTTTGCTAACCCGAATGACGCCCCATATTTCTTGGCGTTTAGATACATAATTATCCACTTTAACAACATAGGCATATTATCTACTCTTTCGTTATCATCCCATTGAAAAGATAAAAGTTCGGTGTTAATCTTGGCTCCGATTGCGTCGCCAGACTCTCTGGGTATCATTCTGCCTCTGGGTTTATTAGCGAAGGTTCTAGCAGCTTTTTCAAATAGAATTGTAGTTATCCGGGGATCAACGAAGAGAGCTCTATAAGGCCAATTTTTCTTATCAATGTAGGAACGGAATAAGACATCCTTCCTATCCCAGTCTGGACGTCTTAAATCCAAGTCCTCTTTGGCTATATCGTAATGTCTGTAAACGTCGGTAAAGACTTTCTGTTCCTCTTTACTCCCCGCTATTGGTATTTCCGGCATATTTAACACACAAAAAAACCCGTCTTCTACTTTAGCATCTGACGGGTCTTGAGTTTATAAACTTTGGGACCTTTTATTAATTTATACTCTATTTATTTAATAAAGTCAAGTTCTTTTTTTTCCATGCATTTGTTCGCTTCCTATATGCTTCTTTATGATTTAGATAATGTTGTCGTTTTTGATCACTTAGATATCTTTTATGACTTCCTCTATATTTTTTACCATATTCGTGAATACGTAATTTTATACAAGGAAAACAATATAATTGATTGCTTGCTCTTGGGGAATATGTCTTTCCACACTTTTTACAACTCCTGTCGGATATATTGAATGGTCTACCTAATTTCTGTCCTTTCCTCATTTTCTACGATAGCAGTTTCATTCATTAAAATATTTTCCTCTGGTTTTATATTTGTAATAACTTTAGCCTGCATGAATATCTGAATTTTACCATATCCTTCTCCCAAAGTCAAGTTTCCAATAGCTCTTATAATCTGAGGAATAATGCTTGGATTTACTCCTGCTTCATCTAAAGCAAGTCTGATGAGATACAATTCGGGGTCGAGTTTCCTGACCACATCTAAGTAGTTTAATTTATTAACCCGCTCTACGGTTGGCAGAGATGTACTCATCCTAGCTAAATGACCAGTCCTTATTCGCAATCGAATCTCTTGGTTCAGTATATGGTTTATCTGTTTTCTTATAACTGACCGCAAAGTATCTCAAGGCTGCCATTAAGTCATAGTGTCCCCCTGTGGGATCTCCATCTTCATCGAGAACGGGAACATTCTCTCCTGTAATTGTCTGCTTCCATGATAATTTTTCTATTTGAGAAACAAAAGCATCATTTTTGCCATTGTTAAGTACGAAGAATTTTGGAGCATTTTCAATAGTTCTTCCATCAGGAAGTCTAACTGTATGACCAGGATGAGATATCAACCTTTCATTGATCTTCTCTACACAGAATTCTACCCATCCTCTAAATCCCTGCCCGATTGTTTTGTCAGCTGGATTTATATTTAAATTATGTAATCTAAAATATTCCATCCACTGTTTGCCTGATGGATCGCCCCAACAAGGTATGAATGGCAATCCATAATCCATCGAAAGTATTGCCTCTGCGTGTTGTTTAGTGTCCTTATTATTATCCATATAGCTAGTTTCTAAAAACCAATTATCCTCCCCATCAATAGCAATTCTAACTGATGCTGTGTAATGCACNTCTCCAAAATCAAATCCTCTCCCCCTGTTCCANTCATTTGGCACATCAAAAGATTCTATAAGGTGAATNTNCCTATCCCATTGTTTATGAGCAAGACCTGTATGTTTCCTAAAGTCTGCCAGATATTCTTGGGCAAAGGTATCTTCCGTAAGTTCTTTTTTAGCATTGTCTATTTCTCCTTTCGGTATATATGGGTTGTCGTAGCTTGTGAACCTCCACGACTTGTACCCGCCATCTCCGTTATCAATTTGTCCAGCTTGGTATAGCTCATAGAAATGATTGTAGCCCTTAGGCGTGGAAATAAATAAAGCAGGAGATTGGTAATCAGTAAGCGTGGGTCGTAAAACTTCAGACCAAAGCCATTCCCAATTTCGTATTGAGGCAATCTCATCGATAACCAACCCCCGAAGCTTGACACCTCGTAAGGCATCGGGATTTTCAGCACCCTTAAGTTCAATGATGGAACCATTTTTAAGTGTGATAGATAATTCAACTTCATTTTTCTTTAATACCCAATCTCTTGGTATAAAGTGTTGTAAATGCCGCCAATGAATTTGTTTGGCTTGCCGGTAGGTGGGTGAAATAATCCAATACAGTCCCACCGCCTTAGTTGCCCAATCAAGTATAGTAACATGCCCAAGCACTGTTTTGCCTGACCGCCTGCCTGCGCATACCACCCTAAATCTATGCGTATCTTGGAATACTTCATTTTGCTTCCTGTGCAATTGTACTTGGATCATACTCTGTTACTCTAATTCCCATATCTCCACCTATATTGATTTGAGTTAAATTAATATCTTTTGGCTCTATCAGTCCCAGGTCTTTTTTGTTCTCTCTGAGATAGTCTAACCTAACACTAGCATCTGCGTCAAATAATCCTTCCGCTTGAATTTCCGCTAATACTTCCTTAGTTACTCCGGCTTTCCTTAAATCTTCCCTATATTCCTTAATCAATTCGGTAAATCCTCGTGAATCCAAGAGATTTTGCTTTGGGCTATCCGAAGTTTTAGGTTTGAATCCTCCGGCGATCATTGCATCCCTTAACTTCATTCCACGTTTGATATTCTCAAAGGTTGAGAGTTGCATTGCTGTTGGCTTTACATGGTTCATTTTCTTAATTCCTAAGTTTCTCATCTCTTTACCAATTTCTCCAATCCTCAATAAACCTGTACCACCGTTTTTTAATATCGTACAAAATTCCAAGAATTAGACCATGACTCGTAGCGTTTCCGAATAATAAAATAATTAGTTTTTTCATACTATTTGAGTTTTATTGAAGTATTATATTCTACATAATTACCATCACTCATGTACTCATTAGCAATCCTAACTGCTTTTTCCAGCGTCTTAGCTGTTCCTACTCTTATGCCGGAACCTGTTTCACAATCTACGTCTTCAACTAAATAGCTTGGTTTTTTCCACCTTATTGAAATAACATTATTTGCACTCATCTCATCCCCTTCACTTTCTCAACTTTCATATTACCTTTCTTTATTGGCTAAAACTCTCAAGTTTAAGATTCATAAATTTATTTTTTATTTCTTTTATTTGTTCTTTATTTGGCTTAAAATTACAAAGAAATCTCCTAACATACATAACGCCCTTTATTTTTCGCATACAATCTACAAAATATTGGGCTTCTCCACCAAAAAGTATTGAGATTGGATGATTTTTAATTATTTTTATCTTCATACCCTTAACCAATAACTTCCTCCTCTAAGTCGCTACAACCATAACAATAATCATGTTCTACCTGTTCTACCTCTTTCCACCCCGTAGGTTCGCTAAATCTTATACTATCTTTCTCTATTTGCACTCTAGTTATCCCTCCACACTCGTGAAGCATTACTACGATAAAACTAGAAATATCTTTTAACTTAACCACTTTCTGAATATCTAACAATATTTCCTCATCCTTGCCGTTATAGAATTTTCTCTCGTGTTTTGAAGTTATAAGCATAGCTCCGTTATATTTACGAGAATAATTACCCTCTCCAAAATTGAATTGGTCTTGCCACTTATCCCTAAACCACTTAGGTAGTTTAATTCCGCTTAAATCCTCTGTTGTTATTGTTGTTCTAAATCCCATCTTTTTTATCCTCCTCTTGGATTAAATCAATATCACTTTCTACTTCATTTCCCCAGACATCCCAGCCTTCCCTAGGTTTTCTTGCAAATAATTCAATCTTTGAATAATTAGGATAACAGTATTCAATTAAATCTATTGCTTCTTGGGGTTTTACAGAATGACCTTGAGTTCCAGCAAGAAACCAATTATTCCTTGCCTTTGCGTGCCTACCAATGCTTGGCAAAGCTCCCCTACTAGCTTCAATTAGATGTTCAGTTGCGTTTCTTGGATGACCACCTGCACCAGTAGGCTTACACCAAGTCCACAATTTATCATACTGAAATCCCCAAAATTTAAGTAATCCCAAGGCTTCAGGTAAAAATCCATTTGTAGTCCACATAAATAATTTAGACAAATCTTCTGCTATGTCTTTTACGGGTAAACTTGCTAATTCCATCATTGTCATTGTTGGATAAGCTAAAGGCTTAGTTCCAATACTTCCTGAACCTTGCCAACGAATAGCCCACGGTGGGTCTGCATATATTATTTGATATTTTTTCATATCTTCTTCTCTACCTTTGCTCTTAATTCTGACCTAAGTTTGTTGCAAATCATTTTTTCTTCATTTCTTTTAATCGTAAAAATAAAACCGGTTGTTGATAATTGTTCGTCTTCTCCTACCATTCCCAACCATTCCTCTCTAAATAGAGCTAGTAATTGGTCAACAAACTTTCCGTAAGTTTCCTCAAAATCTCCGTCAAAGTCAAAGTTTTCTATTATTGTATTTTTAAGTTTTTCTCGGATTGTGTTCATAAATTATTCTTCTACTGAAAATAAGGTCACGACTCCTATCATAACTACAACAGCATAAAAACTTCCCATCCATATTCCAAAGATTGCAGCAGTAGTTAGCATCAATATTAAATTTTGTACAGTTCGTTTTATCATAATTTCTCCCCTCTTAATTCTCTAACTCAAATCCCGTAGGACTTGAGGCAAGGAATTACTTTTCGTGATATTCGTCTAATTTTTCTTTTATTATTGACGCAACTTTCTGTGTAGTATCTGCAATCCAATTTTCCTCTGGTTCACTTTTAGATACATGAATTAAATATCCGTTATTCAAAATTCTTATTTCTATTCCAAACAAATTTCCTTTATCCATATTTTCACCTCCCTCTCTTTGAGCTAGACTTGAAATCACTCAAACCTTACTTTTCTTATATCATTCTCCTTTTATTTTATCGTTAATAAATCCATCATAAGTCTAGTTAATCCGTAAAGAATTAAGAAAAAGACTATAGATGCGGGAATACCATTAGCTTTTAACTTCATTTTATTCCTTTCTTTACTTCTTTAACTCTGAAATAGAATTAAGGATATTTTTATAAATCTTTTCCCATTCTTTCTTTGTTAGTTTCTTTGAAAATTCCATATCCCTTCCAATCCATTTATACCAGCGAATCCATAACCCTGTTGGTTTGTAGTAGAATTGAGGAGCACCACCCCAATCCGCACATTCTTTTCCAAATCTTCTGAGAATTTCTGTTTTCATTTTTACATAATTATTATTTTCTTTCGGGTCGTTCATCATGCACCATAGACAACTATCCTCTTGTTCGCACCAACAATAAGGTTTCATCATAAAAGTATCGTTTTCGTAATCTGCTCCATACCCAAATTCTCCGCCCAATCCATAACCGGTATCTAAATCAAGTTTCTTTGATAAATATTCGGTTAAATTAACTAAATCCATATCAACATCAGTGCTTGCTGTTGGGGGTAATATAATTTGTATTTTCTCTTTAACTTTTGCCATATTTCTCCTTAATTCCCTTAATCAATCCTACCATTCCAATAGAGAGAAAGACAAAGAGTGAGAATAATAAGAGTTTAATCACGATAGCCTCCTTATAACTTCTTCATAATCAGTTTTTACTTTTTCCTCTTTATGTTCCTGAAGGTATTTCCACACGCTACCCCAAGAAGTTTCAATAAAAGTCCTCCACGCCTCTGGATTGTTCGTAAACCAAACATGATGTCCGGCACACATACAAAGATGATTTATAGGGTCGTATCTTAACCTCATGTTGGCTCTACCGACTATATGACAATCCTGTAATCCCCCTCCACAATGAACTTTAGTGAATATCCTCGCCTGGCAATAACCGATAGAACGGACTAACAGGCTCATCAGCTTATCCGCTTTGTTTTTCAAAGCACTCTTTGATTTTGCTTTTACTCGTTTCACTTTTGCGAATTTCAGTTTCATATTTTTTATTGGGGGGATTGTGACTCACATGA
>C687J35021_10001255_pt1 | contig 19258 bp, 18 predicted proteins | sample RifCSPhighO2_12_FD_35021 | JGI IMG/M metagenome (IMG submission 35021)
CAATCGGGATGAGTGGATGCTTCGGATGCGCCGCATGGGCTCGTGCCCATGCAAGCAGGCGGGGCGTCCAATCGCCCGATTTCGCTCCAACCCAAAGGGCAGCGGTCTTTGCGGGCGGTCTGCGGCGTTGCGGCGCTGGTGGATAGCCGGGCTATCCACTGCGCACCGCGCCTTGCATCCCATCCCGCAAAGACCGCTGCGCGACCCCTGGGAGATCGTAAACCAATGGGATGGACGCCCCCGCCCTAAACGGCATCGAAAGTGCCACAGTGGAGACGTTAGTTCTTCCACTTCAACCGAGCAGGAGCGTCCACCATGAAGATTACAACCATTGGCATCGATTTGGCCAAGAATGTGTTTCAGGTCCACGGCGTGGATGAGCATGGCCGGGCCGTGTTCAACAAACCACTCAAGCGCGAGCAGATGGCGGCCTTCTTCGTCAACTTGCCCGCCTGCCTGATTGGCATGGAGGCCTGTGGCAGTGCTCACCACTGGGCGCGCAAGCTGCAGGGCATGGGTCATACCGTGCGCCTGATGGCCCCTCAATTCGTCAAACCCTACGTCAAGACCAACAAGAGCGATGCGGCCGATGCCCAGGCCATCTGCGAAGCCGTCACGCGTCCGAGCATGCGCTTCGTACCCATCAAGAACGTGGAGCAGCAAGGCGTGCTGGCCTTGCACCGGGTGCGCCAGGGCTTTGTCAAGGCCCGTACCGCGCAGGCCAACCAGATCCGGGGCCTGCTGGCCGAGTTCGGGCTGATCGTCCCCCAGGGTATAGGGCACATCAGCGAGCGGGTGCCGGAGCTTATCGAGGATGCCTGCAACGAGCTGCCCGGCGCGTTTCGGCGCTTGGTGCCGCGTCTGCTCGAACACCTCAAAGAACTCGATCGCCAGGTGCAGGAACTGGAGGCACAAATTGTGGCTTGGCACCGCCAAAGCGACTTGAGCCGCAAGCTTGAACTAATCCCCGGTATTGGTCCCATCACGGCCTGCGCGCTGGTGGCCTCGCTGGGTGATGCCAAGAGCTTCAAGGATGGCAGGCAGGTGGCCGCCTGGCTGGGGCTGGTACCGCGCCAGCATTCCAGCGGGGGCAAGCAACATCTGCTGGGCATCAGCAAGCGCGGCGACACCTATCTGCGCACCCTGCTGATCCACGGTGCGCGCTCGGTGATCTACCACGCCCAGAACAAAGCTGCGGACAATCCGCAGTGCTGCTGGATCAATAGTGTCGTGCAGCGGCGCAACAAGAACGTGGCGGCGGCGGCACTGGCAAACAAGAATGCCCGCATCGTGTGGGCCTTGCTGGCGCACGAGCGCAGCTATGAGCCAGGCTACGTACGAGAACCGGCCTGAGCCATAAAAACCGAGGCAGGAGCGAGGAGCAGGAGAAAACCACCGATTGCTCAAGCAATCATGAAGTGATGGCAAGACAGGTCAGACCGTGGTGGATGCAATCCGATAAGAGCGTGGCACTTCGAGTGCGCTAAACCGATAGGACCTCCACCAGCGAATCCCATCAGGGACCGTGGCCCCGGCCACAGCAAGTCCGGATATACGGGTGCAATCTTCACCTTCTTGGCAGCAGTGAGTGAGGGCTTGGCTTATTCGGGGCGTCCATATACGTTCTTAGGCCGAGGGTGGCGTGGGCCAGGGGCGCTGGGCCGCGCGCAGGTGTTCGAAGGCGCGTGCCATGCGCAGCACGCCCAGGTCGTCAAAGCGTGGCCCGACGATCTGCAGCCCGATGGGCAGGCCACCGAGGGTGTAGCCGCAGTTCACCGAAGCGGCGGGCTGTTCCGACATGTTGAATGGCACCGTGAAGCCGATGTGTTCCAGCGGGTGCAGCGGGTCGTTGGTGGGCGCGGGCAGCTCGGCCGCAAATGCAGGCATGGGCGCCACGGGCGAGATCACGTAATCAAATGCGGCGCAGGCGCGTACCGTGGCCACGCGCGTGGCATGGAACTGCTGGCTGGCGTGGAACAACTCCGCGCCGCCCATGCCGGCCACGCTGTCGGCCCATGCGCGGATGAAGGGTTGCACGCGCGCTTTGCGTTCGGGGGGCAGGGCGGCCATGTCCAGGTGCGAGCGCATGCGCCAGAAGTGGTCCATACCGTCGAGCATCTCCTGCGTCATGAAAGGGGACATGGGCACGATGACGGCGCCTGCACTCTCCAGTAGTGCGGCTGCATGTTCCACGGCGGTGCGCACCTCGGGCTCCACCGGCAGGCCGCAGCCCGCGTCCAGCAGCAGGCCGATGCGCAGGCCACGCACATGTTCTGGGCCGCGATCGAAGTCTTGCCAGGCGATGGCCTGAGGCGGTAGCGACATGCTGTCACGTGCATCGGGCTGGCTGAGCACCTGCATCATCAGCGTGGCGTCGTGCACGGTGCGCGTCATGGGGCCGGCAGCGCGCCCGGTGTAGGGCGGGTCGATCGGAATGCGGCCCAGGCTGGGCTTGAGGGTGAAAATGCCGCACCAGCTGGCGGGCAAGCGCAGCGAACCGCCAATGTCGGTGCCCACATGCAGCGGCCCGTATCCGGCGGCTGCGGCGGCGCCGGCTCCAGCACTGGAGCCGCCCGGGCCTTTGGTTCGATCCCAGGGGTTGCGCGCTAGCGCGTGAAAGCTCGACAGCCCCGACGAAAGCATGCCGTAGTCGGGCATGGTGGTCTTGGTTACAAGCACGGCCCCGGCCTCACGCAGGCGTGCTGCGGGTGGCGCGTCGTCGGGTGCGGGGAACAGCTCCACGGCAGCCGTACCCAGTGGTGTCGGGTCGCCACGCGTCGCGATGTTGTCCTTGAGCGTGCAGGGCACGCCGTCGAGCAGTCCCTGCGGCGTGCCGCGCATCCAGCGGGCTTCGGAGGCGCGCGCCTGGGCCAGTGCAGCCTCGGGGCGCAGCAGCCAGGTGGCATGCAAGTGGGGCTCCCAGCGGTCGATGTGCTCCAGCACGGCCTGCGTGACCTCCACGGGCGAAAGCATGCGCTGGCGGTAGGCCTGGAGCAGGGCGTGGGCGGGCTGATCGTGCAGGGCGGTGGAGTCTTGCATCACTCGTGTGTTGAAAGTGCCGTCGCAGCATAACGGCAAAACCACCCTACTGACCGAGGTGGGTTCTGTGGGCGCGGGATAATCACCGCTTTGGGCCGACCTGAGTGGGCCCCCCCGACCCTGCGGAGCTTGCGATGGCATTGATGATCACCGACGAATGCATCAACTGTGATGTCTGCGAACCCGAATGCCCGAACCAGGCCATCTATCTGGGTGAGAAAATTTACGAGATCGACCCCTCCAAATGCACCGAATGCGTGGGGCATTTCGATGAACCCCAGTGCATGCAGGTCTGCCCCGTATCCTGCATTCCGGTGGATCCCAACCATGTGGAAAGCCGCGAGACACTGTGGCAGAAGTTCGAGCGGCTGCAGGCAGCAGTGCGTATCTGATTTAAAAAATTAGATCAAACAAGGCTTTTGCGCCCGCCAATAAAGCGCTGATAGCTATTAAATCAGCAGTATTTAAGCAATGATCTCAGGCCGAGGCGGCTTGGGCCTGGGGGGCTTGGTGGTGTGTACCAGCAAGGTGGCTTTGTCCATCTCGCCTGCCAGCATGGCTGGCCAGGCCTTGAGGCTGTGTGTGATGCTGTCCTCGATCAGGACGCGCTGGTCGGGCGCAGGTTTCTTCAGTACCCAGTTGGCCACCTCCGACTTGTTGCCCGGATGGCCGATGCCGATGCGCAGGCGCCAGTAGTCGGTTGCGCCCAGCTGGGCGTGAATGTCGCGCAGGCCGTTGTGTCCGGCATGGCCGCCGCCGCGCTTGAGTTTGACCTGGCCCGGCTCGATATCGAGTTCGTCGTGCGCTACCAGGATTTCTTCGGGGGCAATTTTAAAGAACCGCGCCAGTGCGGCCACCGACTTGCCCGAGAGGTTCATGAAGGTCTGCGGTTCGAGTAGCCAGACATGCTGGCCATGCACCGTGGCGCGTGCTGCCAGGCCCCAGTAACCGCGCTCGGGCTGCAGGTGCACCTTGAGTTCGCGCGCGAGCGCATCGATCCACCAGAAACCGGCGTTGTGGCGGGTGGCTTCGTATTCGGGCCCGGGGTTGCCCAAGCCTACAAACAGTTTGATCATGCGGGCGATTATCCGTAAGCTCAAAAGCCAACGGCCCACGCAAAGGTGGGCCGTAGAAAAGGAGCGGCAACCGCAGTGCGGCTGCCAGGCCGGGAAGAATTACTTCTTGCCCTTGCCCTTGCCCTTGGCGGGTGCAGCGGCGTCGGCAGCGGGTGCTGCGACTTCCACCACGGGAGCTACCACCGACACCAGGGCCGGGTTGCTTTGCGCGCCGCGCGTCACGGCGCTCACGCCCTTGGGCAGCTTGACGTCCTTCAGGTGCAGCGAAACACCCTTCTTCAGGCCGCTCAGATCGACAGCGATGAACTCGGGCAGATCCGAGGGCATGCACGACACATCGATTTCGGTCACGATAGGGGTGACCATGCACTTGTCAATCTTGACAGCGGCGGACTCTTCTGCGCCGCTGTAGTGCACGGGAACCTTCTTGTGCAGCTTGGTCTTGGCGTCCACGCGCTGGAAGTCGATGTGCAGAACCATCTGCTTGTAGGGGTGGTACTGCACATCACGCAGCACGACCTGGCTGGTCTGGCCGTTCACTTCCATGTCCAGCACGCTGGAGTGGAAGGCTTCTTTCTTCAGGGCGTACCACAGTGCGTTGTGGTCCAGTTCGATGGCCTGGGGTTCGGCCGTACCACCGTAGACGATGCCGGGCGTGCGGCCCGAATTGCGCAGACGGCGGCTCGCACCCGTACCTTGCTTGGCGCGCTCAAAAGCGACGAAATTCATAATATTCTCCGTGAGAAGTGCACCGCGACCAGTGTCACTTTCGTTCAGTAAAAGGGCGCCCGCATGGGGCGCCCGGCTTTTTGTCCGGCCTCAGAACAGATTGTCCTGGTCCGCGAACAAACTCATCACCGAGTCGCCGCGGGCAATGCGCTGGATCGTCTCTGCGATCAGCGGTGCCACGGAGAGCTGGCGAATCTTGGCGCAGCCGCGGGCGGCGTCGCTCAAGGGAATGGTGTTGGTCACCACGACTTCGTCGAGGGCTGAGCCTTTGGCGATGCGTTCGATGGCCGGGCCCGAGAAGATCGGGTGCGTGCAATAGGCATACACCTTCTTGGCGCCGCGTTCCTTGAGTACTTCGGCCGCCTTTACGAGCGTGCCGGCCGTGTCGATCATGTCGTCCATGATGACGCAGTTGCGGCCTTCGATTTCGCCGATCACATGCATCACTTCAGACACATTGGCCTTCGGGCGGCGCTTGTCAATGATGGCCAGATCGCAACCGAGCTGCTTGGCCAGTGCGCGGGCGCGCACCACGCCGCCAACGTCGGGCGAAACAACGATCAGGTCGTCGTATTTTTTCTGGTTCAGGTCACCCAGCAGCACGGGGGATGCGTAGATGTTGTCTACGGGAATATCAAAGAAGCCCTGGATCTGATCGGCGTGCAGGTCCATGGTCAGCACGCGGGCCACGCCCACGGCTTGGAGCATGTTGGCCACCACCTTGGCTGTGATCGGCACGCGCGTAGAGCGTGGACGGCGATCCTGGCGGGCATAGCCAAAATAGGGAATGACGGCACTGATGCGTTCGGCCGAGGCGCGCTTGAGCGCATCGACCATGATCAGCAGTTCCATCAGGTTGTCGTTGGTCGGTGCGCAGGTGGACTGCACCACGAACACATCGCGGGCACGCACGTTCTGGTTGATTTCGACAGTCACCTCTCCATCGGAGAAGCGGCCCACATGGGCGGCGCCGAGCGTGATGCCCATGTATTGGGCAATTTCAGCCGCCATGCCAGGGTTGGCATTACCGGTGAAAACCATGAAGTCGGGATGGTTGGCTTGCATGAGCGTCCCAGCGGTCTGAAATTAATGCCTGTACGCGACAAGAAATTTGGCAGGGGAGAAAGGATTCGAACCTTTGCATGCCGGAATCAAAATCCGGTGCCTTAACCAGCTTGGCGACTCCCCTACACAGGCCAGATGCTTGATGGCATCCAGCCGAAACTTTAATCTTTTGCCCACCCTGCCAGAGGATGCTGCATCAGATTCTCGCATGCCCTGACCTGCCAGGTGCTTGGGGCACCGCTGAGATCTGTTGCATGTGGCATTTGCGCAAACACTGCACTTCCCGAGCCCGTCATTCTGCCATGCAATCCGAGTGATTTCAGCCAGTCGATGGCTTTTTTTACTTCGGGGCACAGTGCCTGAGCGACGTTCTGCAAGTCGTTTTGACCGAAGTCATAGTGTGCTGCAACAAAGCCTAAGATTGTAGCACTATCGGAATCGCGTTTCAAAATTGGTGATGAAAATATTTCCCGGGTGTCCAATCCGGCTGCTGGTTTGACCACGGCAAAGCGTGCTTTGGGCAATTGTTGCCTGACTGTGAGGGGGTGAATGATTTCGCCGATCCCCTCCACCCAGGCATTGTGCCCGCACAGGAAAAAGGGGACATCGGCACCCAGGGTGACTGCGATCCGCTGTAGTTCCGATACGGTCAGTCGCAGGTTCCATAGGCGGTTGAGTGCCAGCAGCACGGTGGCAGCATCCGATGAGCCTCCTCCCATGCCAGCCTGCGCCGGGATGCGCTTGAACACGCCGATGTGTGCGCCCTGCGTGCAGCCTGTGGCTTGCTGCAAGGCGCGGGCTGCACGCACTGACAGATCGTCGGCGGGCAGAGGCATCCCCAGATCTTCACGGCTGATATGTCCGTCGGGACGTAGCGCGAAATGCAGTGTGTCGCACCAATCAATGAGCATGAACACCGATTGCAGCAGATGGTAGCCATCGGGTCTGCGCCCCGTAATGTGCAGGAACAGGTTCAGTTTGGCGGGTGCCGGAACGTCGTAGATGGCTTGCATGGCGCGGTGCGTCAGCGGTCTAGGGCGATGCGCAATGTGGCGCGGGGCGCAGGGGTGTTGCGTGTGGCACTCAGTCGGCCCTGGCTCAGACCGCTCAGGTCGGCTTGCCAGCCATCAGCACCGGTGGTTATGCCGTTGAGCCAGTCAAAGAGTGCGGCAACGGGGAGCTGTGTGCCGGTTGATTTTTGCAGCAGAGTGTCGATCGAATCCGACGTTTGGGTTTCAGTGCCGGAAACGAGTGTGGCCAGGCCCGGCGCCCAACGCAGGCGTGCCAATACACTGCCCAGCGGGCTGATCAACACCAGTTCCCCCTGGTGAGGACTTCCTTGCAGTTCAAAGCTCGCAGAAAATGATTGGGCTGCCTGATCATCAATCTGGAGAGCGAGTCGGCCGTTCCAGTGAGTGCCGTCGGCGTGCAGAGGGGGTGGGGGAAGTTGTGCGCAACCTGTCAGCATCCATAGGGTGGATATGGACAGCCATAGGCAGGCAGTGCGCAGCAGTGTCAAGCGGGTGGCTACAAGACCATTCCAGAGGGGCAAAGAGGCCTGGGGCATCAGAGCGTGACCCCAAGGCGCTTGAGGGTTTCGCGCAGGGTTTCATTGTCGGCATTGAGCCGTGCACTTTCCTTCCAGATGGCCATGGCGCGTTCTTTTTCTCCCATGGTCCAGAGCACTTCACCGAGATGGGCCGCAATTTCTGCGTCTGGACGTGTCTTGAATGCTTTTTCGAGCAGATTTCGTGCTTGATCCAGATTGCCCAAGCGGAATTCCACCCAGCCCAGGCTGTCGGTGATGAATGGGTCTTCGGGAGCGTGGCTCAGTGCCTTCAGAATCAACTCCCGTGCTTCCGTCAGGCGTATGCCACGTTCAGCAAATGAGTACCCCAGCGCGTTGTAGGCATGGTGGTAGTCGGGTTTGCGCTGCATGATCTGGCGCAGCATGCGCTCCATCACTTCATGGCGCCCCGTCTTGTCAGCCAGCATGGCCAGTTCGTAAACCAGATCATCGTCTTCGGGTGTCTGGGCTACGAGCTTTTCTTGCAGTGCATAGGCTTCATCGAATACGCGTGCATCGCGCAGCAATTGCACTTCCGCCATCATGTTCATGCGACGGGCTTCGTCGGTGGGTGTGGGCATGCTGCGGATGAGCGCACGTGCCTGGGCCAGCTTACCCTGACGCGCCAGCAACGATGCCCTGCGTGTCTGCGCACTGAATAGCTCTTTTTCGTTTTCAATGCGGCTCAGCCAGTTTTCTGCACTTGCATAGTCACCACGTTTTTCGGCAATCTGTGCATGCAGCAGGTAGGCCGGTGTCATGTTTGTGCGATTGGATTCGCTGTCGGTGGTGGATTCTGTCAGTGCAGTGAAGCGCAGCAACGAGGCTTCGGCCGCGTCAAGGCTGCCGTCCTGAAACTGCAGAGCCGCCTGCACCAGCCAAGCCTGGACTAGATCGGGCTTGTCTTGGGTGACGATCTGCAATTGTTGTCGTGCTTCTGTATAGCGTTGCAGTTCCAGCAGCAGGCGTGCATACGCCATGCGCAGTTCAGGTGTTGGTTTACCCTCCAGATATTTGCGCAGAAGGGGCTCGGCATCAGCCGTCCCTCCCTCCATCAATTCCAGCGCCAAAATGGCTGGGCCATCACCCGTTGGCTCCAGGTTCTGGGCCTGATGGGCTGCTTCGAGGGCACCAGACTTGTTGTCGGCCAGCAGTCGCATACGCCCAATAGTAGTCCAGGCGGCTGCGCCGGAGGATGGATCTGCCAGGTCGTTGGTCAGGGCCTTTTCCACTACAGTGGCAGCCAGAGTTTTGTCGGATGCCCTGCGGTACAGCTGGGGCAGCGCCAGCAGTGAGGACGCTTTGGCGGGAGATGGCGTGGCTTCCAGCTCCTGTTTTAGAGGGGCTGCGGTTTCCTCGATGCGGTTCAGTGCAATCAGAATTTGAAGAATGTAGCGGTTGGCTTCGCGGGATGTCGGCCAGGCATCCTTCCAGGCCTGGGCGGCAACGAGGGCAGATTCGCCGGAGCGGGACTGCAGGGCCATGTCTGTGGCTCGCTGGTAGAGCCTTTCATCATTGCTGCGCCGTGCAGCCTCCAGCATGAGTGAGTAGCCAGTTCCTGGATCACCGCTGCGGGACAGGATTTCACCAATCAATATTTCATAAAACAGGGTTGCATCCAGCAGGGCTGCCGACGCCTTGAATTCACTGTCTTGGCTGCCCCCTGCTTCTGGGGAGGGCTGGGCCCATGCGTTCGAGGTACTGGTTGCCAGAACGGTGGCCAGCAATGCCGCCAAGAATCGAAGAGATTGGACCATCAAGCCATAATAATCCATGCTTACGAACCCGTGCCGAGGTGTTGCCTATGCCTGAGTTGCCAGAAGTAGAGGTTACTCGCCGCAGTTTTGCGCAGGCAATCTCCGGTGCACGTGTTCTGTCCGTGGAATTGGGAAAGCCTTTGCGCTGGCCTCTGGGGTGTGATCCGGCCGTACTTGTCGATCGTGTCGTTACAGGAGTGCGAAGACGCGGGAAGTACCTTCTACTTGATTTCGATGAAGGACTGCTGTTGTTGCACCTGGGGATGTCTGGAAGCCTGCGTTTCATGCAGGAGCGTGGGCGCATGGGGCTTCATGATCACTTTGAAATGGTGACTTCGGCGGGTGTATTGCGACTGAACGACCCCCGTCGTTTTGGTGCCGTGGTGTATACAGACAGCCCTAGCGATCCTGTTGTGCACCGATTGCTGGGTAAGCTGGGTATGGAGCCGCTGTCGGCGGATTTCAGGTGGGACGTGTTTTTTTCCGGGTTGCGTTCCAGCCGTGCGCCGGTCAAACAGGTTCTGTTGGGGGGGCGTCTGGTAGTGGGGGTCGGAAATATCTATGCCTCGGAAACCTTGTTCCTGGCTGGAATCCGACCCACCATGGAAGCCGCGCGAATTGGTCCCATAAGGGCCCGCCGACTGTATGAGGCCATTCGTCAGGTGCTTGAACTGGCTGTGCTACGGGGTGGGAGCACGTTGCGAAATTTTTCCAGTGCCGATGGCAGTGTCGGCCATTTTCAGAGCGAGGCCCATGTCTATGGCAGGGAAGGAGCCCCCTGTCATACTTGCGGAGCAACTGTACGGATGGTGCGTCAGGGGCAGCGCAGCAGTTTTTTTTGCCCCCGATGCCAGCGTGCCTGAGGCTTTCAAGCCACGTTTGATCTGGCAAATGTCGTCTTTTGGGCATGCAATGCTATATTTTGTGCCTGTCCGTGGGCAGGCCGTCCTTTGAACTCCGGGAGCAATGTGGGACCATCATTCAACGAGCAGTTTGAGCAGCACGGGGCGTGGAGGCGTGAGTTTGCCCGACAACTGAGACAGTTGGGTGACTGGATGACGACCCATGAGCTTATGGATGCTGCGGTCCAGGAGCGTTTGCAGCGTCTGGAAGATCAGGTTCGTACCGACAAGGTCATGGTGGCTTTCGTGGCCGAGTTTTCCCGTGGCAAGTCCGAACTGATCAATGCCATCTTTTTTGCTGACTATGGCCGCAGGATCATGCCAGCCAGCGCAGGGCGAACCACCATGTGCCCTACCGAACTGGGTTATGACGCATCGGTGGCGCCCTGCCTGCGTTTGTTGCCGATTGAAACCCGTCTGCAGATGCAGAGCCTGGCGGAATGGAGGCTCAAGCCAGATCGCTGGGTAGAGGTTGCCCTGGATATTCGCGATGCAGGGCAGATTGCAGCTGCGCTCGAAAAAGTCGCACAGGTTCGCCGCGTTAGCGTCGATGATGCGCGGGCCATGGGCTTCTGGCATGACGAGCTTCCGGATGAAAATCCGTCTCAGGATGCACAGGGCATGGTGGAGGTGCCGATGTGGCGGCATGCCTTGATCAATATGCCGCACCCCTTGCTCAAACAGGGGCTGGTGATCCTGGATACTCCAGGTCTCAATGCTGTAGGTGCCGAGCCTGAACTGACAGTCAACCTGATCCCGCAAGCGCATGCCGTCGTATTCATCCTGGGGGCTGATACTGGTGTGACGCGTTCGGACCTTTCCATCTGGCGTGAGCATCTTGCATCCACACCAGACAGTGCAGAAGCCCGACTGGTTGTGCTCAACAAGATCGACACCTTGTGGGATACGCTGAATTCGCCCGAGCAGATACAAGGGCAGTTGGAGCGGCAATGTCAGGTATCGGCGGAAATGCTCGGAGTCCGGTCTGACCAGGTGGTGCCTGTTTCAGCGCAAAAGGGACTGGTGGCAAAAATATCCAGTGACGACGCCATGCTCGAAGCCAGTGGTCTGCCCCTGCTGGAAAAGGCCTTGGCCAAGGGAATCATGGGGCGGCGGCAGGCCATATTACGTTCTGCCATTGGTGCAGGCGTGGCTGGTTTGCGTGCTGAAACATCGCGGGTTCTGAACATTCGGCGAAGGGATCTGGACGATCAGATGCTGGAACTGCGAAGTCTTCGTGGCAAAAATGCTGCGGTCATTGGCTCGATGCGCCACCGTATCGAGCAGGAGCAGAAAGAATTCGATCTGAGCGCCACCAAGATCCATGCGGTGCGTGCGGTGCATTTGAAGCTGCTGCGCGATGTGTTCCAGCAACTCGGAGCCAAGGCGCTCAAGGAGCAATTGACCGATCTCGTTGCAGCGCTGCAGCAAAAGGGTCTCAAGCTGGGTGTGCGAAAGCAATATGCCGAAACATTCAAAGGGCTCAAGTCCACTTTGGACATGGCGCAGGCTTCTGCCACCGAAATTCATGCCATGCTTGAAGGAACCTTTCGGCAATTGAATGCAGAGTTCGGGTTCTCACTTCAGGTGCCTGCGGTACCTCAACTGGATTCCTTTGCTCTTGATCTGGATCGTATCGAACAGGGACATCTCCAGTATCTCAGCGTGGGTAACGTGCTCAAACTGGTGCAGCCTGAATTCGCAGAGCGTCTGGCACGGGCACTATCCATGCGCTTGCGGGCAGTGTTCGAGTCTGCCGCTAACGATCTTGAGCTTTGGAGCAAGTCGGCTACGGCGCAATTGGACGCTCAGTTACGGGAGCGCAAGCGCAGCTTTTCTCGCCGGATCGAGGCAGTGGACAGAATTCAGCAGGCTGCTAGCGGGCTGGAGGAACGAATTGTCGAAATCGAAGATGGAGAAATGGCATTGGACCGGCTGGACAAGCGCCTTCAGCAGTTGACGGACCAATTGACGTGTCTGTCCGATGATGCGACAGACGTTGAACACCACGACATTTTTGCACCTGCATGACGGAGCGTGATGACGCAGTCGCCAATCGGGTTGTGACGTGGCAGCAGATGTACGGGCGCAGCCATTTACCATGGCAACAGACCCAAGATCCCTATCGTGTCTGGCTCTCTGAAATCATGCTTCAGCAGACACAGGTGGGAACTGTGCTGGACTATTACGCCCGCTTTCTGGAGCGTTTTCCGGATATTGACTCGCTAGCGATGGCCTCTCAGGATGAAGTCCTGGCTCTGTGGAGCGGGCTGGGATACTACAGCCGTGCCCGCAATCTTCACAGATGCGCACAACAGATCGTTGCTGAGCATGGCGGGTCTTTCCCCGTATCTGCAGAGATGCTGGCCACACTGCCTGGCATCGGGCGTTCCACCGCAGGGGCGATTGCGGCTTTCTGTTTTGGCGAACGCACGCCCATTCTTGATGCGAACGTACGGCGTGTTCTGACGCGACTCCTGGGGTTTGGGGAAGACCTTGCGACGGCAGCGAATGAGCGCAAACTTTGGGAATTGGCTGCAGCACTGTTGCCGCTTATGGATTTGCAGCATTCCATGCCACGATATACCCAAGGAATGATGGATCTGGGTGCAATGGTGTGTCTGCCGCGCAAGCCGCTGTGCGATCAATGTCCGCTGCAGTCATGCTGCAAGGCTTTTCAGCATGACGCTCAAGAAAACTACCCTGTCAGGAGCCGTAAGCTATCGCGTAAATCCGAGTCGTGGTGGCTGTTGATTCTGCGGGATCCCTTAGGGCGGGTGTGGCTGCATCGACGCCCATCCAGTGGCATCTGGGCGGGGCTTCATTGCCCTCCTGTCTTCCTGCAGCGCAAGGCGTTATTGGAGTGGGTTCCTTCTGCTATGGTGTCTGGCATTGTCGAGCTGCCCGCATTTCTCCATGTCCTGACGCACCGTGATCTCCATCTGCATCCTGTGCAGTTGAATGCGAGTAGCGTCCCGCAGCATTCAGAAGACGATGGGAGCTGGTTTGAGCGTGCTCAGTGGCAACAGCTGGGGCTGCCAGCCCCTGTGCGCAAGCTTCTGGAAGAAGTGGCGAAACCGTTGATGCGGAGTGCAGAGCCTTAACGGCCATCCAACTCGCGGTGGCGACGCTGTGTGGACCATGTGTGACAAAAAGTTTCGGTCAGACGCTCGACCAAATACACAGAGCGGTGCTGCCCTCCAGTGCAGCCAATGGCCACAGTGACATAGCTGCGGTGATTCTGGGCCATGGCTTCAAGCCAGTGGGACAGAAAAGTTTCGATATGCGTTTGCATGAGCGCCACCTCTGGCTGTTGACTCAGAAAATCCACCACTTCTGGATCGAGTCCAGTGAGGTCGCGCAAGTCGGCCTCGTAATGGGGATTGGGAAGCATCCGGACATCAAAGACAAAATCAGCATCGACCGGAATTCCGCGTTTGAATGCGAAGGACTGAAAAACCAGCGATAGCTGGTCTGGTGCGGTCGATATCAGGCTTTTGATATAGCCTTGTAACTGGGATGCACGGATGTTGCTGGTGTCAATTACATGTGCCTGTTCGCGCAACTCTGCCAGCAATTCCCGCTCCAGCTCAATCACCTGAACCAGTGCGCGCTGGCCTTCATTGCGTTCACCATGGAATAGCGGGTGACGTCGCCGGGTTTCAGAAAAGCGGCGAACGAGGGTATCGGTCGTTGCGTCCAGAAACAAAGAATGCACTGTGCAACCTTGGCGCCGCAACTCTGCCAGCTTGTGCGGTACCTGGGGCAGTGATGTGGCGCTGCGTACATCCATTGCAATGGCCAGGCGGTGGCCGTGGTGCTTGTGTTCAAGTGCCACAAATGCCACCAGCAACTCTGGAGGCAGGTTGTCAATGCAGTAATAGCCTGCATCTTCGAGCGCCCGTAGCGCAACGGATTTGCCAGACCCCGACATGCCAGTGATGAGGACGATCTCCGGATTCATGGTTCAGGCTCCGGAGGGTGCGGGGGACTTGGCAGACTCCAGCATTTCGCGGGCATGCGCAAGAGAGTGCGGTGAGATATGTTCGCCGCCCAGCATGCGTGCTACTTCGGCAATGCGTGATTCCGCATGGACAGCGGTCACGTTGCTGGTGGTAGCGCCTCCTCGGGTTTTCGACACGACAAGGTGGTGGTTGGCATAGGCGGCCACCTGGGGCAAGTGCGTCACTGCAAGCACTTGGCGGGTTTGTCCAAGTTGCTGCATCAAACGGCCAACACTGCTGGCGACAGCCCCGCCCACTCCGGCGTCCACTTCGTCAAAAATCAGAGTGCCAGTTGAACCCAGGGCGCTGGTAGCCACTGCAATGGCGAGGGAAATGCGCGAGAGTTCCCCCCCCGATGCCACCTTGCCAATAGGGCGAGGTGCCATTCCAGGATTACCTGACACCAGGAAACTGATATTGTCGATCCCGTAAGCACCTGCTTCGGGTGCCTTTTCGATGGAAACCACGAATTGGCCGCCAGGCATTCCCAGCCCTTGCATGGCAGCAGTGATGGCGCGGGAAAGCTTTGGTGCGGCCTTCGCACGGAGCTGGGAGAGTGTGCGCGCAGCCTCGCGGTAGGCCCTTGCTTGCTGTCGTGCATCTTCTTCTAGCGCTGTCAGGTTGGTTGCTGCATCCAGTTGCTGAAGTTCGGCTCTCCAGGATTGCAGAAGATTTGGGAGTTCGGCAGGCGTTCTTTTGTAGCGCCGTGCAAGCGTGATCCAGAGGGTGACCCGGGCATCCAGTTCTGCGAGCCTCTCCGGGTCTAGTTCTGCATGGCGCAGGTAAACCTGCAGACCATGCGCGGCATCATCTGCCTGAGCGAGGCAAGAGGCGAGCGTATCGGCCAGATCCTTGAATGCTGGTTCCAGGTGCTCCTGTCCTGAAAGCAGGTCATGTGCTCGCGCAATGCCTGTGCGTGCACCGATATCATCGCCATCCAGTACGGCTATGGCCGTTTGTGCCGTTTCCAGCAGTGTATGTGCATGGGTCAGTCGTGTGTGTTGCGTGTTGAGTGTTTCCCACTCGTCCTCCGCAGGTGCCAGTTTTTCCAGTTCGGCAATTTGCCATTGCAGCCGTTCGCGTTCACTTTGGAGGGTGCTTTGTACCGCGTGGGCCTGGTCAATCGTGCTCTGTGCCGCACGCCACCGTGTCCAGCATGTGTTAACCATCGATGCCGAGGTACCCGCATAGGCATCAAGCAGCGCGCGCATGGCATCTGCGCGCATCAGGCTTTGCCATGCGTGCTGACCGTGTATGTCAAGCAACTGTTCGCCGATGTACCGCAACTGGGCAGCGGTTGCGGGTGAGCCATTGATCCATGCCCGGCTTTTGCCCTGCATGTCGATAGTTCGGCGCAGGAGCAGATATCCATCCTGCTCAAAGCCCGCACTATCCAGCCAGCCATGCATCAAGGGAGGGCAGTCGAATTCTGCACAGATATCTGCCCGTGGTGCACCATCGCGCACGAAGGCTGCGTCAGCACGTGCCCCTAGAGCGAGTTGCAATGCTTCTATCAAAATGGACTTGCCAGCTCCCGTTTCTCCAGTCAGAGCGGTAAAACCGCTGTCCAGATCCAGTTCTAGAGTCTGCACGATCACAAAATCACGCAGTGCAATCCGTTTCAGCGCCATCCTCAGGATCCTCCCTCGTTCCAGCGGAGTTTTCTACGCAAGGTATCAAAGTAGTTCCAGCCCCTGGGGTGCAAAAACCGAACACAGTATTCGGATCGGCGCACGAGGATGCGATCACCATGCAGCAGTGATGCAAGTGACTGCATGTCGAAGTTTGCGCTCGCATCGCGTCCGCTGACGAGTTCAATGGCGATCTCTGCAATATCGGCCAGAACAATCGGGCGGTTGGAGAGGGTGTGCGGGGCGATGGGCACCAAAACCCAGCCCGGGATAGAGGGATGGAGCATCGGGCCCCCCGCTGAAAGCGCGTAGGCCGTAGAACCGGTAGGTGACGCAATGATGAGTCCATCCGCACGCTGGTTGGCCACGAAATGGCCATCCACCTCGACCCGCAGTTCCACCATGCCCGAGGTGGCGCCGCGGTTGACGACGACATCGTTCATTGCAAAGGCATCAAAAACAGTAAGCCCCTCCCGCACTACGCGGGCATGCATCAGGGGGCGGTGGTCCTCCTCGTACTCCCCATGCAGCATGGGTGTGAGGGTGGATTGGTAGTTCTCCAGGGGAATGTCGGTCACAAAACCAAGACGCCCCTGGTTGATGCCGATGAGAGGTGTCCCATAGCGGGCCAGCCGACGGCCGATGCTCAGCATCGTGCCATCACCCCCAACCACCAGGCCGAGATCGCATTGCGCGCCAATCGCATCAGCGTCGAGTGCTTCGTACTGCGTCATTTCGGCTGTGGCGGCAGTATGTGCCTCCATGGAAACCTCGCACCCTTGGGCCATCAAGAACCGGGCAATATCTTCAAGAACCTGCCGAGATCCTGCCGCCCCGGAGCCCGATACTGAATATTGGTATTTACCAATTAATGCTACATGGCGGAAATGGGGTGTCATGGCGAAATTACATCATTAAAATCGTGACATGCTCGATGATCGTGCCAAGTTGTTGCTCAAAGCGCTGGTGGAGCGCTACATAGAAGATGGACAACCCGTTGGCTCCCGGACTTTGTCGCGTGCGTCAGGCTTGGAGTTGTCTCCTGCCACCATTCGTAACGTCATGGCCGATCTGGAAGAGTTGGGGCTGATCGCCAGTCCGCACACTTCGGCGGGGCGTATTCCAACAGCCAAAGGCTATCGGCTGTTTGTTGACACCATGCTCACCGTGCAGCGCGAGCAGTTCACCTCGCATGCATTGGCCCCTGAGCAACCGCAGAAAGTGATTGCCAATGCGGCGCATCTGCTTTCCAGCCTGTCACAGTTTGTCGGTGTGGTCATGGCCCCCCGGCGAACTTCTGTGTTCCGCCATATCGAATTTTTGCGCCTGTCGGAACGCAGGTTTCTCGTCATCATTGTGTCGCCCGATGGCGACGTACAAAACAGGGTGATTTTTGCCGAGAACGATTTCACCCAGACGCAGTTGATCGAAACGGCCAACTTCCTCAACACCCACTATGCCGGTATGGCAATGGAGATGGTGCGCGAACGTATCAGGACGGAAGTGGAAACGCTTCAGGGTGAGATTGCCTCACTGATGCAGGCTGCCGTGAACGTGAGCTCAGAAGCACTGTCCCAGGCGCAGGAGGAAGTGGTCATTTCCGGGGAGCGCAATTTGCTAGCGGTCAGCGATTTTTCCAAGGATATGGGCAATCTGCGCCGCGCCTTTGATCTTTTTGAACAAAAAACCCAGATACTTCGCTTGCTGGATGTCTCCAGCCAAGCTGATGGCGTGCGTATTTTCATTGGCGGAGAGAGCCAGGTGGTTCCCTTCGAGGAGTTGTCGATCGTTAGTGCTCCCTATGAGGTAGATGGTCAGGTGGTGGGTACTCTGGGTGTGATTGGTCCCATGCGAATGCCTTACGAGAGGATGATTCAGATCGTCGATATCACTTCCAGACTGGTTTCCAATGCACTGAGCCACCATAAGTAAGCCCCTACAATAAGAACCTGCGCCGCAGTAGCAGCGTTGATGCCGGGGCGTTAGCTCAGTTGGTTAGAGCAGAGGACTCATAATCCTTTGGTCGTTGGTTCAAGTCCAACACGCCCTACCAAACCAGACAAGGAAAGCCTGCTGTCCATTCGATAGTGGGCTTTTTCTTTTTAGTGGCTCGTTCCGACCGGACAATCCTGGCATATGAGCACGACGGCCACAGTCGGCTACCTGAGCAGCAGCCTCTTGCGTCGGGCCAAGATAAAAAACAGGCTGAAGCCAAAAATCAGTGTCAGGGTGATTTACAATTACAGCTTGCTTCAGATTGAGGGCAGCGATCGTGATGTTCACAACACAGATTGCCCCGCAGAAATTTTGGATACTCTCTAATTTCCTGCTATAATTTGAAGCTTAGCGGCTGTAGCTCAGCTGGATAGAGTACTTGGCTACGAACCAAGGGGTCGTGGGTTCGATTCCTGCCAGCCGCACCAACAGGTAAGCCCTGATATCGCAAGGTATCAGGGCTTTTTCCTTTCCAGGCCACGGGTGCCTGGGTCACGCGTTGCGTGACTTTTTGCGTGACTTTCCCAAGTCACGCGGCCGTTTCAGCCGTTCACCACTCGCAGAATGGTGGTCCGGTCGAAGGTTTCTTTCACTTTATTAGCCATCTCCACCAGCCTGGCAATCGTCGCCGTGGCATAGTGCTGCGGCATTCCATCGATCGCGTGCCCCAACAGCAGTGCCCGATCTTCCTCTGGCACACCTGCTTCTCGCAGGCGCTGACCAAAGGTGTGCCGCAAGTCGTGAACGCGCATGCGATCCAGCCCTGCGGCAGCTCTGGCATTCTGGAAAGCCGTGTTGTTCATCGTGGCGACGGGCTTGTAGTCCATCACCGGCGCCAGGTGCAGGTTTTTGACCCGCTCGCGGCGGTACACGAATACGAACTCGGGATGCATACCTCGGCACTCCTGCACCACCCGCCACGCAACATCGTTCAGGATCAGCACGTGAGTGCGGTTGGTCTTGAACTCTGCAGGCGGAATCACAAACACGCTTCGGCCCAACTCATGCACCGGGCGCTCCCACTCCCACCGCAGCCGGCAGACATTGGCATCGCGCGCCCCGGAGTTCAGGGCGAACAACACCATGCGCTGCAGGTGAACTGGAAGCCGCGGCAAAAGGATTGCCTGCTGCTGCCAGGTAATGGGGTAGGGCTGCCGCCTGGTGGCCTTCTCGTCCAGCATCTCGATCAATGGAGCTGTGGCCAGCCATGGTTTCCCATTGGTACGCCACAGACGCGCTGCACGGTTAAGCACCGTACGTGCAACCTCCAGCGTGCGGTTCACAGTGGATGGTTTCACCTCGTCCTCGTCCAGCCGCTCATCAATAAATGGCTGCAGAGAGTCGTTGCAGATGTCCAGAAGCGCCATGCTTCCGATGTACGGCAGCAGCAGCGTGAATCGCCCCGGCTGAACTAGACACCTTCGAGCCTCAAACCTGAGGCCCAATAGGAGGTGCCATGACGAAGCAGCCATATCCCGAAGAATTCAAGATCG
>C687J35021_10001259_pt1 | contig 19225 bp, 34 predicted proteins | sample RifCSPhighO2_12_FD_35021 | JGI IMG/M metagenome (IMG submission 35021)
CTTCTTGTGGCTTGAATAGCCTCTCCCACCCACGGATAGGCTATCGTCTCTGCACCTGCCCAACAAATCGAGCAACAGATGATTTCAGCATTCTCTGCGTCTGGTTTGAGCCTGTTCGTCTCATAATCGAAAGAGAATAACCCTCCTCTCCCTAATCGATCTCGAATCCACTCTGCTGCCTCGTCAGGGTCCATCACTATCTTAATCTGCCTTCGATAGTCCGGGACTACATCCCACGGATACCCCTCTAGTTCAAAGGCCGCTCTAAGATGCCTCTCAAACCAGAGTTTTATGACTGCTCCTTCTCTCTCCTTCTCTGATCTCAGAACATAACTGGGGTGATAAGTAGGTGTAACCCAGGCATTCAATTTCTGAAGAGGAATCTGCCATCCAACCCACTGAGAAATCTTACCTGGATCATCTCTCCAATAGGGTCCGAGCAACGATCTCACCGCTGCCCCGCCCATCGGGACGATTACTCTAGGCTTCAACTTATTGATTGTATTTGTCAAATTAGGTCGACAGTAATCAATCTGATCTGGAGTAGGTGTCTTGTTGTTTTCTGGTCTGCAGATGAGAGCATTCGTTTTCCAACAATCTCTATCGAGGTCAAAACCAAATTTCTGCAGAGATTGCCTCAAGACCTGTCCGGCCGGACCGATAAACTGCTCATTTTTCTCATCTTCCTCTTCCCCTGGAGCCTCCGCTATCACCAAGATGCCTAATTTCCCCTCACCTGTCACAGGCATCTTAGGAGAGATGCACGTCTTATGAAGCCCACAGGCTCCACACCTGGGTATCAGAGACGGGTGATGACGTCGATCAGGGACTACTGAAGCCTCGAAAAAGGCCATTAGTCCTCCTGCCCAAATTCTACCTTCTTCTCCTCGACCACCTTGGTTGAGGTAACATATTCAAATTTACCTCCATTAACGTACAATCGATTGGTTGAGACACCACATTCATTTGACTTCTTCGTAATCTCAACCAACAGCTTGGGGGCAATTGAAAACCTCATTGGTGGTCCCTGATACGAGATTTTCTTTCCTTCTTTGTAATAACCCGTCGCTCCTGTCCCTTCGATCATCAACCTGTCTGCCTTGATGTCTACCAGAACATGATTCCCCTCAGCCTTCTCACAAGAGAAAATCTCGGCCTTGCTCACCACCTCTTCGAGACCACCCGGAAGGGCGACAGGTATGGTGCCCTCTGAGGTGAGAAATCTTCCAAGATCTGGATAGTCTTCAAGATACCTTCGAATCGACAAAACCAATCCCGCAGGGTTCCTAAAATGCACCCATGATGGAGTCTCTGCGATCTCAGTCATATCATACCCAAGGATCTTCCTCAACGACTGTGCCCGAACAAGAGTTGATTCACTCACACCAGTCTTGACTGGGTATCTGGCAATCTGGAGTCTATCTGAGGCTTCGATGAAATCAGCTGAGATGTGGACACAAGTCAGATAGAATTTTGATTCTTCTGTGCTCGCACAAGGGAAAACAATACTCACTCCCTCTGAAAACTCAGTTGGAAGAGGTCTCCAAGTCTCTGGAATCTCAACGGACTCTACAGGGAGCATCACTTCAGCTTCCATTCGAATCCCTGCCTTCTTCATCTTCCCTAGAACTTTCAGCTCCCCGTTGACTTGCTCGACATCGATTTCATCTTCTACGAGCTTCGTCAAGAGATCGAGAAGAGGTTTGGCTTTCACTGCCCCTACGATTTTCAGCGGGGACTGCCTGGATGCACAAACCTCATCATTGAAGGTTGCTGCTCTTCCATCACCCATGAAAACCAAACATGACGATTGCTCAATTATTTCCCTTGTGGCCAGTCCAGGAGTCAGAGACTCGAGTACCTTGAGGAGGGCTTCTCGATTGGTTCGCATTCGCTCGTTCTTTCTTTCTAGAACAGACCTTCTATTCCGAACTTGACTTTTTGTCGTCTTTCAATTTCTTCTTTGACCTCTTCCTGAGTTCGTTGAAAGAGATACGCAAGATATTCGATTGTGATTTCTTTCTTGCTTTCGGCGTGCTTCTGACCTGCCCAATCTAGCATACGGTGTTCAACCCATGTCCAAGGACACTTTGATCGAAAGGCTCGATTTGTGTTCCAACTCCATATCTCACCTCTTTCTCCCATTCTGTATTGATAATCAGTCCTTCGAATCGCTCTTCTAAGAAGCCATTTCTCACCCTCATCAAGACTCAATTCAGCAGATCTTCCGTATTTCTTTCCGAATACAACAAGAGCTCTCTGGTACTCAAGTTCGTTCTGACACGGAAGAACCAAATCAAGAAACTCATCCTCCTGTTCTGGTGTTAAAACGTCACTCATACAACATTCCAACGCGAGACAGGCTTTCTCTCGCACGCAGAAGAGACATAATCCAAGACACCCAGACTGACTGTCAAGCCTCTCTCTATGCGACTCTCGCAGTCGATCCTGCCCTCTCCATGTATTGACCAAACACCTCTCGAGCCGCCTTCGACGACATAATGCTATGATATGACATCAATCGTCTCTTCAATCGAAATTCAATCTGAGGCAGAAGAGACCCATCTGCACCCGCAAAGAAGATGTGCTCAAGATCAAGGGCTTCATTGGCTCTCTGAATGAATTTCATGTTGGCCCAAAAACGCTGCTGGTGAGCGGTCATCAGTCCTCTCTCGAGAATCCTCATGACCTTATTCTTCTTGCCTTTCTCCCACCACAATTCATCATCTTTCTTCTTGTACCCTCTCTCCACATCAACCACTTCGAATTTTCCAACGGACATCTTCAACTCTGACAAGTAACGATCGACCTGAGCCTTCACAGTTGGTGACAGAGTTGTGATGTGAGCCTGTCTCTCTTCTCTCGAGGGAGACTTAGGAGACATCGAGAGAAGAAAAGGAGAAACGTCGTAGATGAATCCATCTTTTCGAAGATGAGGAACATAAATAGTCCCGTAGGCGGCCTGACGAACCCATGAAGCCGAATCGACCGAGAACCAGGGAAAAGCTTTCATCAGACGGAAAGAAGTAACTGCAAACCCGTGGGTCTTGATGACTGGTTGACCTTGAGAATTGCAGATAATTTTCTTCACTTCCATCAACCAGCCCATCTTCTGGTCAGTTGTCCTATCGTTCCCTGGGCTGATTCCGACATAAGGTGCTCCGAAGTCAATGTATCGTTCGAGCCACTTGAACGAATCGCTCTGATGGAAGACAGGAATGACCTTCTCACCGGGAAGGTGCCTGAGCATCTGATGGTAATTGTCCCACCCCTTCTTGCAAGATGCTTCGATGATCTCGTCGGTCATCGACTTGACATCGTTAGGCTTCCCGGGGATCACGTCGAGGTTAACGAAGTAGGAACACCCAGGATTTTCGACACAGAATTGGATGTAGGCATTCAGATCTATAGTCTCACCAGAGTTCCAAACGCTGAACGCACCGCTGTCGAGCAAAAAGATATCATTCATTGGTTTCTACTCAAACTTGAATGAGCCTTAATAACTACCCCTCCTCTCGACTTCTGAGTGACAAGAACTTCAACAGCGAAGGGTGAGATCGAATCCATGACGTGTTGAGCGATATCAGTCGAGAGTTGTTCACAAAATACACCGACCTGACGAAAACTCTGCAATTTCAACTTGAGAGATTTACTTTCGATGCAGAGCCCATCGGGGAAGTAGTCGATTTCAACGGTGTACTGATCCGGCATCCCTGTAACGGGACATAAGGCTGTCACTTCATCAGAAACCATCACAACTCTATTGACATGAGAAGGCTTCTGAAAACTCTCAAGTAACTCCGACGGTTCCCTGACCTTTGAATTCCCAAGAGCAACCAGACTCATATGTCAAACCCTTCTTTCTCTTCTGGTCCCACTATCAACGGCCGCTGGTGAGGTCCACGCTCTACCCACTCTATTATACGTCCGATTGTGGTTTCAATTCCGAAATGATCTGCCCAGTCTTTCAGCCTCTTGAGTTTTCTCGAGAGATCAGAAATCCACTCGGGATCAGAGCATTGATCTCTCCATTCACAAAGGGCTCCTCGTTCTCCATCAATCCTCTTCATTGCCCAACCACGTCCAAACGGACGGTGATCAAGCCTCTCTGGGTCATTTGGATCTTCGAAATGATAGAATCGAAGGAGTTCAAAATCACAAGTGAACGGATGAGAGCCATGTATCCCACACCTACCATCGTCCATCTTCAGATGTCGACAAGAATACCCTTCATTGTCCTCTTGCCTGTCTGACCAGACTTCTACCCCTCTATTGAAACTCACTTCCCTCTTTTCAAGTCTCTTTCTCGATTCAGAACTTAACAAATCAATTTCGCAGGGGATATAATCAAGAGAAAACTTCTGACAACAGGCACCACATTTTGCCACGCAGGTCATCCTCCTGACAAAGATCCCTGCTGATACTCGAAGCTTCTTCGGAACGAATTCCTTCTTCTTGAAGGTGAAAATATCGAGAGTCGTCGCAGAGAAGTAACGCTCCACTATCTTCTCAACTGAATCAACTTGAGGCACCACTACCCCTTAATCAGTGAGAAGAACTCTGCCCTAACTTCAGGCTTCAAGAATTCACCTGAGAGACTCGAAGTGATCATCACTGACTGTTGCTTCTGAACACCACGGCAAATCATGCAGAGATGTTGAGCTTCAAGAACACAAGCCGATCCAAGAGGATTCAAATGCTCATCCATCGCATTCGTAATCTGCTGCCCAATTCTCTCTTGAATCTGCAATCTTCTCGCGTAGATTTCAAGAAGCCTTGCCAGCTTCGAAATCCCAACCACCTTCCCATTCGGGAGGTAAGCCAAACTCGCACGACCCCAGAACGGAAGGACGTGATGTTCACAAGTCGACCAGAATTCAATCCCTTTCAGAATAACCATCTGGTTGCAGGCCCCGTCTTCGAACATCTTGAAGACAGAGGCTGGATCTTCTCTATACCCTGAAAAAAGATCTTCGTACCAACTCTTCACCATTCGAAAGGGAGTCTCTTTCAACCCTTCTCTCGTCGGGTTTTCACCGATGTGAACGAGAAGCTTTCTGACAGCGTCTTCTGCTTCATGGTGAGGGACTGTGATTGTCTTACCCAAGGTCAATTATCCTTTCGGAAGGATGCCTCTGAACTCGTATTCGACAGGATCCTCAACTCCATTGGCCAGAAATCCAGCCTGACGCTCCTGGCAAGCGCCACATTTACCGCAGGCAATGGGTTGATCCTTGTAGCAGGTCCGCGTCAAGTAGTATGGTACGCCGAGCTCTAATCCTCTCTTCAAGATGGTAACCTTGTCACCATGAAGATAAGGAGCAACCAATTCAACCCGTTCTTCCGAACCTGCGACTACGGCGGCATTCATCGCGTGGAAGAAGATCGGACGACAATCTCCATAGATTTCGTGGTCCCCTTGATGAGGACCTAACCAAATCTGATCTATTTCTCTCGACCACGCCACACCAGTAAGAATTGAAATGAAGATGAGATTTCGACCAGGAACGACAGTCTGTGACATCGATTTGGCCTCATAATGCCCCTCAGGAATCTCTCCTCCTGTCTTCAATAGATTCGACTTCAATTCACCTGCCACAGATGAGAAATCAATAAGCCCAAAGGGGACCCCGTAGTGTTCAGCGACCTTTCGAGCCGCTTCATTCTCGTACTGATTGTGTTTACTGCCATATCGGAAACCCACACATTCAACATTCTCTCTTCCGAGTTGATGAATAGCCTCAGCCAAAACCGTAACCGAATCCATCCCACCCGACAGAGAAATCAAGGCCTTAACCATCGTTCGTTCTCCTACGGTAAGCCGACAATTTTGTGAATCTGCAAACTCAACCTATATCCATGCCTCATGCACGATTCTACGGCAGTCTGTCGATTTCGAATATTCTTCTCTGGGTCTTGTTCATCAAGGGGTGAAATGTAAATCTCACCATTCCAGTCTTCTGGAGGTCTGGCAGGAGCTCCATACTGTGGGCCCACTGAAGAAAGTGGAAATCCCATCTCATCTACCTTATCAGCCTCAACGACGTATTTCAGAGCGTCGATGTGAGGCCAGAAGGTTGGCGCAATCTTTGAGGTCTTGGGTGAACAGACAATCGTCACTTCACCCCGACTGAACGAATTCCAAAATCTATCTCCGGGATCAATTGTTCCATTTGTCTCAACTTGAAGATCAGAATCACTCACCATCAGAATCTCACAGAAGAAATCAGTCAGATCTTGTCGGAAGGGTTCTCCGCCTGTCACTACAATCAATTTTCTTCTTGGCAGCTTCCAGATTTCATCTACCAATCCACTTGGTGCAAACAATCTTCTTTTGGTAGTGTAATCAGTATCGCAGCCCAAACAGGCCAAATTGCACCCAGCCAACCGGATGAATGTTGCAGGCACTCCTTGAAAAGGCCCCTCCCCTTGAATCGTATCCCAGATATCAAAGACGTCAAGAGATCCATCTTCTCTTGAGACAGATTTTTCAGGAGGCTGCAGATTCTGGAACATCAATCACCCTTCATAAGTCGCCGAGCAATTGGGAGTTTCAAAAACCTTCACCTTCGAAACAGACAACCCTCGACTATTCAACAGCTCTCGAGCCTTGTCAAAAATCATCTCAGCAATGTTCTCGGCGGTAGGATTCCCATTTGGCATCACGAAAGGATGCTTTCCTGCAAAAACCTCAGGTAAGGGAGAATTGCCATACCAGTCCTTGAGAATCGGATCGTCTGGATGACAGAGGAAATTGTGGTCAAGATGGTCATCAATCCATTTTCCAACCACACTCTTCACCACACTGAAGTCGACAACCCTCCCCACCTTGTCGAGCCCTAATCCATTGACAGTTATCAGAACAACCCCGCGGTGACCGTGCAGATGCCGACACCGACCTTCATGACCTAGAACACGATGCCCGTAGTCAAATTCCAATCGACGAGTAATCTGTGGCATCGTACTATGAGTCCATTTCGATACGTGAGAAGAGCTTGGTAGCCTGTGTCGGCCCTCTATTATACGCCCAGACCCGGGAAAGAAATACCTTCATCCTCACCAAAAAAATAAAGACCGACCTAGAAATTTCTAAGCCGGTCTCTTCGTTCTTCTGCTTCACCCCTAGGAAGCCTTCGGAGCCTCATCTTCGCAGGGGAAAGTCCCCAGGAATCCGTTGAGAGCGTGCCAGGCAATCCCCGCCCACGCCTTCGACTCCTTCAGGTTCGGCTTCCCGCTGAGAGCGTCGACCTCAGCTACCATCTCATCGGTGACCCCCTTCTCATGACCGTACTTCTTGATCACCTGGGCGGCCAGATAGATACGGCTGCGAGTCGGACGAAGACCCGGAGGGCCCTTGTGAGCCTGCGCCGCCGCTTTCTTCGCATCGGCTTCAGCCTTCTTCGCAGCCTTGGCTGCTTCCTTCTCAGCCTTCACCTTCGCCTTCTCCTCTTCCTTGGCCTTCGCCTTGGCTTCCTTCTCAGCCTGCTTCTCCTGCTCCTTCTTCGCCTTCGCCGCTTCGGCTTCAGCCTTCTTGGCAGCCTTCTGCTCGTCAGTCAGTTCGACCTTCTCCACCTTGGCTGCCTTCGGAGCCGGACCTTCACCACCGACAATCTCGAACTCCGCTCCCGCTTCGATGCCGGCCAGAACCTCGAGCAAGGCCGCATTCGTCGCTTCGTCGCCGGGCTTCTTCTCGGGCAGGACGTCCTTCACCTGAGCCAGGTGCTCGACCAGGTAGTCGTTGTTCTTCTTCCCCGACAGGGCCCACCCGCAGTGGACCAAGACATTCACCGCGTCGTCACGCTTGATTTGAACCTTGGTAGCAGTCGCCATCTCGTTCTTCTCCTTGTGTTTGGTGTACTTGATACTCTACCTTCCTCACTCTATTGTACGATTTCTAACACCAAACCACAACGTACTGCTCCAAGTTTTCTGAGTAAATGATGATTTTGTCAACGTAAATCATTACTGTCATTGTAGATAAAAACTTTGAAAATCTGGAAAAATTCTAGGTTTTACCCTCCTGCCTCAGCCTTCTCTTACCAATTTCTTCTAGCAGTTCATCGTCAGAGAGATCAGCAAGAGTCAATGGTTTTTCATCATTGTGCCAAGGGATGTAATGTGGATTCTCAAATGTGTCAGTCACTCCGTTCAGATAATCAGCTATCTCTTTTGGAAATAGAGGCAAAGGTAGAGAGTTGAGATCGAAGACTGACTGATCGTTCATTCTTTCACCACTTAGATACCACTACCGGATTGTAGAGGTCAAAGACCCCAGCCACAGTCACCGCAGCCTTTCCTCGCCTTTTTCTCACCTTCCTTCGAACTACCCAATTCAAACGAGACATCTGTTTCTGTCTCTCATCTTCAGCCACGTTGATCCCTATCATTCCGTTGACATGAGCTAACTTTGTCTTTCTCCCTGAGAAATCTTGCCTGCCTAAGAGACTCTTCTCTCCTTTCTTATAGGCGGCAGAGGAGGACTGCGTCGCCGNCACCACTAGACAGTGTCTCTTCTGGGTTATCCTTCTAAGGTGTTTCCACGTCGCATCGATCTGATCGAGAGAATCTTTAACTCCCTTTGGAGCTGCAAGAATGTCAGCGTAGTCAATCACCACTACATCAGGACGCCAATTGTCTTCTCTCTCCCAGTCTGCTAGAATTCCTTCTATTCCATCAACTCCAATCGAATCGTTTGGATGACAAGAAACTCGAAACACATCAGGCAGCTTACAAATTCTCTTTAACGATGAAAATCCGTTAAATTGAGTAACAGCTTCTCTTTTCTCCTTCACTGTAACCAATTCTCCTTTTTCATCCCATCCCTGAGGAATATCATACTCACCATCATATTCCGGAAGTGAAGATGATCGACACAAAATCTTTGCTACCACTTCATCTTGATCTCCGTCTCCTGTATCAAAGAATACAACTCGATTCCTCTGACGAATAGCTCGATAAGTCAGATCAACCAAATAAGTAGTCTTTCCTGTCTTATCTGGTCCCATAAATGAAAACAGAGTCCCTCTAGTCAGGCTGTCACCAAAAAACTCACCAACAGCACCTGGGTATGTAATCAGTGGTTTTTGTCTCTCAACAGAGAGGGCTTGGATGCAAACCTCTATATCATCTCCTGGCCTACAAAACGACCCGGTCCCTAACTGAACCTTGTGCAGACTAGATAATCTGTTTTGAGCCTCTTCTACTTCACCATTATCAAGATGGAGTTTTACCAACTCCATCTCTTTTTCAATGCGGACTTTGTTGAAGAACTTTCCAGCGAGATCGAGAAGGTATTCGGTCGAATCATTTTGGACGTGTTCACTCTCATCCGACATCGTTCGAAGAAACAGTTCAACAGCCTCAACAGTCTTATCATCTGCTACTGTTGATTGTGCCCAATCTTCAAAGATAGAAGTCAATTGCCCGTTCGGGAGAGTCTGATATTTTCTCAAGTGTTTGACACACCACCCTCCCACTAGGTCAGCCCATCGATTTCCAAAAAGACCTTCAGCCGTCCACTGAGTCGCAACTCTAGAACAGACAGTCTGGTTGGTAACCATTGCAATCAGAATTCGTCGAAGATCAGCTCCATCGTACTTCTTCGTCTTCATTTTTGAATTCCCGGAGCCAGATACGGTTCACCGTTTTCTTTTTCCCAGTCTGATTTGTACTTCGCATACTCTTCTTCAGTCATCGCCAAATCTTCACGGTCACATTTTTCTTGGAAGGCAATTTTCTCGGCCTGGGTGGTTTCAATGACAGTGACTTTGGATTCTTGATCTTCTGAAGGTTGAGATTCTTTCTGTTCGGCTTTTGCCTTCAACATCGCTGGTAAAAGCTTCTCGTGAAATTTCTCTTTGAATGAACAACCACTATAGGCTTGAACGGCCCATTGCGGAGTCCAATCAGAATTGACGTACCACAGAAGAACTTCTTTGATCTGTTCTTTCGAAGCATGTCTCTTGGTACGGAGATCTCTGAAATGCCTGGCCCAATTACCAATCTCACTCCTACGGTCACTCTTGTGGTTCTTGAAGACGGCTTTGCTCAACTCTACGGCACACCTCATGTCAAAGTTTGATGGTGAATTGGATGGTTCTTCATCCTCATCGAGCAGAAAACCTTCTGTTGATTTGAAAGGTTTATCTTCCTCTTCAGAAGAAACACGCTCCGTCGGAAACTCGCTTTCCGACAGTGTTCTTATTTTTGTTAAGTAAGTAGTATGTTCCTGCGACTGAGCGTAACCGTGTTCTTGCGATTTCGCGTAAGCTTGTTCCGGTGCTCCATTCCCGTTTCCTTGTCTCGTAGGATTTTCATTTCCTTGTTCTGCTGAATCTTCAAGATCCTGTTCTTGTATTTCTCTAAGATCAGAGAGCTCTTCATCTATTCCGATGAAGTTGATTCGGAAACACCTCTTAGCGGGCATTCCTCTCTGCTCAGATTCGATTCGGTTTGCGTCCTGTAATTTTTTGATTGCCCTATATTGAACATCTGGAGAGAAGGCGATTCTCTCCTCCATCTGAATTACGGAGTAGACAAACCACCCATCACCATCTTTCGCGTGAGCTCCCCGAACCTGAGATTCATTCATCAACTCAGCTAGAACTACAGCTTCATTAGGGGACATGAGGTGTAGAAGACCCACGGGGAATTGAAACCACTGCCCACGGGCATAGATGGTTTCAAGATGACGTTCTTTTCTTTTCTTCTGGTAGGTATCCATTCAGCCTCTTCAGAAAGAATCCCTCTTCTTCAAATTGCAAGGTCGACATAGAGTCTGCAGATTTTCAAAAGTCGTCCGTCCACCTTTGGAATGTGGATGACGGTGGTCGACGCAGAGGTTGTGCCAATCTCCACACTCTTGACATCTGTACCCGTCTCGCTCAAGGACTTGTTTTCTGAGTCGATGAGGAATAGGAAGCCGTTTTCTTTTGTGTGGGCAGCGTTTGTTTCGTTCTTCAACCAGAATGTTGATCAGATCATCATAGGTGTTGCCATCTCTTAATTTGTGATACTCCCTGAGAAATTCTCTATCATTGTTTTCTATTACTCGATCAAGTTCTTCATCAGAAAAATCGTCAGTCTCTGGATGATATTTTCTAGGAAGGCGGTCTAGTGTTCTGCCCAGAAGGAGTGGAAATACTTCATCCACATCATCACAATCTCCGCCAACTGTTTCAGACACCCATCGACGCAATTCCCTCTTTTCCCTTTCAAAACACCGTTGATGTTCTTTCATCGATTTGATAAGTAACTCAATGAGAATGTCATCGTGTGTTTCGTTGTCTTCGATAGCCCTTCGAAGATAAATTCCAAGACACGAAATGAATTCCGAATTTGAATGACATCCTTGGTCTTCAAAGAATTCAAAAATTCTGTAAAGCTTCACCAAAAAAGCATCAATACTTTTGACATCCAACCCAGACAAACCAGTAAGATCCATCATCGTCTCCCTTCATTCACGACAACACCCAAGGTCTCGGTTAGTGCCAGGACCTTGGGTGTCTTGAAGTCGCCGGTTGGGGAGTCTACAACCGTCGCCAGATAAATTGTACGGAGCATCTCTGACTCCCATACCAGATTCTGCTGACGGGCACTACTCGTCAGCATCCGGAAAATACTTAACAGCCCCTAAGTAAATCCACGTGCTCCATTATACGCCCAGCCCCTAACCACCGCAACGCCAACCCACTTATTTTGCCCTATCAACCCACCTCACTCAAACGCGACACGCCGCGTATAACAGCCTGGAAGGCGTCCTAGTACCAAACTACACTGAGCACCGTCGAAACGCGGCTATCGCGTTGCTATTGCGTTGAGTAAGGTGTTAAGCCCTCGGTCTGTTGTACCAGACGTGAAGCAGGTAGAAGATAGCGACAAGGGATATCAGGAACAGGAATCTCTTGAATTCATCCATGGGTTTCTGCTTTCTGTTTCTCGACATCAGCCTTAAAATCATCTCTTCTCTTCTGAAGAGCTCTCGTCGACATCTTCTTGGCATCCCGAAGAGTGTCCTCAGATCGTTTGTAATGTCCATCAAGAAACCAAGACCAAACCACTTCAATTGCTCGATAGGTTTGCTGAGAATATTCTCTTTTGATATAGATCCTACCACATACACTCTCATATCTTCCAGGTTCCATCCTCTTGAACTCAATCACAGCTCTTTCACCTTTCGATAGAACTGACACTGAAGAAAAGTCTTGATCGCCATCGTCACACCTTGTTGATTTTTCAGAAAAACTCCATCCTGAAGAATCAAAACCTCAAACGGACCATTGACATGGTCAGGCTCAAGACGAGGAATTGAATACCAGACCTCTTCCCCGTCTTTAAGTTGATCGATCGGGATTTCTTCCATCTCGACTCTGGTTAGAATGTCAAAGGCTCTTTTCATTTCTTCACCTTCTCAAGAGCCCTCGTTCGTTCTGGGTCGTAAGAGACTCCGTACAGATGGGTCACGTCGATCATCTGTGGCAGCCTGCCTTTGTACTCTGAACCCCCTTTTTCTGGATCTGGAATTGGTGCGGGGAGCCGACAGATTCGAAGAAGAGTCGCTCCGGTCTTTGAAGAGTGAAAGTAGATCACTCCTCTGTCATGGTCAATCTCAAGTTGGCCTTCGTAAGTGGTAGTCATTCCTTCTCCTCAAGTTGAATCAACACATCTTCAAATGCTCTCTGAGCGACCTGTGACTAGACCACTTCTGGATGTTTCAACATCCGTTTTCTCAGAGAACCTGAAACTGAAATGGTCGTTCGGCAAACTTTGTCTTTTGCCTTATGGAGAGGAATTTCTCTCATCTTCCTTATCGGAATGTCTTTCATTCATCTCCCTCCATATTCGACTTGAGCTTTTCAATTTGTTTACTCAGATCACTTATTTTCTGGATCCTGTGTTTCATCATTTCCCGTTGAAGTTCTTTGGCTGCATCTTCCTCTTCTCCCTTGAGAACACCTCGAAGAGCTTTGCTCACGAGATTGAATTCAACATTGGTGAGAGTAAGGATAAAAGAGCTCTTCAGGTCAAGGTTCATGTCTTTTCTTCTTCCTCAATAGAAAGACCGTTCACATGAATGTTCACCAACGTATTTTTGTCGTCCAAAGAAAAATCATTAGGGTCAAAATGACCCTTGACGTAATCCTCAGAGATTCTTAGAAGTCTTTCTTTCGTCTTGGTTGAATCCCAATTTGCAGTTTTCAACCAACCAAGACGAGTTGCAAACAATTTTGCTTCTTCGAGGGTCATTTTCATCTTTTCACCTTTCAATTCTTCTCGTGACACTCAGCCTCATTGACTCTTCGAATCAACCAACCTTCATCTCTTGCCCACTTCAAAACTGCTCTATGAGCCACTTCTTCTTCGTCATACTCGTTCGGTGACGTCCAAATGATCTTGTAAGTCGTCCGTGTGAAATTGATTTCAACTGCTTGACCTTTCCAACCTGTTCCCGTCCAGAAGGCCTCATGAACAAGTTCTTCTAGGTCGGTTGATTTTGACATGGTCAGATTCCAGCACCTTCACAATTCTGGTTCAACACACCTCTCTTTTTCAAGAGCAATTCCACGTCAGCGGGCAGCGGTTTTTCGTCATCGTAGGTCAAGGCACAACCACCAGTTCCAAATGATACGTCGACGGGAGTTCTGCACGGAAGATTTCGCAAGAGAAACTCCAACTCACCCTCTTCAAGACGAATGTATTGTAACATCTTATCTACTTTCTATCTGCAGGACGGAGTTCCTCTCCATTGTCTAAATTGTCTCTCAACCAATCAAGGTCTTTAACCACTTTCTCGAATTGATCGATGTCCAAATAGAGAGTCATGTTTTCACCAGTCCACAGATTTCTGACCTCAAAACGAATAGCGTCTTCAGCTCTATTGGGACCTAGAGCCAATTCGGCTCTGATTTTGACCTTAGCGGCCATCAATCCCCTCCTCTTTCTCAAACCTGGACTTCGACCTCTCTTGTCGCTGTTCAATCTCTTGTCCTTCTTCCTCACTCATATGTCGATTTCGTCTGTCGGGTGCAATTTCTGCTCGACGACGAGTGGCTTGACCTTCACGTTCGGCTTCGAGATCAAAACGATCCATCACTCTTTTGGGTTGCTTGGCCATTGTTGTGATTCCTTTCAGAGGGAGATGAGTTCAACTGTCTTAGAGCAGACAAGGATCTTTTCAGTATCTGTTAACTCTGAATAGGCCTTCCCGTCCAGGCTGATCAACATTCGACTCAGTAGCTTCCAAAGATCAAATCTGCTTACCAGCGGACATAATCTGTGGCCCTGACCCGGTAGAATCTCTTTGACTAGATCGATTCTTTCTTCTAGGTACATTGTAATTCCTCTTCTAGAAACTTGAAACACCCGTTACATTGTACGGACAGACTCTCATCTTTCTCCATCGATGAGAGTGATTTCAACCTTGTAGCAATCTGCCTGGACGTTCAGTTTCTCAAGAGCTTCATTGTACGTCTCAGCCTCGACGAGAAAGGTCAGGATACAGGCTCCGGTTGGGAGATGTGCGAGTTCCCGATTGTGGTTTGGTCGAAGGTGGAGGGTGACTGTGAATTTCATAATCTACCCCTTCAATAAGATTCGATTTCAAGAACAGCTAATTTCTTCCCTGTCTCAGAAGGACATTGACTGATTCGCGTGAATCGGAGATCAACATCTAACCCCGCAAGAACAACAATCGCTTCTTGGTCGAGTTCTTGGAGAAGAGGCAACAAATCGCAAATTCTAATCCCCTCTCCTTCTGACCCACGAAACGACTTGACGTGTTTGTATTCTGAACTCATCGATTTTCTCCTCTGCAGACGGGACCAATTCCCAATTCAATCGACTCGGGATCTGTGAGATCGCGATTGCAAACTCGACACTTAACTGAGAATGAATACTCCAACCCGTGAGTCTCAGCAAAGTATTTCGACCGGTTCAACACGTCGGCCATCTTGTGGTAAGAAGTTCCGTGGTGCTTTCTCCAGACCCAGACTGACCGTCCAATCACGAACCCGAAGTTGATGTAATCTAACTGATTGTTCTGACCAACCAGCAATCCGATCACTCTCTTGTCCTTCAACGGCCCTTCCTTGACTGTCTTGATCCTGAACGTCCGATGCCCACTCGTCTTGGGGTTCTTGACGGTGATGTAACCGTTGTACTTGGACAGGTCAATGGTGTTCGTCTGTGGCTGATCCAGGACTTGAGTCATCTCGTCTTCGTTTTGGTTGATGGTGATCATATCGGTCGTCCTTCCAAATGTTACATTCGTTACATGGTAGTATACGAACGAGATGGTCGATCAGTGCAAAGAAAATCAAGAATTTTTCTCAACCGTAATGGGAACCAACCTGCCCAAGTTTCCACCAACTCCAATTGTAGGTTCGTTCACGTCCAGAGAGATGTGGCGTCGGTTTGGCAGCATCAACGCCTTCCATTCCTTTCCATGTCGTTTCCAAGCTTCTGTCGCCGCCTCAGTTCTCGATGTGGCTGTAACTGTGACCACTTCAATGTAGCTGACACCAAACTCAGTCGGCCACAGTTTTCGAGGGAAGTATTCCTTGCGGACTCCGACTCGAAATCGACGTCGGCGGGTTTTCTTCTGGGCGTTGGTCATGCTTCACTCCTCAATTCCCTGTCCGCGAGCATTCCAGAAACTCTTTACGACCTTTCCTGGTTCTCTCACAATCTTCGCCCAGGCTGATTTCTTGTAGACAGTCCATTTCATCCCTGGTTGGTATGAACCCTCCCTCTCTGTTCCTCGAAATGAGGCCTTGAGAACCCTCTCAATTCTAATGAAAGCTCCATGACCTCCTCGACCACTACAGAAGAGGAAAATCTCATCACCCACGTGGATGTCGTCTGCTGTTGGTGTCATGGCTAGAACCCCAATTCTCGAAGGGACTTGTTCATGTGGCGGGCGTAGATGGCGGACGTCGCGTTAATGTAAGACTTGCCATTAACATCTTTGCACAGTTGAATCTTCTCGTACGCTTTCTGGGCGTTGATGCAGGCTGACAGACGGCTCACGTATTTTGGACTGACAATCCAACCTCCGACGTTCGGTCGATCGAGTTTGATGTCTGGCGAGGACCACTCGACTGTGACCGATACGAAACGGTCTGGACGTTCTGTGATAATTGCCTTGGCTGTGAAGTTCATGTTCTTATCCTTTCAGTCGTTGAGGATGAACACATTCTTGACCGGGGCAGGAGAACGCAACAGGCTTGGCTTGAACCACCACCCGGTCGCGTCACCCTCGGCGTCTTTGTCTTCGCGTTCCAGGTAGAAGGTCTCAATCCGCCCAGTGACATGAGACCGAATGGAAATCCCGACATCCGCTGCGTCGTCGAACAGTCTGTGAAACCACCAATGGCCGTCACGAGCTGGTCCGAAGTCGCTGGCCTCTGCGGTGAGCGTTTTGGTGTTCTTGTTCCAGAAGAACTTGTTGAGCGGAAGAGCTTTGTGCTCCATCTTGAGGGTCGCCATATTCATCGTCCTTTCCAAATTGAGAACTCTTGCAAGACCGCAATCAACCGACCTGGTGTCGAAGTTCCAGTGTCTTCGAGGCACATACTTGTGGTAGTGTTTCACCCCGGCAGTCCCCACCAGGTCGGTTGATTGAGACCTTTGCTATTTCCGATTCTTTGCGTAGTAATCAGGCAAGGAGCAAACCTGATACCCTTTGACAACCTTCGACAGCCTTGCTGCCTCACGAACTCTCGAGAGAGCAATAAAATTGTAGTCCGCAATCCCGTTGTTCTTGACCTTCATCATCTTATCCTTTCGTCTTCCCTATCCTTGCCCACTTGTTACGTCTGTTACAATATAGTATACGCATCAACCATCCAATCAGTGCAAAAATTTTCAGTGTTTTTCAAGATTTTCCTGAAAATACCTGACTGCGAGATACGCTCGAGACAAGTGGGTTCTAGTCCAAGTATTAATGTACACAGACCACAAAATCAATGCGGAGACATCCGCATCTCGCCGTTCACAAAAACGGATCCGGTTAGAAGACTAACCGGATCCGCAAAACCACCACTTGTCACCCAGCCGTGACTGCCATTCGGAACGCCCGCTGAAATGCCTTCTGCGTCCGATCCTGACCGAGACCAAACAGGTTGCTTTCGACCCGCCTCTCGATCCGATCAACGTCATCTCCGCCGCGGGCTTTCATGTCGTTCTGAACAAGTCCCGACCAAGCATTCGCCATGTTCCAGGCCGTCGTCCCGGCGATCGCTCGTTCGTCATCGAACCGACGACTGAAGCTGTTGAAGGCCGACATCGCCTTCTTCTGACGACGAGCTTCGAATCCGTCTTGGGGGTTGTCGGGAATGTCGCCGAAGGCCTCAGTGTAGCATTCCAAGAAGAACTTCTTCACCTCATCGCTCGTCACTTCCTTGTTCGTCAAGGTGGTGATGACAGACTTGGTGGACTCGAGAGCTTGATTGTAGTTCTTCAGCGCCTTCTTGGCCTCTTCAAGTCTGTCCATGATATTTGAAGTGTGCCTAATGCTGATAGCCGAAGACAAGAGTTCTCCGGTATCATACCGAGGAATGATCTGATGGAGAGTATTTGAGCAAACCCCACGAACCGTCGTCGGGGTAACCCGAAAGGCGGTGACACCATCATATCCATGACTGACACAAAGATAAGGGAAGATCTTGTCGCCCATCGCCACTTCGAACGGCTCGCCTTTCAGCAAGAACCAAATCCGCCTTCCCGAACGAATTGAGCCGGCCGTTTCACACTTCACCTGGCCGACCTCGAGAAGAGCCTCACAGAAGTCAGCCACTTCTTCCGGCTGAACCACTCCGTAGTTCTCGGATACGATGCCGAGTTGGTCGTTCGTGTCTGAACGAAGGTTAGCCTTGAAGCCTTCAATGATTTGCTGTCGACCTTCGGTGTTCTTGATGAACATCGGCTTCTGGCAGACCGTCCAAGGGAAGACGATCTTGGCCGCTTCACGTGGGGTCGGAGCATCATCAACGATCAGTCCGAGTCCATGCCAAGCGGCTTCTCGATGCAGGATGACGTTGTCGTGGGAAGTAATTTCGTGTGCCATGGTTCTTTCTCCTTTGCTGTTGAAACTTGACTGTATCTTCCTTCACACTAGATTATACGAACGAAAATCGGGTTTGGACAACTTTTTTGGAACTTTTCTGAAAGAAAAAAGTGAACCCTGACTCACCTGTAGAAATCAACGTACTCACCGAAGTGTTTTTCCAGAACCTCAACGGCGTGATCGTAGTTCGAGGATTGCATGTCTTTCACAATCTCATCTCCGTCAAGACCCAACCGCTTCGCCCATTTCTTGGCGTAACCCATCAGGCAAAAGACGTTGCCTTCAGGACCAGACAGATCAATCTGAGGACGTCGGGTTTCGAGTTCGTCTCTTGATCGCATTGTCATTTTCAAACTCCAATCTCATCTAGAACCTCGATGGCCTTCTTGTCAATCTCACCACACCAATGAATCTTGTACGACTCAAGATCGCGTCTTCCCCTATCTGAAAAGGCTGTCCAACCACTAATCGTTTCAAAACCAAGAGCGACATCACCTTTCTTAAACCAAGTTTCACCTCGACGTCCAACATTCCTCTTGAAACGGATCTTCTTAGACCGTCGAATCCAACTCTTGTATTGAGAATAGATTTCAGCATCATCGAGGGCTGCCTGAGTATGGTCCATGTCAAACTCCAATCTTCCGGCGTCGAGTCGCTGTCACATCAGTGTTCTGTCCGTCGACGTAACCTTCACCACGAGCACGTCGAGAAGCACCTGACCCGGCACAGTAACCTTTCGAGAGTTTCCAACCCTTCGTCTTTTCAAGCCATTCAGTTGCCTTCTTTTCTTTGTATTTGACCAAATCTGCTCGACGATGAATGAGAATCATTGAAGTCGATGTCGTCGCTGTCTGCATCTCGAGGTTCTTCGACTCCTTCAGCTTCGTTCGAAGCCCTGAAACGAATCCCTCGGAGTAGGCTGCACCGTCTCCGCGATAGACCTTTCCGAAGCGTCCAACTGCCATCGATGCAATCAACATCCGCAACTCGTCGTAGATCTCACAGGCGATCGCAGCGTCTTCAGGAATTCCGTAGAACACCATCGACGCTCCATAGAGCGGTTCATCATTCTTGAACTGGACGAATCCGTTCTTCCTGACAGGACGTTTCACCTTGTCATAGTAGGAAGGGCAGCCGACGAACTCCGACACGAACGATGCT
>C687J35021_10001261_pt1 | contig 19218 bp, 19 predicted proteins | sample RifCSPhighO2_12_FD_35021 | JGI IMG/M metagenome (IMG submission 35021)
TGCCCGATGTAGCAGCTACCGTCTCCTTATCAACAGATACAGCATCCGCTGTTTGACTACCTACTGGTTTTTGATATTGCTCTATTAAATCTCTTATAATATTCGCTGGCACCATGACTGTTGCATATATTAGTGCTCCGGCTTCAACAACACTACCTACAGCGAGAGTAATTACTGTGAGAGGCAACGTAATGGGTAGTGAACAGAATCCAAAAATATTTATAAGTATGCCATAACCCCCAGTCATCCGATAATGTGAAAACATGCTCTCTAAAGAGAGCATTAATGGTAATATCGCTAACCCTGCGGTAATAACCATAAAATCTCCGATATTAGTAAGGGCTTCTTTCGTTCTAGCCATCCGAGAGTGAGTAGATGGCTGCTCTTTTTTTTGTTGAAATTCTTTATTGTGTTTTCTTTCATTTCTTGATTTCATAATCTTATTTCCCCGTTTATTTTAAAAATAATAGTTAATAATTCAACCTGACGCANCACGCCACCATGTTTGGGTGCGNCCAAATAATGGCAAGCCAATATAACCCCTTACACGCAATTGCTGGCCATTGCTGGCTAATGTTAAAGTAGAATGATAAATTTTTCCAGTTCTCGGATCTAAAATTTTGCCACTTGCCCATTGCAAAGCAACATCTTTGTTTTTTTTGTGGCCATATAAAAAAATCATCCCTAAAATAGGTTGATTATGTTTATCTCCTTTACAAGCTGTGCAAAGAGTGTGTGGACTATCCCCTGGATGAGGAAAAATTTTAACAATACGCCCTGATAATGATTTGTTTTGAGTTTCAGAAATGTATATGATTGCTTTTGGTCGCTGCGTAACATCATCAATTGTTTTCCAATACCCTATTGGAGAATGTTCACTGGGCGCTGCATAGATTAGATTTGCAAACATTAATAATAACAAGATAATATTTTTCATGTTGATATTCCCTGAAGTATGTTGTGATGAATCTCCTCAACTGAAGCATAACCATTTACTTTAATATAGGTTGGCTTTCGTATGCCTTCAATTTCTTTAAAATGCTGGTAGTATTCACGCAACGGTTGTGTTTCCTGTTGATAAACAGCTAATCGTTTCTTAATTGTTTCTTCTTGATCATCAAGACGTTGTACCAAAGGCTCGCCTGTTACATCATCTTGATTGGGTACGACTGGAGGATGATAAAGAATATGATAAGTCCGGCCAGATGCAAGATGCGTTCGTCTCCCACTTAATCGTTTGATTAATTCATTTTCTGGTACATCAATATCAATCACATAATCAATTGCCGTATCACAATGTAATGCTTGTGCTTGTACTACTGTCCGTGGAAAACCATCTAGCAAAAATCCTCGCTCACAATCTACTTGTTGAAGACGATTTTTTACCAATTGAATAACTATTTCATCTGGAACTAAACGACCGCTTTCAACTATTTCCTTAACTTTTTCACCTAACGGTGTATGTTGTTGAATAGCAGATCGTAATATATCCCCTGTGGAAATTTGCGGAATATGATATTTTTCTGCGATCAATTTAGCTTGCGTTCCTTTGCCTGCACCTGGACACCCCAGCAAAATTAAACGCATTTGACGCCACTCCCATTTATTTCAACCAACGTTATTCTAGTGGGGGGGGATAATGAACGTCAAATGTTTATTTTTTAAGTGGCATCGCTTTAGTATAATCGTAAAGCGCTTGTCGTGCTCGCTTACTACCCAATTCATTCCATTGTTCATATGCTTCTAATGGAAGTAAATCAGAATAAGGGCGTATGGATTGCAAGACATCCATTAACACTACAAATTGCAATGCTAACGATCCATATAAATCATTGGTTGTATGTGAAATAGCAGCATAAGCCGACCGACCAATATCAACAAAATAATTGATTTTGACATGTCGCCTTTCAGCAATACGTGGAAATAATCCTGTAAACAATAAACATTGATCCCCAACGCGTTGTAATGTTACCTGCCGTTCAGCATGATGTTGATGCAGGGCATTCAGAAACGCTGTTGCGGCAATGTGCTTAGCAGCTTCTGGTTGGTTGGTATAACGCATTAAGAGAGAAATAAGATACACTTCTAATTCGTCTTTCAGTGTAATAGAACAACGATTTTCCGCATTTTTTATGACATCCTGCCACAAATTTAACGGGGTCGTGCTGGTTAATAAGTCCATAGGTCACCTCATAATCATCCAGCTTCTTTTATTATAGAATAAGATCACCTAATAAAAACAGGGTAGTATTTTCTTCTAAGCTAGTGTAAAATAAGCATAAAAATATTTTTCTGAAAAAATGACTATGCCTATTCCTCAAAAAACCTTGTTTATATCTGATGTGCACTTAGAACAAAGCCGCCCAGATATCATTCAACAATTTGTTCAATTATTAAAAAGCTGTGATGCATCAATCGATGCACTTTATATTCTTGGTGATTTATTTGAAGCCTGGATAGGAGATGACGATCGCTCTTCTTTTCATGATACCATTATTGCAACCCTTCAATCGGTCACACAAAAAGGCATACCTGTTTATTTTATGCCTGGAAACAGAGATTTTTTAATTGGAAAAAAATTTTTACATGCTACGGGTTGTCACCTGTTGCCGGATGAAAAAAAAATAATGTTGTATGGTCGCCCCGTATTGTTGATGCATGGCGATACNTTATGCACACAAGATATTGCTTACTTAAAATGGCGCAAAAAAGCGCGTCATCCTNTTTTACATACTTTATTATTCTTAATTTTACCTTTAAATATACGTCGTCGCTTCGCTCATAGCATGCGAATGAAAAGCGCACAACATACACAATCTACTACGAAAGAAATCATGGATGTCACACAAGAAGAAGTTGTGCGTATCATGCAAAAGCATCGCGTACACATACTGATTCATGGACACACCCACCGGCCTAATGTTCACCATTTTTTAATTGACCACACTCCTTCTACACGCATTGTTTTAGCTGCTTGGCATGATCATGGTAGCGTGCTCATCTGGGATGAAAGTGGGAAGCAGTATACTGAAACGCTTCATCACATTGTGAGTGGTTTATAGCTCACTACGACTCCTCGGATATGCAGATGATTAGCTAAATGCTCTACTAAAGCAAAAGCAGAATCTTGCTGATATTCTGGGCCAACAAATACACGTATACTATTACCAAATGATGTCGACACTTGTTGAATAAAAGCTCTGTACCCGTTTGATCGCAGCCGATTCGTCAATCGAAGTGCATCAGCTTTATTTTTAAAACTACCTAACTGAATGACCCAAACCGCGCCCTTAAAATGAACAAGCCCATTGTTTTCAAGAGGTAATGACCTTGCCATATTCAGAGAATAACTATTTATAGAAGGTGTTTTTTTCTTCGTTGAAACATGCTTATCCGATTTTTTCTTACCTTGAATAACTGAATGATCTTTCTTCGATTTCGCATGGTTTCCTAGCGTAGCCGTTGATAACTCGTTGCTCGTTAAAGGAATAACCTCCGAAGCCTGATCTACCGTTGAAGTAACTGGTTGTAATGCATGATTTGCTTCAGGCGTGCTGGGTGTGGAGTTCACTTGATCAGTTTGTTTTGAAATAGCATCACTCTGATTGGGCTGCTGAGATGGATGTTGAGTAGCTGCAAATTGGTCATCAAAAGAACGTGGCTCTATCGTTTCATGTTCTTGTGTAGATAGATCAGGAAATGGNGGTGTTTTTACTAAAGCGATTTCTGTTGATGATTCTTTTTCACTTTGAAAAAAGGGTAAAGCCATTACCACCAAGCTAATAACAATTAAAACTCCTAATAACCTATATTTTGATTTTTTTTCCATATGCCACCTTTATTTTAATAATAAAAAAATTAATCAATTGGGAATATATTACACATCAGCAACCATCTTTTGCTTAGTTAACTTAGCTAAAAGACGCGCTATTCCTCCGCGAATTTCACTACGATGCAATATCATATCAATCGCACCGTGCTTTAATAAAAACTCACTGCGTTGAAAACCCTCCGGAAGCTTTTCTCGTATTGTCTGTTCAATCACACGAGGTCCAGCAAAACCAATCAACGCATTGGGTTCGGCAATAATAATATCCCCTAGCATAGCAAGACTAGCTGATACACCTCCCATCGTTGGATCGGTTAATACAGAAATAAACGGTATACCTTGTTCAGAAAGTTTTGCTAACGCAGCGCTTACTTTAGCCATTTGCAATAATGATATCAATGCTTCTTGCATACGAGCGCCGCCGCTTGCTGAAAAACTCACGAGTGGAATACGATATTCTATAGCTGTGTTCACAGCGCGTACAAAACGCTCCCCAACGGCTGCGCCCATAGAGCCGCCAATAAATCCATATTCAAACGCAACTACTACCACCATTAAATGGCATAATTCCCCACGCATCACAATGAGCGCTTCCTTTTCGCCCGTCTCTTTTTGAGCAGCAGCTAAACGATCTTTATATTTTTTTAAATCACGAAATCTTAGCCTATCTTCTGGACCAACATCAGCAGCAATTTCAATACTTGAATCAGGATCTAAGAAATAATTTAACCGTTTCCGAGCCGAAATTCGCATATGATAATCACATTTCGGACAAACTTCTAGATTTCGCTCGAGCTCAGAACGATAAAGGACTGAATGACAACTATCACACTTAGACCATAATCCTTCCGGAATGCCTTTCTTTGAACTTGCTCCCGTCCGAATTCTGGAAGGTAATAATTTTTTGAACCAGTTCATAACCTTAACCTTTAATATTAATGTAAAATATTATATCAGAAAGAAAGGCTCGGGAGGTGGAAAAATATAAGGATCAGGATAGCGTACATGAATTAAATATAACCCTTCGGGGGAAGCAGTTTCCGCTGCTACACGACGATTTTTTGCCTGTAATACTTCTTTCATCCATTCAGGATCTTTAGAACCAGCACCAATTTTCATAAGCACTCCAGCAATATTTCGTACCATATGATGCAAAAAAGCATTCGCTTCAATTTCAAATACAATTAAATGATGATGACGTTCAATAGTAAAGGCCATCACATGACGCATGGATGATTTCGAATGGCATTGTGAAGATCGAAATGAAGCGAAATCCTGCTCGCCAATTAAATAAGTAGCGGCTTGCTGCATGCGTAAAATATCAAGAGGATAATAATGCCACACCACTTGATGAGATAAAATAGCTGGTCGCACAGGATGATTAAAAATAATGTAACGATAACGACGTGATAAAGCAGAAAATCGTGCATGAAAGCTATAATCAACTGCTTTTGCCCATTTTACAATAATAGATGGTGGTAAGTAAGCATTCGTTCCCCAAATCCAAGCATCAATATGGCGTTTTGCTTGCGTATCAAAATGAACGACTTGCCCTGTCGCATGAACATTGGCATCTGTACGACCTGCACAATAGAGATAAATAGGCTCATTTGCAACGTGAGATAATGCATCTTGCAAACTACTTTGAATAGTCGCCACATGAGGTTGCACTTGCCAACCATAAAAACCACAGCCATTGTATTCAATACCAAGCGCAATACGCATTTTTATAATTTTAATAAACCCATCAATTCCTTAGCTTCTCGTTGTTGTATATCATTTCCTCGATGCAGAATATGATCCAACATTTTTTTAGCGAGTTGTGTTTTTCCAACTTCGATATAAGCCCGTACTAAATCAAGTTGCGTAGATAGTTCATCACCACCAGCAATAGCGCGAATATCAGTAGATGTGATTTGAGATTTACTAGTTAATACACTTTTGCTCATCATTTGAGAATGAGAAATGCGGCGGGGCATGTTAAATAATTTTATGATCAACCATATGCCTATAATAAATAGGAAAATAGATCCGACGCCTACGGTAATAAAAAGAGATAGATAACTTTTAACGAATAATAATAGCATGGCTTCACCCTGCAGCATATTTCATAAATAATTCTTGACTAGATACTCCGCCACTTGTAGGGCATTTAACGCAGCACCTTTACGCAAATTATCAGCAACAACCCAAAGATTCAACCCATAGGGATGAGAAATATCTTCACGTACCCGACCAATGTATACATCATCTTGACCAGCAGCATCTTTAAGTGGAGTAGGATAAGGATATTGCCCTGTTATCAGACGAACACCCTTTGCCTTTGAAAGTAATTCGATAGCCTGAAGAACAGTTATTTTAGATTTCGTTTCAAGATGAACAGATGCTGCATGACCACAAAAGACTGGCACCCGAACAGCGGTTGGATTAATTGCGATTGTTTGATCATCATAGATTTTTTGAATTTCCCATACCATTTTCATTTCCTCACGCGTATAACCATTATCTTGAAAATCATCAATGTGTGGTAATACATTGAACGCGATTTGTTGTGAATACACTTTAGATTGAATCACCTCATTTGCCACCCATCGCCTAGTTTGATCTGCTAATTCATTCATCGCTTCTTTGCCTGTTCCTGAAACCGATTGATAAGTGGCAATGTTCATTCGCCGAATGCCTACTGCATCATAAATAGGTTTTATACCTACTGCGATAGGAATCGTATTGCAATTAGGATTAGCAATAATATTCATTTTCCGATAACCTGCTAATGCATGAATATTAACTTCTGGAATAATTAAAGGTACATCCGGATGATTGCGATAAAAATAACTTTTATCAATCACAACACAACCTGCTGCTGTTGCTTGCGGAATATATTCAGCTGCTAAATCATTACTCACACAGAAAAAAGCGATATCCACAAGATGAAAGTCAAATGTTGCAAGATCTGTGACAGGATAGGTTTTGTTACAACATGTTAATATTTTTCCAACTGATTGCTGACTGGCAACAAGATGCAAATGCCGAATGGGAAACGCTCTTTCCTCAAGGAGTGATAATAAAGTCGTACCAACTAAACCTGTTGCTCCCACAACAGCGATTGAATATGCTGACATACCTAGCCTTTTTGTTCTACTCCCTGTAACCAAACGCTCATTGCTTCACCCATCAATTGCGGATGAGTTTCCTGAGCAAGATGTAATTCCTCTCCAAGATCGATAATCTCTATATGAGGTAGATGCTCTTTTGCCCACATCACAGTAGCTATTGTCGTAATAAATCCAGGAACAGAATAAAGCAACAACTTAGGCAAAGGCGAATGCGTTAATTTTTTTGAATAATGGATAATCAATTTATTCATTTTACTTTTACTATCTCGATTCGATAATTCTTTAAGATATTGCACAATAGGCTTTGCTGTCCCATTTTGCATAAAGGGTTGGCGATAGCAATTCATGATTGCAACTGTTAGTGGTTGCATCACAACTTGTGGCATCATTTTATCAATAAAAGAAATGCCATTTCTCATGAGATCCTGCTCCCCTTCTTGCTCTATTAACACAGAAAGCTGCTCCTCTAACGGGAGTGACATGTCTTGATTATTCAAAGCACGTAAAAAAGCTTCGTACAGAACCAATCCCGTACAATTTTTTTCATGATGCATGGCATAATGCAACCCAATCACCGATCCCAAACCATGCATGACTAATTTGATTTTTTTAAGATTTAATGTATCAATAAAACCTTCCATATAATAAATGTGATCATCAATAGAATAGTCAATATCCGGTTTATCTGAATATCCAAAACCAATTAAATCTGGAGCAATACAATGCCCTAATGGCGCAAGATAAGGAAGAATATTGCGCCATACATAAGAAGAAGTTGGAACACCATGAAGAAATAAAATAGGATCGCCCTGACCCAATTCAATATAATGTATTTTTGATCCGTCAATCTCAACATAGTGTGAAGGGTACACTCCTTCCTCCCTATTTCTAATCTTTGTCATCGTTATCCTTTTTATGCCATTTGCGCAAAGTCAAATAATTCTCTTAATACAACCGAATAAGTAACAAAGGCAATAGTATCACTCGTTTTAATATCAGCAAGTAATTTCTGCCAACGTTCCATCAAAAATTGATACCGATTGATCCAAATATCAATCCGCTGCTCCATACTCATCTCTTTCGCATTTTTTCCTTTCATACTCAATACTCTGATACTCAGTTTGCGTTGAACGCGATCAAGATCATCACGAAAACCGGCTCTTGCTAATTCATCCCATTGTGTATCAACAACATAAGCATTAATTAATCCTCTCAACCAATTGAGCTCCAATCGATTACCCAAAATATAATAGGCTCTAGCCACATCCGCTAAAGCAAGCTCATATTTTTTGGCAGCTTCAATAATATCGAGCGAAGTGAATAAAGTGTTATAAGTCACCATGTGCTTTGCTAATTTTGCAGGAACATGTTGTTCTACCAAATATTGGACCGCTACATGAAATAGTTCTTTATCCGGGTCATCTAATAATTGGGGCAGCTCCTTAACAAGATGTGTAACAGCAGGTGAAAAACTATTAATGGTTTCCTGAATATCAATAGAAGATTTACGATTACGTAAAAACCATCGTGTTGCACGACGAATGAGATAATAAATTTGCAGCATCATTTGATATTGAACATGAGGATCAATTTTATAATCTAACGCTATGATTTGATTCCATAAATCCTCCATGGAAAAAATGCTTTCGGTAATAGCAAAGGAACGAATAATAAACGCTAACGAGGCGCCCGTTTCGCGTTGCAAGCGATCAACAAAATTAATGCCCATGCGATCCGTCATACTTTTGCATAATTGAGTTGCAACAATTTCGCGACGCAAACTATGTTCTTTCATTAACGTAGGATATTTTTCTCGTAATGGCTTGGGAAATGCGGTTAATAAATATTGATCAAAATAAGAATCTTCTGGAACATCTGTTTTTAAAATATCTTGTTTCAAATACATTTTACAGTATGCCATCAACATAGCAATTTCTGGACGAGTCAGTGGTTTATTATTTGTTTTACGCTCGATTAAAGTTTTATCATCCGGTAAAGAAGCTAGCTTTCGATCAAGACGCCCCAATCGCTCCAAATCATTAATATAATAACGTAACAAATCCATTGTTTGCTGCGCCACTGATGTTTCCAAGCTGAGCATTTGAGTTTGTTCATAATTATCTAACAATACGAGCTCAGCAACTTCGTTTGTCATTCTTTCTAAAAGTTTATCGCGTTGCTCCTTTGTCATATCCCCTTTCGTAACCAACCCATTCAGTAAAATTTTAATGTTCACTTCATGGTCTGAGCAATCCACACCTGCAGAATTATCAATAAAATCGGTGTTCACAATACCGCCCTGAAGAGAATATTCAATACGTGCAAATTGCGTCATACCTAAATTTCCACCTTCTGCAATGACTTTAGCGCTCAATTCAGTAGCATCGATACGAATACTATCGTTTGTACGATCGCTNACATCAGCATGTGATTCATAAGTTGCTTTCACAAATGTTCCAATCCCGCCATTCCATATTAAATCAACTGGTGCTTTTAATATGGCCCGAATAAGCTCGTTTGGAATAATCGTATCTTTCTTGAGATTTAAAATTTGCTTCACTTCTGGTGAAAGTTTAATTGATTTTGCTGAACGACTAAACACACCACCGCCTGATGAAATCAATTCAGGGTTATAATCCATCCACGTTGATCGAGGCATGTTGAATAAACGTTCGCGTTCTGCGTAACTTTGCTGAGCATCTGGATTTGGATCCAAGAAAATATGCGCGTGATTAAATGCAGCAAGTAATTTGATATGTTTAGAAAGCAACATGCCATTACCAAAAACATCGCCGCCCATATCACCAATACCAACCACTGTAAAATCATTTTGTTCTGGATGAATACCTAGCTCGCGAAAATGCCGTTTAACTGAAACCCACACACCGCGAGAAGTAATGCCAATTTTTTTATGGTCATATCCAGTCGATCCACCAGATGCAAATGCATCATCTAACCAAAAACCATATTGTTGAGCAATGCCATTAGCAATATCTGAGAAAGTTGCTGTTCCTTTATCAGCAGCCACCACAAGATAAGGATCATCGTCATCATATCTCACAACATCTTGGGGTGGCACCACGATGCCGTTTTTTAGATTGTCTGTGATATCTAATAAACCATTGATAAACGTTGAATAACAGCAGACAACCTCTTTCATATATTCATCACGTCCCATCTCAGATGTTTGAGATTGTTTTACTACAAAACCACCTTTTGCCCCCTCAGGAACAATCACTGTGTTTTTCACTTGCTGCGCCTTCATTAAACCTAATACTTCTGTACGAAAATCTTCTCGACGATCAGACCAGCGCAATCCGCCACGCGCTACTTTACCAGCACGTAAATGTATCCCCTCAACACGTGGGGAATAAACAAAAATTTCATATTTAGGTCTTGGTAGGGGTAAATCAGAAATCAAAGTAGGGTCCAATTTAAACGAGAGATAAGATTTCACTTTATCTTGATCACTTTTCTGAAAATAATTCGTGCGTATAGTCGCCTGTATCATTTCCAATAAACGGCGCACTATTCTATCTTCATCCAGGCTAACAACTGCATCCAACCGTTGTTCTATTTCAACAATAAGTGTTGCAACATCTGTGCGTTGATGTTTAGGATCAAAGCGAAGTATAAACAACTGAACCAATAATCGAGTAATTTCAGTATTATTGACTAATGCTGCTTCAATATAATTTTGGCTAAACGTAAAACCAATTTGCTTAAGATATTTAGTATAACCACGTAACATGGCCGTTTCTTGCCAACTCANTTTCGATTGAAGCACTAATCGATTAAACCCATCATTTTCAGCTTCCCCAAACCAAACTTTACTAAAGGCTTCTTGAAAAATAGCTTTGATTTCATCAATATTAATTTCTTGATTGATTGCATAAGTCATATCAAAATCATTGATCCAAATTAATTGCTTATCTTTTAATTTTACCTCGTGTTGTCTTTCTCCAATAATACGCAAGCCCATGTTTTCTAATATGGGTAACACATCCGACAAAATAATTGTTTCTTCTGCGTGGAAAAGTTTTAAATTTAAAATGTTACTTCCATTTAAGCGATTAATCAGCATGCCTAATTGATTTTTTTCGTTCAGTGTTTCAATAATTTCGATATCACCTAATGCATCATGAGCGGAGGAATGCTCGGTATAACTCGCAGAGAAGGCTTTTTTATACTTCATGTAATACTTTAATCCATCTGCTTCGCCATAAAAATTAATTAATTGTTCTTTTAATTCATCCGACCATGATCGCGCAATGGCTATTAATTTTTTCTCGATGTGGGAAATATTATATTCAATAGAAACTTTAGGATTCACACGCACAAGAAAATGAATGCGCGCCAATGCTGAATCGGAAAAATAAGTAGTAAATGAACTTTCTGTACCCTTGAATGCCTCTAGTAACACCTCTTGCATAGCATGTGCTAAATCAGTAGTAAAAACTTCACGTGGCACAAATATCAAGCAAGAAAAATAGCGATAAAATGCATCACGACGAACTAATAACCGAACACGTTTGCGCTCTTTTAATTGAATAATACCCAAGGTTAAATCAAATAATTCTTCATAACTTGCTTGGAATAAATCATCTCGTGGTAAGGTTTCCAAAATATGAACAGCTTCTTTGCCATCGTGACTATCCGGTGGGAAACCTAATCCTTGCAACACTTGATCCACCTTGTGTCGCAAGAATGGAATTTGCCTGGGGCTAGAATGGTAAGCAACCGATGTATATAAGCCAATAAATCGGCGCTCACCTATTAATTCACTTTTCTCATTAAAACGTTTAATACCTACGTAATCCGTATACGCTTCACGATGCACGGTAGATATGGTATTTGTTTTTGCAATAATTAAAATATTTTTAGAAAGAGCCATTTTTCTAGCTTGAGGAGGAAGTTCCGAATAACTTTTAGAAGATGCTATTGAAATTTCATCGCGCAATACGCCCAACCCCGATCCAGGAATGGCTTGTAACGCACGATTGATGCCATCACCGATTAATTTATAATCGCGTGCACCTAAAAATGTAAAATTATTATTGATCAGCCAACGCAAAAAATCACGCGATTCTACAATTTCAGCAGAATCAAGTGTAGGTGGTCGATGATCTAAATCATTCAAGCATTCCTCCACTCGATCGACCATTTTACGCCAATCAAGAACGGAGAGACGCACGTCACTAAGTACACGATCGATATCAGATTTTAAAGTTCGCGTTGCTTCATCATCCATTAAACGATCGATTTCAATATAAATCGGAGCTTCTGATAATGCATCTTTTTCTAGTGAGCGGGGTGGTAAAATGTGAGTAATATGATGGTGGTGATCTCGCTTCAATCTTAACCCACCAAAATGAATAATAAAATGAGTTTGATAACCATAACGATTGATTACCATGCGGGTTGAATCAACTAAAAAAGGAAGATCATCATGAGAAATTTGAACAATCGTATGTTTGGATTCCCAACCATCTTTTTCTAAAGTAGGATTAAAAACACATATTTTTACTTCATCCACTAAGCGTTTATTGATTAACTTCCAATGAGAATACAGCATGGCAAAAAGCTCTTCTGTGGAACGCTCTTGCAAGTCTTCTACTGATGAAGAAGAAAAATAACGTTCTGCAAAAGTCTCGAGCAAATTCGCTTCTTTAGATCCTGCATGATGTTTAATATAAGCTTGCAGTTTTTTAATGATACTGTGATGTTCACCATTATTAGTATCTGTCATATCAACTCTCTTATATTCAAATTAAATAGCATGGGAGAGCTTGTGCTCCTGCTAACCAATCTCCCCGAGCAAATTTAATCTGCGCTAATATTAATATAGCATGAGCACTTAGGTTAAGTGATGAATTAATTGCTTTTAATCCAATACTGCTAGTTTTTGTTGATGCATCACAATCATGATGCCACCCATTTCCAACCCCATACCAATCTGCTCTAGCAGATGGTAGTTGATCGGAAGGAAGGATTTTTTCATCCCCAATAAGCTCCACATACCCTTCAGCATTGACTTCATAAGTAGCAAAATAAATTTGATTGGATCTCGCATCTACAGCAATTAATAATTTTTCCCATCGATGTGTGAGGAAAGCTGTTTGTGCCAACGCGGCCAACGAGGATACAGCAATCACAGGTAGCCCAGTAACAAACCCTAAACCTTGCGCAACACTGCTTGCAATACGAAGACCAGTAAAACTGCCCGGACCACAACCATAAGCAATAGCATCTAACTGAGAAAGTGTAAGAGAAGAAGACTCGAGAAGTTCTTGAATCATGGGTAAAATACACATAGCTTGTTGCATAGGATGAGCCTGATTACGCAATCGAATATGATCGCCATCTTGTAAGGCAACTGAGCAAACATAGGTTGATGTATCAAAAGCTAAGATTTTCACAAAGGTTTGTATATAAATTCTATTAAATTAGTCTCTCAGTACACGGCAAAATTTCCATTGACCCTTCGAGACGATCGATTTTGTTTTCCGTTCGTGCTGAGGGTCGCGCGCAGCGCGACGTCGAAGCACGATCGGAAACAAAATCGATCTCCTCAGGGCAAACGGAAATTTTGTCGTGTACTGAGAATTAGTCTACTTTTCTGGCCACTCTTTTTCAAGATATTCTAGCTTTTGATCAACTTTAGCCCATTCATCCGCATCAGGAGGGGGGTCTTTAAGACGTGTAATCACTGGCCATTTCGCAGCAAGTTCAGCATTTAGTTGTAAAAATGGCTGATATTTTTCTGGTAAATCATCCTCAGAATAAATTGCATCTACTGGGCACTCAGGCTCGCATAATGCGCAATCAATGCATTCATCTGGGTTAATAGCAAGAAAATTTGGACCTTCATAAAAGCAGTCAACAGGACAAACTTCAACGCAGTCCGTATACTTACAACGAATACATTTTTCAGTAACAACAAAAGTCATAGTATGATGTATGTTTAAAAAAAATTGTGCCCGAGGCCGGAATCGAACCGGCACGGGATTTGGTCCCGAGGGATTTTAAGTCCCTTGCGTCTACCAGTTCCGCCACCCGGGCAATATACTTAAAGGCTGGGGTCGGGATCGAACCGGCGTCCACGGCTTTGCAGGCCGCTGCATAACCACTCTGCCACCCAGCCATATTTAAAATGCGCGCGCCTTACCCTTAAAAGTCCAAGAAACAAAAGACTCGCTTAAAAGCACTCAAACTTATTGCTAAATCAACACAATGAAACAAGCGGGAAACGAGACTCGAACTCGCGACCCCAACCTTGGCAAGGTTGTGCTCTACCAACTGAGCTATTCCCGCAAAACTCGATGAACACCTAATATCGAGTCATTTTATCTTTGCACTACGGTATGTCAAGGGGTTTAGGAATGAATCAGCCATTCCCAATCAATGCGGCAACAAAAATAGAAACATTGCGTATACCACCTGGAAATAATTCAGTATTGTCTAAGGAGCATATTAATCGATTCGGCGCATTTCATTTGGATATGGAAAAAATGACAGCAAAAATTGAGTATGATTTACAATGAAAAGTAAGAATAAATGGGTTCGAACAGCGGAATCAGAGATCACATTAATTGACATTTAACTGACATCCTCCTCGCTCTTTAGGCTCAATAGGTGAGATTTGGTCCTTAAATTAGTTACTTATAATTGAACATGTTTTATTTGATATGTACCCTAATATAGGGTACAATTAACTTAATAAAAGGAAATAAGTTTGGATATTTTTAAAGTTATATTAACAAAACCGGCAAAGCGAGCTTTATTAAAAATGCCCTTACATATTGTGCGCAAATTACAATCATGGATTGATGATGTTGAAGATACCGGATTAAGTGAAGTGAAGAAAATATCTGGTTACCATGATGAGCCATTGAAAGGAAACAGAACAGGACAAAGATCAATTCGGTTAAGCAAGGCTTATCGAGCTATCTACATAATAGATCAGGAAGGCAAAATTGAAATTGTTAAGATCCTGGAGGTTAGTAAACATGACTATTAAGAGAAAAAGTGAAGCGATAAAATTTCTGGAAAAATTGGCAGGTAAACTGACGTTACCAAGCTTATTAACAGCAATTCGTCAAGGTGAAGAAATGTCCCAAGTTGAATTTGCTGAACTATTAGGTGTGTCTAGACAATACTTATGTGATATTGAGCATGGTCGGCGAGCGATCAGTCCAAAAGCAGCGGCAGAATTTGCCAAAAAGCTGAGATATTCTCCCAAACAATTTGTAAGGTTATGTTTGCAAGATTTAGTTAATCGCGACGGATTGAAATTAAAAATCGATGTACAAGATGCTGCTTAAAGGAAAATTGCGTATGGGCGGTCAAAATGGCCAAAGTTCAGTATAAGGAAGGCCCCGAAAAAGTATAACCTAGGCTATTCTCAACAAGAGATCAATCCACATCCGCTAGAAGCTGAATCCATGCGGTTTTAAGATAAATCAACATGGACCAAATGGTAAGCACAGCAGCAATATATAGAAATAAATATCCTACAAACACCAAAAAAGCTGGGGTACTACTATCACAATACAACAACACAACCAAAGCGGTCATTTGTACCGCTGTTTTAATCTTACCCATGTTGGTCACAGCAACACTTGCACGCTGACCAATTTCAGCCATCCATTCGCGTAGAGCAGAAACAATGATTTCTCTCGCCACAATAACCGCGGCCGGAATAGTGATAACGGGAGCAGGAATAGTTAACACCGAAGATGGTACACTTACAAATTGGAACGTAGGTTCGGCAACAATTAATATAAGAGCAATAGAAACCATTAATTTATCAGCAACAGGATCTAAAAAAGCACCTAGTTTTGTCGATTGCTTTAAATAGCGAGCGAGATACCCATCTAACCAATCTGTAATCGATGCAATCATAAAAAATATGGCGGCAAGCGGATGTGCCCACCAATACGGCAGGTAATAAAAAACAACTAATAATGGGACTACTGAAATTCTTGCCAACGTCAATAGATTGGGCCAATTAAACATTTGCTCATATCGTCGTGTCATGTAATGCCGCAAATATCCGTTCCGCTAGAGATTGATAAATACCAGGAACTTTTATTAGTTCTTCAAGACTAGCATGAGCAACGCCTTGAATACCACCAAAATAACGCAATAATTCACGACGCCGTTTTGCACCTATTCCTGGTATTTCTTCTAGTACGGATTGTCGTCTTGTTTTATCGCGACGATGCCTATGGCCTACAATCGCAAAACGATGAGCCTCGTCACGAATTTGTTGGATAACATGCAAGGCTAGGGAATCAGCCTGCAAACGCATGGGTTTGCGACCTAATAAATGTATCGTTTCTAGCCCTGGTTTGCGCGCCAAACCTTTGGAGACACCGACTAATAAGATNTCTTTCATACCTACTGTTTCCATCACACCTTCTGCTGCTTTTAATTGCGTGATACCACCATCAATGAGCACAACATCGGGTGGTTGCGATTCGTTCTGCTTTAAAGATTTAAACCGCCTAAGCAAAACTTGTCGCATAGCAGCTACATCATCCCCTGCAGTAATGTTTTTAATGTTAAAACGACGATAGGCTTGCTTCATGGGCCCATTCTCATCAAACACAATGCAGGAAGCAACCGTTGCCTCCCCCATACTATGACTAACATCAAAACATTCTATTCTGCGTGGTAAGGTCGATAAACCAAGCACTTGTTGCAACGCCACCATCCGTTCATGCATATTGGTTTTATGAAATAGATGGGCAATTAAAGATTGGCGCGCGCTAGTNTTCGCCATCATAAGCCATTTTTTTCTTTCTCCTCTTACCGCTTTTGTTAACGAAACANGATGGGTTGATTGCTTACTTAATACATTTTCTAACAAAGCAATATCTGGTATCACCCGATCTAAGATAATCTGCTTAGGAATATCACAAACCTCGTTCAAATAATGTTGCGCCAAAAATGCTGAAATAATTTCCTCCGCTGAAAAATGAATTGGAATATGTGGAAAATAAGAGCGACTCCCTAACAATTGTCCTCCTCTAATAGAATGCAATTGGAGGCAAACAATGCCTGCATCCATTGCATAACCAAGAATATCAACATCACCGGTTCTTACATGTACATGCTGCCGCTCTTGTATTTGGCGTAATCGTGCAATTTGATCTCGAATATGAGCGGCTGATTCAAAATCTAACTGACAAGAAGCTGATTCCATTTTGTTTTGTAATTCTGTTATGACTTGATCACTTTTACCTTGCAAAAATAAAGTCGCAAGATGTATACAACGAGCATAATCTTCTTCAGATATATAATGAACGCAAGGACCTGTGCATCGTCCAATTTGATATAGTAAACAAGGACGGCTTCGTGCTTTAAAATAACCATCTGTACAAGTGCGTATGCGAAACAATTTTTGTAGAAGATCAATTGTTTCTCTTGCTGCAAATGCATTCGGATAAGGACCAAAATACTTTCCAAGTTTTTTACGAATACCCCGATAGAGATCAATACGCGGAAAAGGATGATCGCTCATCATAATATAAGGATAGCTTTTATCGTCCCGCAGTAAAATGTTATATCGCGGTTGATGCTTTTTAATTAAATTACACTCAAGTAAAACGGCTTCGTTTTCACTATTGGTAATAGTGATATCGATATCTTTGATATGAGCAACAAGTGCGCGCGTTTTGGGATCATTGATTTGCTTGCTGAAATAGCTTGTAATACGTTTTCGCAAATTTTTTGCTTTGCCAACGTATAATATTTCTCTGTTTTCACCTAACAATTGATAAACGCCAGGATGATGCGGAAGATGGGCTAAAAAAACGTTGATATTATGATGCATACGATGTATTAATTATATCATTCCGCTTCAGTCTTCGCACCTTCAAGCATACCAAGTCGCATAGCCAACAAGGTTAATTCCACATCACTATTAATTCCAAGTTTATCAAATATGCGATAACGATAGCTATTGACTGTCTTTGGGCTTAAACATAATTTTTTTGAAATATCTTGCACTTTCTGACCTTGAGTAATCATTAACATGATTTGCAATTCACGCTCAGATAAAATATCAAGCGGCGATTCTTCGCCTTGGGTAAAACGCTTAATCGCAATTTGTTGGGCGATTTCAGGGCTAATGTAACGTTGGCCAGAATAAATTGTGCGTATGGCTCTAATCATTTCTTCAGGGTCGCAACCTTTCGTGATGTAACCAGATGCACCCGCTTGTAAAAAACGTGAAGGATAAGGCTCATCCTCATATATCGTTAATGCCAAAATTTTTATGTCTGGATTATGCCGTATCATTTTTCGAGTGGCTTCTAAACCACCAATACCAGGCATATTAACATCCATAACCACCACATCAGGAAGTAATTCTTTTGCAAGCAAAACAGCTTCTTCGCCTGTACTTACTTCGCCAACTACTTTTAAATTTTGTACATCTTGCAACAGGCGTTTTATCCCCATGCGTACTAATTCATGATCATCGACTAATAAAACTTTTATCAAAGCTATGTCCTCAATGTGAGAGGTTCTGGCGGAGAGAGAGGGATTCGAACCCCCGGAGCCCAAAGGACTCAACGGTTTTCAAGACCGCCGCTTTCGACCGCTCAGCCATCTCTCCTCGCCTGTTAGTTGTTATAATAGTACGTGCTTCATTCGTAAGCTATGGATATTAACGTTATTTTTTTGAAACGTCTAGCCATAAACATTTTCCGTGTTGTCTCATTTGTTGTAAATAGTGTTCATGCTCTGCAACCTCTTCTGAATTTGCTTGCAAAACAGTCAAGGAATATTGTTGGATAGATTCTGCTGTTCTAACTTGAGAACTGTGTAAATGATCATTTGTTACATCTTCTGACAATGAGTCAAAAAAACTTCCTTGCCCACCTGTCATCGCTAAATAAACTTGGGCTAACAAATAGGCATCTAATAAAGCGCCATGAAAATCTCGTTTTGAATGATCAATACCATAACGTTTACATAAAGCATCTAAACTATTGCGTTGCCCTACATGCAATTGACGTGCTAAAGGTAATGTATCAATAATAGGGCAATAATCAGTAAGTTTTTTAAATTCACCAGAAATAAGTGCTAATTCATAATTAATAAATGAGACATCAAAAGGTGCGTTATGAATAATCAACTCTGCACCTGAAACAAAATCAATAAATTCATTAGCAATAATATTAAATGTTGGTTTATTACTTAAAAATTCATTTGTGATGCCATGCACAGCTAATGCGCCCATTTCTACTGCTCGTTTGGGAT
>C687J35021_10001263_pt1 | contig 19209 bp, 27 predicted proteins | sample RifCSPhighO2_12_FD_35021 | JGI IMG/M metagenome (IMG submission 35021)
GGAAAGTTTGTCGGACTATTTGAAACCTTTAGAAAGATTAAAATGGAACAGCTTATTGAGGGAGTTAAAAAGAAACTAAAATGAAAGAAATAATACAAAACCAATTAATATGAAAACAAAATATTTTAAAGAAATAGAAGAAACTACATGCAATCATTGTGTAATAAAAATCACAGGTGAAGTTAAATTTCATTTTGAAAAAGTTCCTAAAAAAGGCAAAGACGGAAAGGATATTATAGAAAATGGAAAAATAATCGAATATGATAAAAAAGTTTATGATATTTCACTGCCAAGTTTATGTGTAAAATGTAGTAAAATACCTAAATGTGAAGCGTGTGAAATAATCATGTGTGATCTTGGGGGACATTCTGCGGGTCGTGTATCAGAAAAGAATAGTAAATGTTGCATGACTTGTGAAAATTGGAGACAAGACATAAAAACAAATTGTGTTTGTGGAAATAAAATGGACTATGATGAGAATAGATTTCTGAGGAATGGAAATTTTTGCGATGGCTGTATGAAAAGAATAAATGATATAAGAAAAAATGAAAAGAATATCACTAAAAAATAAAATCCTAAAACGCCTCATGGACTTTGAAGGAAATTGGATACATAAAGGGACGATTGAAACGAGAGCAAAAGAATGGGGTTATCTAGGAGATTGTGGAACTAGGAGATTAAGGGAATTATGTGCCGAAGGTCGAATAGAAAAGAAAGAAGAGCGAGGCAGTGTACTTTATAGATATGCGAAAAACGAAATTAAAAAAGAAGAGTCCAAAGAAAATATCAACTATCCAAGTAAAATTGTGGGACGAATGCAAGAGAATAATAAGAGCGAAGTACGGCAACAGTTGTTATACATGCCCAGCTAAAGGGTTAATCGGAGCAAATTGGCACACTGGACATTTAGAGGCCAAGGCGTCGCTAGGAGCATTCATGAAGTATGATTTAAGAATGTTGAGACCGCAGTGCTATAATTGTAATATCAACTGGGGCGGCCATGGAAAAATCTTTTATCAGAATATGCTCAGAATTGAAGGACAAGGGTATATGGACCAAATAGAAAAAGACAAGCAAATAACAGTAAAAGCTTATGACCATTATCTACAGTTATTAGAAAAATATAAAACACTATGAAACAAAAATACACTAAACTAGAAATACAACACTCAATAAAATATGCGAAGAAAGAAATAAAGGAATGGCAAAAGTTTATAAAATCATGTGAAAGTTATTTAAAGAAATTAAAATAAAATGCCATTTAAACCACGCAATAAATTAATACATGTCCGAGTAACTGAAAAAGACTACGCAGACCTTAAAAAAGGAGCTGACTTACATGACATGAAACTGTCGGAGTATATTAGGTGGCGACTTCAAAAGGTTAGAGTATTAGAAGGAGCTAAAGGTGAATTTAATTTCACAGATGGATAACATGCAAATTCGCTTTAATCAAAAACAAATGAATGTAATAATAAAAAACCTCATAAAACACTTACAGAGCAATAAAGGTTTCGGGACAAAGGGGTGCCAGCCAATATGTTTAGATTGCCCTAACTGTAGAGGACAAATGCTTATAGGATTATTAGAGTGGTATTTGGATATAGACAAATGAATTATATAACAAAGATTAGAATACTGGGTTTAATATTAGGGTTAGTAGTTGGAATTAGTATATGATTAACCCAGAGATTATTTTTGGACGCTTGGGAAATAAGATGTTTCAATATGCAACGCTTTATGCAAAAGCTAGAGACGAAGGGCGAGACTTTTTCTTTCAGGACCCTAAATACTTCGATAAATATAGAGGAGAATTAAAGACACTTTTTGGTAGCGGAATTGGTTATATTCCCCGAACTGCAATTCATGTCCGGCGTGCAAATAATCCCATAAACCCCGATGAACCGAAATACTCGGAAAATCCCTATTATGTATCGCTCACGGACACAGATTACTATGAACGAGCTATAGCTATGTTTCCAAACGAAAACTTTGCGGTATTTAGTGATGATCCGGAATGGTGCAAACAGAAATGGGGCAACGACGAGCGGTTTCAGATACTAGACAAAGGAGACGAGGTGGAAGATTTAAACCTCATGGCTTCCTGTAAAAATATTATAATGGCAAATAGTTCTTATTCTTGGTGGGCGGCCTACTTGAATCCGAATCATCCAAAGGTGATTGCTCCGCGGGCGTGGTATAGTGATGGGATTCAGCGTACTATTTGCCCGAAAGAATGGGTTATGATATAATTAAAGAAAATGGAAGATATAAAAATCTCAATTTGTATAGCGTCTTACAACCAGCAGGAATTTTTAAGTGACTCAATTGAATCCTGTCTGACTCAAACGGTTAAACCCCATGAAATATTGATTTGTAACGACGGGTCAACCGATCATTCTTTAGCAATTGCAAAATCATATGAGATTCAAGGTGTAAAAGTTATAGACCAAGTAAATAAAGGGCTTCCGGCAACAAGGAATACCCTTTTAATGAACGCCATAGGGGACTACATTCTCTATTTAGACAGCGACGATATGCTAATGGAGACCTGTATAGAAAAGATAATTAAGGTAATTAAAGAAACCAACGCCGATATAGTAGCTCCTTCTTTTAAATGTTTTGGCGTACAAAATAATGAGGTAATTTTAGGGGAAAATATTAAACTAGAAGAATTCTGGACAGGTAACCGGATCGCTTACTTTTCAGCTACTAGACGCTCTAAACTACTAGAGATTGGCGGATACAGTCCTCGCATGACATGGGGTTACGAAGACTATGCCCTATGGTTTGACCTTTTAAAGCGTGGGGCGGTCTTAAAAACGATCCCAGAGCCTCTGGTGATGTACAGGACGCGAGCTAACTCAATGATAACTACTGCCCAGGCTCACCATGAGGAGTTAATGGCACAGATCAGAAAAGACCACATAGACGCTATCCCTAAGAAGAAAATAGCTTTTGTAATGATTTGCTTAAACGAACCTTACTGGCAGTACATAAAGCCAATGGTAGATTCAGCTCGTAAATTCTTTTTACCCCACCACAACACAGATTTTCTTTTATGGTCTGATATGCCTCAAGATATGGCGAAACAGTTAGGGGTGACTGTGTTTCCTACTGAACCAGTGTCCTGGCCACTGCCAACTTTAATGAGATATTCTTTATTTTTACAACAGGAAGAAAAACTAAAGGAATATGATTATGTATTTTATTGCGACGCAGACATGTTATGGGTAGATCACTGCGAGGAGTCTGTTTTGAGTACCGGACTTACAGCTGCGCTACATCCTATGTATGCCTTCAAACCAGGACTTCGATTTCCAATTGAGCCAAACCCTGAGTCGTCCGCTTATATCCCCGTCCCTAAATATTATTATGCAGGAGGATTTCAAGGAGGGGTGTCGGGTGAATTTATAAAAGCTATGAAGGTAATGAAAAAGAAAGTAGATGATGATTTCTCTAAAAACTATATTGCAATTTGGAACGATGAATCTCATTGGAATAGATATTTAAACTGCGAGGTAGCTCCATCGATTGTTTTATCTCCAAGCTATATTTATCCTGATTCACTTATTAAGGAATATTATGAACCCATTTGGGGTTGCCCTTATAAGCCCATACTCGTAACTCTTACTAAGGCTTTTTCTGTAACAAAAGAGGGGGGCGACGCGGTCAGAAAAAATATACAAGACATGGCAGCTCTTACAAATCAACCTAGAAATTACTAATGAGAATATCTATAATTGTGCCCGTTTATAATAGACCTGATAAAAATGTTGTATTAAAACGCTGTCTTGATAGTATCAAAAAACAAACTTTTAAAGATTATGAAATTGTCATGCCGGAGAATGGTTTAGGATGGAGTGCTAACCACAATGAAGGCATACGGCAGGCTAAAGGAGAGTGGATCAAATTCCTCCACATGGATGATTTTTTTGCAAATGAAAAGTCTTTACAAACTATAGTCGACTCTCTCTCAAGTGATGTTAATTGGCTTGTAACTGGCTGCGGACACACCGCAGACGGTATCGAATGGATTAACCCTCATTTGGCAACCTACAATAACCAAATTCATACTGGTCTTAATACTATCGGTGCACCGTCTGTTTTAACAATAAGAAATGAAAGACCACTGTTCTTTGATGAAACTTTAACTTGGACAGTAGATGTGGATTACTACAAACGACTATATAAGCAATATGGGAAACCTACTATACTGAATGATTTTAATGTAATAATAGGATTAAGTGAAAATCAAGCAACTAACATTATTCTTGCGGAAGTAAAAGCCAAAGAGGTTGAAATTACCACAAACAGATATGTTGATAAGAAAACCGTGCTATTAACAGGCATTGGGGGAAGTATAGGCTGTCATTTCTTTGCACATATAATGCACAACACAGAATGGCAAGTTGTAGGCATTGATAGTTTTAGGCACAAAGGGTGGTCAGACCGAGTAGCGCACATGTTCAAAGAACATCCTGAATGGCAAGAACGCTTAACTTTAATCACACATGATTTGACTGCACCTTTTTCAGAATTAACTAAAAAGAAAATAGGTAATGTAGATTACATAATAAACATGGCTTCTCTTTCTGATGTAGAAGCAAGTATACAAAGTCCAGTTGAGTTTATCCAAAATAATGTAGCCCTGGCGACGAATATGCTCGAGTATGCTCGCGAGTGTAACCCTGAAATATTTATACAGATTTCTACTGATGAAGTATATGGGCCAACCGACGGAAAAACAGGGTTAAATGAATGGTCGCCGATATTACCATCTAATCCCTACGCCGCATCAAAGGCATGTCAAGAAGCAATCGCCATCTCTTATTGGAGAACTTACAATGTGCCATTGATTATTACTAATACCATGAATAATTATGGGGAAATGCAACAAGGTAATAAATTTCCAGTAATGATACAGAAAATGATTGAAAGCGGGGATACTGTTAAAATACACGGGAAGCTCGGCGATATAGGCTCAAGGTCTTATATTCACTCTAGAAATTTTGCAAGTGCTGTTCTTTTCTTAATACAAAATACAAAACCCTACCTCCACTCCCCGGGAATTACAGATAGACCGGACAGATATAATATTGCAGGCGATAAACAATTAGATAATCTTGAATTAGCGGAGTTGATTGCTAGTCTTATGGGAAAGAAATTAAAATATGAACTTATAGATTCAGCAACTGTTCGGCCAGGCCACGACAAGCATTATGGATTAGCGGATAATAAATTAAAAAACTTAGGCTGGAAGTCACCAGTCTCATTTGAGAAATCGTTAAAAAATGTAATAGAGTGGCAAACCAGTCACAAAGAATGGCTATGAAAAAGAATTTAAAATTTAAGGGTGTTGAGCATAATAAAAAAGCATGGAACGATTATTATAGCAAAACTTTTAGGCAAATTCGTTATGGCGGCTGTGTTACCGGAGACGAAGAAGAAAAAGCAATTATTAAAAGTATTAAAGAGTCTCGCAAGACTCGTAATTGGCAAGCTGGCAAAGAAGCCGCCTTGTTTGAAAAAGAACTTTGCGAATATTTAAATGTTAAACACACCATTCTCACTACTTCTGGGTCTTGTGCTGGTTTGCTTACTCTCTCTGCTCTCGAATTACCGAAAGGGAGCGAAGTTATTATCTCAGCCGTTACCTTTCCAACTATCTTTAACATTATTCTTCAGTGTGGTCTTATTCCTGTCGTGGTTGATGCAAAAGTAGGAACTTATAACTTTGATATTGATGAGGTAGAAAAAGCAATTACACCAAAAACAAGTGCCGTTATAGCGATCCACGCTTTAGGGAATCCCGTGGATTTGCCACGCTTAAAGAAAGTCTGTGGTAAAAAGATTAAGTTAATACTAGATAACTGCGACGGTCTAGGAACTACCCTTAATGGAAAGAAAGTAGAAACTTACGCTGATATAGCCTTTACATCCTTTCACGCCGCTCATATAGTTTCAATGGGTGTTGGTGGTGGAGTATTCACAAATGATGCAAAACTCGCCGAGTATGTGCGTGTATATCGAGATTGGGGTAGACAAGCAAATACAAATCTACCCAACAAGTACCCAAATCTACCCAAAGATCAAAATCCCCGCTTCATTTACGAGAAAATAGGCTATAACTTCCAAATACTAGACTTACAGGCGGCGATGGGGAGAGTGCAATTAAGACAGATAAAAAAGATTAAGGAGGCACGGAAAAAGAATTTTGATTATCTATGGGAAAGATTAGTAAAATATCATGGGACATTCTTGGAGCTTCCTAGGTGGATTGATAATGCAGATGTTTGCTGGTTTGCTTTTCCGATTACCTGTTATCCAGAAATTAGCCGTGCAGAATTAACCGCGTATTTAGAAAAAAACGGTATAGAAACTCGCTCGATGTTTTCGGGGAACATAATCAAGCATCCTGCTTTCGAAAACTCAAGATATCGTGTAGGTTCTGAGTTAACTTGGGCTAATTATATCCTTGAACATTCATTCTGGATTTCGTGTCATAACTCATTAACAAAACAAGATTTAGATTATATAATAAAAATATTTAATGACTTCTTCAAACAAAATTAAACTTCCGCAAGTAACCTTAGTATGTCTTACAAATAAAGACTTTAAAGGTCATAAAAAGGCTATTGATATTTCCTGTGACGAGATAGAATTTGGGGCAGTTAAACTGATTTGGGACGAAAAATGTACTTCAATTGATATATGGAATGAAAAGATTATTAAAGAACTGTCAAAGTATATAGATACAACCCATGCGTTATTAATACACAGCGATGGGTATGTAATTAATCCAAGTTTGTGGCGTGATGAATGGCTCGAATTAGATTTTATTGGTGCGCCGTGGCCACTCCCACAAGATGATTATAGTTATAGGGATGAGGAAGGAAATTTAGTCAGGGTTGGTAACAGTGTTTCGCTTAGAAGTAAAAAACTAATGGACTTAGTAGCCACACGACCAATGGAATATCATTATGGAAATAATAATGAAGATGGGCAGATTTGTTGTTGGAATAGAAAATGGCTAGAATCTCAAGGTTGTAAATTTGCCACATTAGAGCAAGCTATCCATTTTTCAAAAGAGCATCAAATACCAGAAAATGTAGGATTATCAACTTTTTGTTTTCACTCATTATAATTATGGAAGAAAAAATAGAAATCAAAGCAGACGCAACAGATATTATAGAACATTTGCAAACCTTAGCTGATTTTAGTGCTAAGTGTAATCACATTACAGAAATGGGTGTTAGAAATGTTGTATCAACTTGGGCTTTCGCCGCAGGAATTCCTAAAGGCGGCAAGTTAGTCTCTATTGATATTGTTCAAGCCCCGCAAGAGGAGTTAGACAGAGTTACGGATTTCAGTAAAAGAAAAGGAATAGAGTTTGAGTTTATTTTAGGAGACACTCTAAAGATAGAAATAGCCGAGACTGATATGCTTTTCATTGATACTTTACATGAATATGATCAATTAAAGAAAGAGTTAGAACTCCATGCGGACAAGGCTAGGAAGTTTATAGTCTTCCACGACACAGAGAGCTGTAAAAGGGAATTGTGGCCAGCTATTGATGAATTTCTAAAGGATCACAAAGAATGGGGTATTAAAGCAGCGTGGAATAATTGCAATGGGTTAATGATTTTAAGAAGAATATGATCGCAGGACATTTTAATAATGGAATGGGACTCGGTAATCAGCTGGCTCAACTAATAATGACCAGAGTTTTGGCGTTAGATAAAAATTATTCTTGGGGGATGCTTGATCCTAATAATTTCAAAGGCAACCATTTTATGAAACTAGATATGGGCGATCCTGTGATATTTGCAAACGAAGACAAAGGCTGGCCGTATCCATTACCAGATCGACACGAGGAAGCTATTAGTAAAAAGTTTGTGGAAGCAAGCGAAATACACCCAGACGGATCAGATATTCGCGGTTATGATCCGCGGGTAAAAGATATAGAGGATTGCACGCTTATAGACGGGATATTTCAAGGGGAGGAGTATTTTAAACACTACAAAGATAAGATAAGAAATTGGTTAGCAGTTGAATCCATTGAAGAAATGCCAGATGATCTTTGTATAATCAATATTCGAGGAGGAGAATACCGAGCCTTCCCACACAACCTACTACTTCCTAAACTTTATTGGGATAGAGCGATTGCTAAAATGAAAGAAATTAACCCGCAGATGAAGTTTGCGATTCATACAGATGATGAGGAGCTGTGCCAAGCATGGTTTCCAGAATATAAGTGTATTAGAGATATGAGTTTGAACTGGAGAAGTATCAGATATGCTCATTACCTTATTCTTTCAAACTCTAGTTTCTCAATATTACCCGCTTTCTTAAACGAAGATGTGAAGCATATCATAGCTCCGTGGGGCCACGCTAGGCATAACTTGGGGTATTGGGGATTGAAGCAAAACATCATGAAAGGTTGGAATTACTTAGATAGAGAAGGAAACTATGAAAAATTCACTTAAAAATGAATATATTGTGTCTCGTTACCGGCAAGATATTACTTGGCTTGACGACTATACAGATCATTATGTTCTTTATGATCGTAGTGAAACACCGATTGAAGGAGCAATTGTGGTTCCAAATATTGGGAGCGATTTGCATGATAAATTTAGTTATATTGTCGACAATTATGACAACTTGCCCGAAGTAGGTATTTATACCAAGGCGAATTTGTTTAAATTTATAAGTAAACAAGAGTTTGATAAACTTAAAGATAATAAAGTATTTACCCCCCTACTTACCATGAATCACAAAACATATATGCCTGTATGCTTTTACCAAGAAGATATTTATTGGGAGTTGAATAATTTATGGTTCCTAGGTATGCATCCGGCCAAAGACCCAATGGAACTTCAATCATTCTTAGGCATATCGAATATGAAATACTTACCATTTGCGCCCGGCTCAAATTATATTTTACCTAAAGCTAATATATTAAAACACGCAAAAGAGTTTTATCAGAAGCTAATATCTTATATTGATTATGATGTATATCCAGGGGAATGCCACATTGTGGAACGAGCACTCTATACTTTATGGAAATAGATAATAAAATTGTAGACGCATTCACATTTAATGGGGAGTATGACTTACTAGAAATAAGGTTTAACATATTAGGCGATTATGTTGACCAATTTATTATTATTGAGGCCCCCACAACATTCAGTGGCAAGCCTAAACCTTTATATTATGAGCAACAAAAAGAACGATTCAAACAGTGGCATAATAAGATTAGATATTTTGTCATTGACGAAAACTACGACGAGGGAATATTGGCTTTGGCTGATGGGTCTCCCAATGTCCCCAAAGGAGGAGCAGAGCACTGGCACAGGGAATTCTGTCAAAAAGAAAGTATTAAAAAAGCATTAATACATTTAAACGATGACGATGTTGTGTTCGTGGGGGATGTAGACGAAATCTGGCAACCAGAATTATCTTGTATTTTTCCACAAAAGCCATTAAAAGTCAAACTTAAAGTGTATACTTATTGGTTAAACAATTCGTCTTCAGAAGATTTTTGGGGAACAATAATGTGTTGCTATAAAGATATAAAAGATAGTTGCCTTAACCATATACGCAGTCGTGAACATAAGAAAATATCAGAGTGTGGTTGGCATTTTACTAGCATGGCACCAGAAATGAGACGAAAACTAACGGATAGTTACACCAAAGAAAGCTATGCCACCGACTGGGTGATGGATAATCTAGACGAGAATATGAAGAACAACAAAGATTTCTTAGGAAGAGATTTTAAATACGAAATTGACGAATCAGACTGGCCAGAATGGTTAAAAAGTAATAGACATTTATATTTACACATGATAAAATAGGTATAATTATTAGTTAATATTATAAAAAATGATACTGCAAGGAAACAAGATTCTCATAAAGGAGATCAAAGAAGAAGCCAAGACTTCTTCAGGAATTTTATTATCAACACCACAAGAGACATATAAAAAAGGCGAGGTTATGTTCTCCGGCCCTGGACATTACCAAAATGGCATATTTATACCCAATAAACTGCACATAGGCGCGAAGGTCTTGTATTCTTATGGTAACGAGTGCGTAATAGGGGGTGAAACTTATCAATTAACTGACGATTCTAATATAATCGCAACACTTAAATAAAAATGAGTAAAACTATATTACAAGGACAAGAAGCCAGAGAGAAACTATTAAAAGGAATTACCACGGTTTATGACGCTGTCAAGATTACTATTGGGCCAAAAGGAAAGAATGTGGTTATAGACCGTGGCTACGAACCAATCGTTGCAAATGATGCAGGTACTATCGCTAAAGAGATAATCCTCAAGGACAAAACTGAGAACATGGGTGCTCAAATTATCAAGTCGGTTATTCAAAAGACCTCTGAAAAGGTAGGCGGAGGCCGCACAGCTTCAGCCATATTAACCCATGCTCTCATCGAAAAAGGCCTAAAACAAATGGATAAAGGCATGAACATGAACCTTGTCAAGAGAGGTATGCAAGCCGCCCTAAAGGACATGACGGGCAAACTCAAGGACATTTCTAGGCCTTGCACGACTCAAGAAGAACTCAAGCAAGTAGCGACTATATCAACTGAATCGGAGGAGTTAGGCGAAGTTATCGCTGAGGTTGTGCATAAGGTAGGCAAAGACGGCATAGTCACCGTAGAGGATTCACAATCAACAGGCACGACTGTCAAGTTTACTGAAGGACTAGAGTTTGACAAAGGATACATTTCACCGTATATGGTTACTAACCCTGAACGCATGGAAGCTGAGATAAACGAAGTGGCTATATTAGTTACGGACAAGAAAATATCTAGTTTCAAGGAAATCCTCCCGACTATTGAGAAATTAGCCAAAGAAGGAAAAAGAGAATTAGTGATTATCTGTGAAGATATGGAAGGCGAAGCTCTAGGTCAAGCGGTAATGAATAAACTTAAAGGAGCATTTAATATTCTTGCTATTAAAGCTCCAGGCTTCGGTGACATGAAGAAGTATTGCATAGAAGATTTATGTGCTATCACAGGAGCAGAACTGCAAGACTTTAAACTTGGCTTTGCCAAGAAGGTTATAACGACCAAAGACTCCACAAAGATCATTGAAGGCGGCGGGGATATAAAAGCTCATATTAAGAAACTCCAAGCTCAAAAGGAGAACACTGAGTCAAAGATGCTCAAAGAACAGTTAAGCGAGCGTACTGCGAAACTATCTAACAGCGTGGCAATAATAAAAGTAGGAGCTAATAGTGAAACGGAGCTTAAATACTTAAAGCTAAAGATTGAAGATGGAGTTAATGAATCTAAGCGAGCTTTAGAGGAAGGAATTGTGCCGGGAGGTGATGTAGCCTTTATAAATGTTGCCAAAACATTCACAGGGGAAAATTATTGCGACAAAGTTACACAAGAAGAACATATAGGTTATCATTTAGTGTTAGAGGCTTGCGAAGAACCCTTTAGACAGATTGTAATAAACAGTAACGACTCGCCTGATGTAATTGTATCGATAGTATTTAATAATCAAACATCATGTATAGGGTATAATGCTAACACCAACAGCATAGAGGAAGACATGTTTAAATGTGGTATAATTGATGCATTAAAGGTAACTAGGACAGTATTGGAAAACGCAGTAAGCGCAGCAAGTATGTTCTTAAGTATTGAAGGGGCTATAAGCGATGAGCCAGAAGATGAGAAGCTAAGTAAAAAGATAGAGTATTAAACATAACGCACCAAGCATATAATAATAGAGTATGTCAACTGAAGAACAGTTAAATAAACAGGAAGATAAACCTTGGCTCTATAAGAAAGGCCAAAGTGGAAATCCAGGTGGCAGACCTAAAGGGAGAACTTCTCTAAAGGCTTATTTTAAGAAGAAACTAGAAGCCATGACTGATGAAGAGAGAGAGGAATACGCAGAGGGATTAGATAAAAGAACTATTTGGGAAATGGCGGAAGGTAAACCTAAACAAGACATAGATGCCAATATTGAGGGTACTTTCACTGGAATCAAGTTACCATGATTGAAGAAAGTATTGAAAAAGATATTGATTTTTATGATTTATCAAACTTCTTTGCAAAACAAAAAGAAGCACTGGAGGCTAGTAAAAGATTTAAATATACTTTATTTGGTGGCTCTGTAGGATCAGGTAAGTCACGCTGGTTAAGATGGATGATGATTTATTGGCTATTGAAAATGGCAGGTGAACATAAAATTAGAGGGATAAGGGCTGGTTTATTTTGTGAAGACTATCCATCTCTAAACGATAGACATCTTTCAAAGGTTAAGTTTGAATTTCCACCAGAATTAGGAACTTTTAATGAAGCAAAACACGAATTTACCCTTGCTTCCAAGTTTGGAAGCGGCGTGGTGGCATTTAGAAACCTAGATGACCCAAGTAAATATCTGTCAGTAGAATTTGCTGTTATAGGTATAGACGAGATCAATAGAAACCCTAAGACTACATTTGATATGTTAAGAAGTAGGCATAGATGGCCAGGGATTAAAGATGTTAAGTTTATAGCGGGTTGTAATCCACTAGGTGAAGCATGGGTAAAGAATTTATGGGTTAAGCGTATGTTTCCACCCGACGAGAAAGAACAATACGAATTTGTCTTTGTTCCGGCATTGCCGACAGACAATCCTCACTTACCAGTAGAATATTACAAGTCTCTTGAATCATTACCAGAGAACCAACGCAAAGCTTATTTAGAAGGTAATTGGGATGCATTTGATGAGGGAATGGACGAGAAAGGTTATTTAAGATTAATAACTGATAGAGAACTACAAGCTAGTATTGTTCAATCAGGGGATCATAGTGGCTATAAAGTGTTAGGCGTAGACCCAGCGGCAGGTGGGGATAACTCAGCAATAGTATTGAAGTCAGGTAATTTACAAGAAATACTATTTAACCAAAAACTCCCTAACACAATGGACTTAGTTGGTGTGATCATGGATATATATCGAGACTACAAAGTAGATTTCGTTGTGATAGATAAAAGCGGAGTCGGCCAAGGAGTGTTCGATAGAATAAAAGACCTTGACTATCCTGTGCGTGGCGTGTCGTTTGGTGAGAAAAGTGAAGACGATATGTTCGTTAATTTAAAGGCTGAATGGCACTGGAGACAAAGACAATGGCTATTATCCGGCGGAAGATTACTATATGATATAGGCTGGAATGAGTTTGAATATGTAAAGTATAAGAACAAAGACGGTAAAATAAGTATTCAACCCAAAGAGGAATTATTCAAAGAAGGACTCATGTCACCCAACTGTGTTGATGCAGCTGTCTTGACTCAAGTTATCAGTAATGCTATAATTAACAGTAATAGAATAATTAAAAGAAACTTAGGGCAACCCTTTAAAGACGCAATGATAGATGTATGGTCAGGTGGAGACAAGAACTATGCAAAATAACTTTAAACATATAGAAATGAAGGCGCATGATTCGCCTGTTGAAAATATAGAATGGCAGGGAGAGACGATAGAAACTCCAACCACGCCACTGGTGAGTGATGATACAGGTAAGCCGATCATTATGCGTGTGTTTACATTTAAGTTACCGCCTTTGAAACCAGAAGAAATGCCTACAACTGAGCAGTTTATAGAAGTTCACAAGACTAAAATAACCGGCTTTTTATGGAGAGATGAATTAGTGCCGATACAAGACTTCAAGTGCATATTCTCAAAAGATAAGACAGAGTGTAGGATATTTGCTACTTGCCAAGCTAAGCCCGGAAGTGTTATACTTGAGAAGCCACAAACTATACAACATATTTTAAATAAGTAATGAATAAAAACATTATGCTAACCACATAATAATTTGATTACACCAAAATTCGTTCAGGACAATTACACAGAATCATTTAACTTCCTACAAGCAAGGAAGACTAGACAAGTCTCACAACTTATCCTTTTAAACAACTTACAAAGGGGAGATCAGAATATATCCTCTACTTTATTACTCACTCTTTTTGATAGACTGTTATCTTCGTTGTATGACGACAAGATGCAGATTAAGTTCGTGCCCTCAGAGGAAGTAAACCAAAAGACTATAAACTCTTTAAACTTACTAGCTCAATCTGATTACCGAGAGATGGATAAAGCTAAACTAGACTACGACTGGTGTTGGGATACTTTATTCTTTGGCCGAGGATACATGGAAACCTTACGCTTTGATCGCAAGAAAAAGATCATGCAACCCCATGTTATCAACCCTTTAATGTTTGGCTATGATCCTTACTTTGAGAATGTCCAAGATTGGCGTTACTATTGGAAGTGGATTACTAAAAGCAAGTGGGAACTACAAAAGCTCATACAAGCTGGGATTATTACTGGAGTCAAGGACGTTAAAGAAATTCCAAGTGGTATTGATCCTTATCTGTGGGACTACAAGAGTCGTAGAGACTTGGCTAAAAAGGCTATTGAACCAGCGATTGACACAGCGGCCGGAGACGCTTATCAAATTCTTGAGTATTACGGTTATGACGACGACGGGAATAAATGTGTCTACTGGATAGATAGGTCATTCAACCGTGTTCTCATGAAAGAGAAGTTAGACTTAAAGGACGGTGAGGATATCGTCGCTATTAACGGTAAGGTAGTTGAGACTAATTCTAAATGGCCTATTGTGGTCAAGGAGGCGTTCCGGGAGCCTCATAGCTCGGTGGTATTCTCGGTAGCGGACTTATTAGAAGATAAACACCGGGCCAAAAGCGTGTTATTAAACCTTGCTTTTATTGCCGCTAAAGATCGAGCTAATCCTATTTATGGGTACAACCCGGATAAGGTTAGAGATATAACTCAATTCTTCTCTCGTCAAATCAACCAGCATATTCCTATGGACGATGAGACCGCAGCGTGGCCATTAAATACGCAAGACCCTATGAGTGCTGGTTTAGTCCAGTTTATATCTCTCCTTACAGGTGAAGCTAATGACCCAGTGGGTACAGGACTTACAGCTCAGCCAGTATCTAAACAAGGCTCAGACACAGCTACCGAAGCGGCTATCACCCAGCAAATGAACGATATGGCACAGTCTCTACAGTCAAAAGTCATGCAGTTTGGTGAGCAAGAGTTTTGGAAACATTGGTTAGCCAGATACAAGAGATACTCTAAAGAGGGTGATACTAAAATGGCCGCCATTGTAGGAGTTAAAGGCACGACTTTTGAGAAAGTAGATTTAGGAGCGTTCAAGACTGACACTATGCCCGGCGTTATGGTTTACTCAGCCAAGGAAGCTGAATACAAAGAGCTTGTCTTACGCAGGGATTTAATGACTTTGTATCCTAACCTTATGCAGACGATGGATGCAGATGGACTTCGTAATTTCAACAAGTTTGTATTTTTTCCTAAATTCTTGTCAGATCCTAGTTTAGTTGATATAATGTTCCCAAAGACGCTTGATGAAATTAAAGCAGAGAACGAGAATGATCAGTTGAAAGAAGATATAATGCCGGATGTCTTAGAAACCGACGATCATACAACACACATCTACACACACTATCAAGTAATACCGAAGACATGGGCGACATGGTTACACATTGAATGGCACCAGAGACTACTAGCCGAACAGAAGGCTATGGAGCAGCAAGCCCAACAACAACAAATGATGCAACAGGCAGAACCAATGGGACAAACAAGGGTCGGAGCAGATCAGAGGAATAGTAAATCTGCTGCAAGTCCATTAAAACAAGCAATTAGTCAAGATATGAACAAATAATATGAAAAAAATAATAAAAAAGACAAAAATAGAGAAGATAGAAAAGATTAAGGATATGCCAGTGGCAGAACCAATGGCATACAAACAAGAATGCAAAAAGGAAGTAATAGCAGAAACCTCAATAGACTTTAACGGCGAAGCATTAGTCGGGCTAGCCAATAAAGTTAATGAAATTATAAGGTATTTAAACAAATAAATGTCATTAAATTACACAGTACCACTAGCGAATGATAAGAATGGCAATCCTTTACAGGAATATCCAGCTCCTAAGAAGGCGTTGGTTACGACTGTTTCAGAAAACAACACTGCTTCATCTGTGGTTACTTTCGGACACGATACAACAGCTATTGAAGTGGCGGCTACTGGGGGTTCGGCAGTATTTAGATGGCTAACATCTAGCGTACTTTTGGGGACAGGTAATACCAGCGTAGTTAGCGCGGTCACTGATGCTAACTTTGATCATGTTATTCCAACAGGTACAGTTAGACGTTTCGTTGTGCCAATAGAAAGTAATGGTATGAGTCCATCTAGCGTTCAAGGTATTAATCGGGCGGCAGGTCTTTATCAGCGTATAGCCGTTAAATCAGTCGGTATTGCCTCTGTGGCAACAACTGAATACTAAATATGCCTTTTAAATCAGAGAAGCAAAAGGAGTACATGATGAAGAATATGCCTGAGGTGGCTAAGCGGTGGGCGAAAGAAACAAAAGGAAGTTTACCGAATAAAGTAATGCCCAAGAAACTAAAGAGTCATTTAGAGAAAAACGGATTATCAGGAAATTACAGTAAATAGATAAATGTGGTATAATTATAAAAGGTCGAATATTATTAAATTAAATAAATTAAAAATATGTCAATCAGATTACCGTTAAAAGCAGTTTTAAGTTATGACCAGACCACAGAAAATGGTGCTGGGGTGGCAGTTGGAAACGCATCAACAGCCGGAGGAGTTGCGAAAGCATTTCAACTCCCACAGGATACAGACAATGTAGTATTGAAGTTTCAATGTTCAATAGCTGGTGCAGGTGCGAGTGTTGTGTTCCAAACATCAGATGATGGCGGAACGACTTTCTACGATGTGGCAAGAACTAGCGTTGTTTCAAACGCCAATGCTACTAACGCAGAATGGTTATCCATTCCAGTAGTTGGAGCAGGTATGAGAGTTCAAGCTGCCGATACTATTGCTCTAGGCTCTGTTTCTGGACGAACCACAGGCCGGGCAGCGGCTTCAGCTCTTGGACAAGCCGCTTATAATGGCTTGCCAGTCTTGGGCCAGCAGAACCGAGCATTCATTATCTACGCAGCTGGTATCACAAGTATCATCAGCGAGAAAATAACCGTTTCTTGTAATAGTCAATCAGCAACAGCTTAATGAATAACTCATTTATCATAAAAGATAATATCCTAGAAGCTCCTGAGAATATAGACAATTCTCCCTTATTAAGAAAGGAGGAACAGGAACTTTTGGAAGTTATTAACGCAATTGATAACATTAAGCAGTCAAACTACTGGAAAGTGTTAGAAGACAAAGTGTTTAGTTGGGAATTAAGTAAATTACAGAGGATGCTTTGTAAAGAAAAAGACCCAACCGTTATGTTTCGTTTACAAGGACAGATTGCCGGAGTGGAAAAGTTCACAATGGATAATCTACTAACCTTTAAGCGAAACGAATTATTAGCAATAAGAAGTTCGTTAAAAAAATAAAACTATGGCAAACAAAAATCCTACCGACGGAGCGGTTGAAGCTCCAGTTACCGCCCCAGTGCAAGTACAACCAATGTACAAAGCACCAAGGCTTACAGTTGAACGACAAGGACAAAGTGGCGCCCCAATGTCAGAGAGACTCCCCCAAGTTAGGGCGGGAATCTGTGAATATTGTGGCGTATTAGACCGAAATGTTCCCTCAGAACATCAATATAAGTTATGTCCGCATTTTAGAGATATTGGGCAGTTACGCTGTACATACTGCGATAACACCAAGAATCCCGATGATGTTATAGGGCATTCTGTATTGAATATAGCTAAGCACCCTGATAACCCTCAAAAGCTTATCGTGTGGTGTGACTCCTATACTTGTTCAGAGAAACATCTTGCTCGTTTTGACATGAGCAGACGCTAAACTTGCAATAAGCCAGTCACTTATCTGTAATGTATTATTAGACTAATTCGTGGAATGAGATTCGCCTCTCAAACTACTGTAAAATAAAATGGCTGATGAATTAGACATCGATTTAGATCAATTAGAAGCAGACATTAATAATAANAATAAGATTCAAAAAAGAATCACAGACCTTTCCGAAAAGGTAAAAATCACTTCCGACGAGCGCGATTCCCTATCACTAAGAGCTCAACAGCTTGAAGTTGAAAGAGATAACGCTAATAAGGAAAGAGACTTTTACTCCAAGTTTTCCGAATCTTCCTCAAAGTATCAAGGTGCTAACGAATTCAAGGACAAAATCCGAGAAAAGGTTATGGCCGGATATGATGTAGAAGACGCTACTGTTGCCGTCTTAGCCAAAGAGGGCAAGCTAGGCAGTCCAACAGCCCAGGTGGCTGAGAGGGACACAGTAGCAGGAGGTTCCGCTACTACGGCCATGTCCGGCACAGGTGAAAAATCCTTGCATGAAATGTCCAGAGAAGAAAAGCGAGCCGCTTTAATGGAAGANCCAGGAGCATTAGATAGAGCTCTTAAAAGAGGTTAACTTATAAGGAAAGGCGACACTATGAGCAATCTTCAAGGTATAGGCGGATTCAAAAAAGGAAGCACTCCGTGGAACAAAGGTAAAAAAGGTTTCATGGGAGTAAATAAAACTTCTTTTAGGAAGGGCGTTACACCTTGGAATAAAGGACTATCGGGATATTCAAATCCTGGTGCTGGTTTTAAAAAAGGTTCTATCCCTTGGAATAAGGGGATACCACATAAAGCCATACTTGGAGAAAATAATCCTAAGTGGATTGCTGATAGAAGTAAATTAGTAGTAAGTGAAAAGAAACATCTTGACGGACGATATAGAGAATGGATGTTCTCAGTAAAAGACCGTGATGGGTGGAAATGTAAAATTAACAACAGTGATTGTAAGGGTCGCTTAGAATCACACCATATACTTAATTGGAAAGATTACCCAGAATTAAGATATGAAATTAACAACGGCATTACCCTATGCCATGCCCACCACCCGAGGGGTCGGGAACGAGAGGCAGAATTGTCGCCATTTTTTCAAAATTTGGTGGCTCAAGGTAATTAAATTGGCTACAACAGTTCGAGGTACAGGGTGGGGTGGATCACCAGTGATCACATCTGATCTCTTGGTTTCGTANATCAATGACGAAATTAAGATTTTNGAACCACAGCTACAGTATGCCCGCCTCGGNGTCCANAGAGACGCTCCAAAGGGCTACGATAGAATTTTATTCCCACAGACTAACCAATTACCTGTTAAGGTAAATGTTACCCCATCAACAGGCGGTGCAACAGGCG
>C687J35021_10001266_pt1 | contig 19188 bp, 20 predicted proteins | sample RifCSPhighO2_12_FD_35021 | JGI IMG/M metagenome (IMG submission 35021)
CTGATCACCATCGCCATGCTGATCGGCATGAACCGTGAGGGCGAACTGCGCCTGCACCTGCGCGCGGCGAAGAACAACGGCGTGACCCGCGACGAGATCAAGGAGGTGCTGATGCAGAGCGCCATCTACTGCGGCATCCCGGCCGCCAACGCCAGCTTTCACCTGGCCGAAGAGGTCTGGGACGAGCTGGGCGTGGAGTCGTTGCAAGACTGATCGCTACGGGCGAATAGCTTCCCTCTCGAACCGCCGGCAGCCTTTGCGCTGTTTCGGTGGTTTTTTTGTTTTGGCTGCGGCCCCGTTAACCGTTGCGCGACTGTCCGGCTGACGCCGATTAGTCCCCTCGCCCCCTGGGGGAGCGGGCGTCATTCAGGCCTGCACAACTGGCGACTTGAACCTTGCGCTTCTTAGTAGCGTCGGATCGCCCGCAACCCCGGCTGGCGATGGCTTTGCTGCTGGCGCTATTGGTCCTTTGGTTACTGGGATCGGAACTGGAATTGCGGATATTCCTGCAGGAGTACCACTGATTTATGGGGCGCGTGGCAATTCTGCGCGCCTCGAACTCGTAGGTTGTCACTGCATCCGTGACTTGATTTTTTGTGAACATGAATGTCCAATCCTGCTTCGATTTCATACAGAAGCTATCGACTTATGACTGCTGCGCAACGTCGTATACACGAAGCCGCTATGCGTCTATTCGCCGAGAAGGGTGCAGGAGAGATCAGCATCAGTGAGCTGGCCGAAGCGGCGGGTGTTGCCAGGGGGACGATATACAAGCATATGGACAGCATTGAAGGGCTGTTCAGAAATGTCGCCACCCATCTCAGCGAAGAGATGAATCAGCGTGTGGCTCGTAGCTCGCCGGAAGATGTGGATCCGGCACTGCGCTTGGCCAATGGTATCCGCTACTACATCCGCCGTGCCCATGAAGAACCGAGCTGGGGCAAGTTTATCGTGCGTTACTCGGTGAGCTCGCAGTCCTTGCGTGGTATGTGGGCGGGGCAGCCGCTGGCGGATTTGATGATGGGGATGAGTCAGAAACGTTACGATGTTCGGCAGGAGCAACTGGTATCGGTGCTGGCAATGATCGGCGGTTCGGTGCTGACCGCAGTGGCCTTGGTGCAGGACGGCCACAGAACATGGCGTGATGCTGGTAGCGACATTGCTGAGTTGACTCTGCGCGCGCTCGGTCTTTCCAAGGATGAGGCTAAGCAGTTGGCGACCGTCGAGTTGCCGCCATTGGCACCTGCCTGAGGGCAGGGTGCCGTTTCGAGGCGGGCTTCAACGCTCGAGCAGTTGCAAGCTTTCCTGCACCAGTTGCCTGGCCGTCGACTGGGTACCCTCGTGCATTACGATTCGGTCTGGTCGAACCACTGCCAGCGAACCTGTGGGAGCGTCGGCCAGCAGCGTTTGGCCGATGTCTTCGACGAAAGGCGTTGCGCTACTGCGTTTCTGGCCATGCAGGCCGATCTGTAGATAGCTACCCCCGTGCCTTTCCCACAGTTGACAGAGTTCCGGGGTCAAGCTGGCGCGTGGATCGATACCCAATCCAACCAGTGCCAGGTTATCGCCCAGTGCCACGTCGCTGAGAATGATCGAACCATCTTCTTGGCGTACCAGTCCCTGTGGGAACAGCCCGCCACGAAGAAGGCGACGACCCCGGCCAGCAGGCATGAACAGGCCTTGCTTGAAGATGTTCTTCGGCTTGATGTCGAGTTCTTCGAAGTGACGGCGCAGGGGAGGGATCAGACGCGTGATGCGCATCAGACCGTGTACCAGCATTGCTGTTGGTGCATTGCTCGGCATAACCATGCGTCCCATCAGTTTGGCGAGGGCTATCATTTTCTGCGCGTGGGGGCGACGCTCCTGATCGTAACTATCCAGAATGTTCGGTGCAGCGCGCCCTTTGAGAACCCATGCAAGCTTCCAGGCCAGATTGGCAGCATCGCGCAGGCCTGCGACCAGACCCTGGCCAACGAAGGGTGGCGTGATATGCGCAGCATCACCGATCAGAAAAACCCGCCCGTTCTGGAAACGCTCGCAGCAACGCGCATGAAAGCGATAGACCGCTTTACGCTCGATCTCCAGTTTGTCTGGGCTGATCCACTTCTCCAGCAATTTGGCGATGTGGTCTGCATCTTCCATCTGCTCGCGCGTTTCCCCTCCTTTGAGCATGAACTCCCAGCGTTCCCTGCCCCCTGGCGCAGGCATATGGGGCGTCGGTCGGCGATAGTCACAAAGAAACTCGACATGATCGATCGCATCTTTTTCACGACCCCGTGCATCGACGATTAGCCAATCCTCAGCGTAGCTCCGCCCACGAAATTCCTGGCCAATCAAGCAGCGGGCTTTCGAACTCGCCCCGTCCGCACCGACTAGATAGCGCGCTTTTATCCGGTGGGTAGTTCCATCCTCTGCACGCAGCTCGGCGTCCACGCCTTGCGTGTCTTGGGTCAGATTCAGCAGCTCCAGGCCACCAAGGCTGGTCACGTTATCGAAGAGCTTGCATTGGTCGCGCAAGGTACGTTCCAGATCCGGCTGGTAGAAGGTCACCAACTTGGGGTGCCCATCTAGGCTGCCGCTGGTATTGGCCCGGCCGAACTGGCCGACGATTGGGCAGTACATACGCACTTCTGGAATCACGATCTTTTCGAAGGCGTCTTCCCCTAGGCCCGCCAGTTGCAGGATCCGCAGCGCTTCGTTGTCCAGAGCGATGGCGCGCGGTATCAGTAGTACGTCATGGAGCCTGTCTACCACTAGGGTGTTGACGCCGTGCCGTCCGAGCAAAGCCGCGAGCGAAGCGCCAACCGGGCCATTGCCGACGACGAGAACGTCGACCGAGTCGGGTACGGAGTGAGCGAGTGGAGGGTTCATGCCGGTCCTTTTTGTTGGTCACTCCGCGCTGCGGAGCTTTGGTTGTTTTCAACGAATCGAAAAAGCTGGCAGTTGCTGTGAGTGTAAAAATGAACACGGGTGTTCATTTGCACGATTATGATGCAAAAATAGAAAAATAAAATACGCGTTGACCATATTTGTACACTGATGTTCAATTGATCCATGGGGTGCTTACTGCCAGGCATGGATTTCGATGAGTCCGTTGCCGCGTCGTTACTAGAGATCTGCTGCGCTTCTGTTCGCTGCTGTAACGGGCTTGGCGCGAATCGCCATTCAGCACGGTTCAGAGATCACTGAGCGTGTAGAGGGATGTCTTTCGGCGATTGGAGTCGCCGGCTCGAGAACTGGCAGTCAGAGAGCTGTCGCCTTTGCCCGAAGAGGGCTGAGACCAACGTTTTCACTGAGGCCTAAGTGAGCTGGTCCGGTAACGGCTTTGCCTTAAAAAGGGCTGTGGAGAAAAACAATGAAACAAGGTGTCGATTCACTTCGTCTGCTGACACAGCAGCCTGCCAGACATACCTCGCCGACAGTGAAAGCGAGAGCTTTGGGCTACCTGATCTTCGCTCGCCCTGATCTGGATCTGGCCGAGCGTTTCCTGCTCGATTTTGGTTTGCAAACGGCGCATCGCGAGGCCGATCGGCTCTACATGCGAGGCACNGGGACGACCCCTTACTGCTATCGAATAGAGCATGCGAAACAGGCACGCTTTCTNGGNTTCGCGCTGGAAGTAGCATCGCACGATGATCTTGAAAAACTGGCGCATCTGCCGNGTGCTTCAGCNATCGAACCGCTGGAGGGGCCTGGCGGCGGGCAACGAGTTCGCCTGACCGATCCGTCCGGGTTCCTGGTCGAGGCCGTCCATGGCCGTCAGCCTTGTGAGCCTGTTGCCCGCCGCTCGGCGTTGCCGCTGAACCTTGTGGATGACTCTCCACGCATCAATGCCACGCAGCGGCCCCCCATTGCCCCGCCTGAAGTGATCAAGCTCGGTCATGTCGTGCTCGAACTTGCCGACTACCAGGCCACTTGCGCCTGGTACACCCGCCACTTCGGTTTTATTCCCAGTGATGTGCAGGTGCTTTCGGACGGCTCACCGGTAGTTGCGTTCATGCGTCTTGACCTGGGCGATGAGCCCGCCGACCACCACACCCTGGCGCTGGCTCAGGGGTTCATGGCGACCTACAGCCACAGCGCGTTCGAGGTGGTGGATGCCGATGCGGTGGGCGTTGGCCAGCGCATCTTGCGTGAGCGCGGTTGGAAGCATGCCTGGGGCATCGGTCGCCACATTCTGGGCAGCCAGATCTTCGATTACTGGCAAGACCCCTGGGGTCTGAAGCACGAGCACTACTGCGATGGCGATCTATTCACGGCTGATCACCCCGTGGGTCTGCATGAGGTAAGCGCCGAGGCAATGTCGCAATGGGGGCAGCGGATGCCGAAGAGTTTCACCAAGCCAGTGATGAATCTGAAGAACCTCAAGGCTCTGGTGCACAACCTCCAATCCAGCCCGGATCTGACCATACGCAAGCTTCTGGCGTTGAAGCGGCTCTTTGGCTAAGGGCGCACTCCTGCGTCCTTTCAGCCGCCGCAGCCTGCTCAAAGCCGCTGCTGTTCTGGGGAGCCTGCTGCCGCTGCATGCGGCTTCAGCCGGATCTCAACCGAAAACTGCCGCTTGTGTGCGGCACCTTGCTGTACCAGGAGCTACATCCATGTCCGTCAACGTCGTCCGCTTCGAGTATCAGAACGAGAATCGCTGGGGAGTGGTGCGCCAGGGGCGCATTGTTTGCATTCCCGGGAACTACGAAACCACAGGTGATCTGATCCGGCAGGTTTCGCGGGAGCAACTTTCTCGTCTGGAGGGGGCCGAGCTGGAGATGAGCCAGGTACGACTGCTCTCGCCAGTCACGCGTAACCAGCAGTTCGTATGCCAGGGGGCGAATTATCGCCAGCACATGATCGAGTCGGGTATGGATCCCGATGCCAAGCACTACAACATGATCTTCACCAAGGCCACGAGTTGCATCGTCGCGGCCGATAGTGAACTGATCAAACCGAGGCAGGTGCGCTTCCTCGATTATGAAATCGAGCTTGGGCTCATCCTGGCACGCGATATCACTGGCCCGGTGAAGGTCGATGCACACAACCTACACGAGTTTGTGGCTGGGCTGGTCATCGTCAATGACTACTCGGCACGCGATATCCAGATTCCTCAGATGCAGTTCTACAAGGGCAAGAGCTTCCGCACTTTCGGCCCGGTCGGCCCGCACCTGTGTCTGCTTGAAGCGAAGGACATGAGGTACCTGCAACAACTGCAGCTGCGCCTGACGGTGAATGATCAGGTGCGTCAGTCCGATAGCACCGCCAACTTGGTTCATAAGCCCGCCGAAACACTGACCGAACTCTCCAGCGTGCACGACTTCTCGGCCGGTGACTTGATCGCCACCGGAACTCCCGCCGGTTGCGCACTTGCCATCCCATCGCCTGCCAAGCAACGGCTGGCCGCCGCTGTGTTGCCCGAATCGGTGAAGTGGAAGGCATTTCTCAAGGCTCAGGAAGCGCGTCGGAATTTCTACCTGAAGAACGGTGACGTGGTAAAGGCCACGATTCGTAGCGAAGATGGCGTGATCGACCTGGGTACCCAGCGCAATGTCGTGGTGGAGGAGGTCTGATGGCTGTCAAAGCCCTGGCCGACATCGAGGCGCTGGAACAGGCTCCGCTTGCTCAACGGCAACTGCCGCAAAGAACCTACGCGGCATTGCAGCTGTGCGCCAAGGCCAACGGTTCGGCCCTGTGATAACCCGCACGTCGAGATCATCACGCTTATTTGTCTGGCTACGGGCGCTCGATGGTCAGAAGCTGAAAAGCTCAAGCCGACCGGGCGGCGTAATGGGGTGATCACGTTCAGCGGAACCAAGAGCGGGAAGGTACGTTCTGTGCCGATCACTGCAGATCTGGAAGCCAAGATCCGCCAACACTGGAAACAGCATGGTCAGCCAAACGCGGCCATTACCTCGTTGCGCCGTGCCTTGGCCAAGACGACTATCCAGCTACCGAAAGGGCAGGCCGCTCACTCGCTACGGCACACCTTCGCCAGTCACTTTATCCAGAACGGCGGTAACATCCTCACCCTGCAAAAGATCCTGGGTCACTCGAGCTTGGCCATGACCATGCGCTATGCGCACTTGGCACCGGATCATCTGCAGGATGCTGTGCGTTTAGGCCCGTTGGCGAATTTCGACAAGTCTTCCACACCTACGTGATGCCAGAAACAAAAATCCCCGAAATTCCGAGGAAAATCAGGGCTTTAAGTATTTCTATTTGGTGGAGCCGGGGGGATTTGAACCCCCGTCTAATCCTTTGATTTCGCTGGTTCTACGCCTGAGGCTGCCATAAAGCTGTCATTCCTTATGCGAACTCGTTCAGTGGCAGGCATTCGCTCAAGCTGACCCGTATCCATCCGAGCATGGCAAGATTCCTGATCGCGGAGGCTATAGATTCTTTTTTCTCTTCGGTATTCCAGGCTTTCTTCCATGCTAGAACGAAGTCGAATACCTCACGCTCTGGAACGATCTGAACACGCTGCTCTTCTTTGAGCTTACTTACTGCGAAGAATACAGTGGCGACTTCTTCAGCCTGCTCAGTATTTTTGATGCGGCTGAAAAGATCGACTGTTTTCTCAATTTTGCTACGGTTCAGGATAAGTATGTCTCGGTGCTTTTCGCGTGCCTTTTCGTATTCGGGACCTGTCTTCAGGTGGTTCATCCGGCCAAGCTGAACTTCTTGAATTAAGTTTGCATTGGCTAGAGTTCCGAGAAGCTTTTGAACTTGCTCCGAAAATGGGCCGTAGCTCGCTTTCTTGAAATCGAGCTCAGTTTCAACTCCAAGTGCCGTAATCGCGTGACATATTTTTTGGAAGATTGTCCGGCCAACTTTTGGTGCATAGGGCTGCTGCTCTAGTTGGTCCATGATTTCGAGCATGACAAGCCAGTTTGGATTCAGCTTAGGCCCACGCGTGCCTTTGTGGCTCCGCTCATCGAAGAGTCTGTGCTGAGGTGGACTCAGGAAGTCTTCAGTGAGCTTGCTAGCTGGCGTGCCAAAAGGCGCGAAAATCTCTACCGGAATGTCCAGTTTGGATAATAGCTTATACATAAGCGGTCCCACGACGTCCCATTCTAAGCCTCCATTTCCGCAGCCGAGTGGTGGGAATGCCACGGATTTTATGTTCCATTCTTTGTACTTCGTCAAAAAATACTCTAGGCCTTTCTCAATGTCTGAAAGGCGCGATGCTGATCGCCAATGCCCCTTGGTTGGGAAGTTTATAATTGACGTGCCAATCAGGTCGTTATAAAGATAAGGTTCGCCTAACTTGACTTCATTGCGTTGGCATTTTTTCTCATAGTCAAGCATTAGGTCAGGCCATCGCTTTTTAAACTCAAGCGCCACCCCTTTACCCATTACACCAACGCAGTTCACGGTGTTCACCAGGGTTTGAGCGCTGCTCTGGAATATGTCTCCAATCAAGACTTTGATCACGGTTTTCACCTAAAGAAGAGGTGCGGGTTAGCGATCACCGGCAATGCGCATTGGTGTAAGCGTAGCAAACCCTCTACCCTCTGCCTTGTTTGTTCATTGCTCACGTAGAAACCGGTCAGGTACCGAGGGTCGACTCGGTTTGGAACTAAGGTTTCCGCGCATTTGCGAGCCTTCTTCCTCCAGGCTGTCACCTGATCCTCATCCTGCCATGAGTCCGCGTAGACGTAGTCGAAATCGATGAGGCGTAGACCGTCTGGATACGAGTGGAACCGAGCGTAATTGCTGGCAGCGTTCTGATCGCTAAGTACGACACCCTGTTCCGACATAACCTGAATACTTACTTTGATTACACTGAGCTGGGAATGTTCGTCCTTCCGCTTGTACATCATCGGATTTCGGGCGCAAAAGTAGAGGTTTGCATATTGGTGCAGCCTCAAGCCACCTGGGACGCTCTTGTTATGGCGAACATCTTGAATTTCTTGCATGGCAACGGAGTCATGCTCAACATGATCGGCCAGATCGTGGCTCAAGATTCCTCGCGTCAACACTGACGGCAGATTGCTGATCGGCATGATGCAGTGCAGCTCGACAACACGATGACTCATAGGCTTCCCATCCAGGTGTCCAGCCGGGAACTATACATGATGGATGGCAAGCTGCCTTCAGCCGTTAGGAAGATTCTGCGCAGTCCTGTGCTGGGCACATTGCAAAGGCATCCTCTGCCTTAGAGCCTGCTCTGCTATCAGTTGTGGGCATCCACTTCCCGTATACCTGCGAGATCATCGACCAGTTGGCATGGCCCATTTGCTGTGCCACCCACATTGGATGCTCGCCGGCCGATAGCATCATTGAGGCGAAGGTGTGGCGAGTCTGGTACGGGCGTCTGTATCGCACGCCTGCCTTCTTCAGAGCGGGCACCCACATGGTTTTCCTAATCGGCTGGTCTCCGGTCCAGCGCTCCCCTGTGCGAGGGTTCTGAAACACTTCCGCATAGGCCAGATAGGTGTAGGCCTTTTGCGCTGTGAGTGCAGCAATAGCTGGGGCAAGCAGCTTGATGCTCCGCTTGCCCGTCACCGTTTTGGTCACCTCGGCCTTTCCGCTGGAGGCCTGGGTCATTGCCCGTGAGACATGTACCTCGCCGCGTAGCCAGTCGATATCTCCCCAGTCAAGCGCCACTAACTCGCTGGTGCGCATGCCCGTCCAGAAAGCGAACTGTACCAAGTTGCATGCCTGACCTTCGAGAGCTTCCAGAATGGCTCGCTGCTCGTCCGGAGAGAACGGGTCGACGTCGTCTTCCTTAACCAAGCCCTTGCGCGCATATGTCCAGCCTGCCAGCGGGTTGATCTCTACCAGCTCTTCCTCCACCGCATCGTTCAGTGCCGAGCGCAGGCAGCTCTGGATGTTGCTCAGTGTCTTGTTGCTGATCTGCAGGGTGTCGAGCCAGTCGCGCACCGCCTTACGCTTTAGGTCGACCACCATGACGGTACCGAGGGCTGGCACCAGGCGCAGCTCGACAATCTTCCTGTAGCCCTCGTAGGTGCTGCTGGAAACGTGCTTCTTCTTGCTGGCCAGCCAGCGGGTTAGGAAACCAGCCACGTTTTCCCGGCAGGCCTCTGGCGCGAACCTCGCTGCACGCGGGGAGCCCGGGAAGGTAGCTGAATAATCAAAGACGCCTGTAGCGATGGCATGCTCAATAGCAATCTTGTGCCGCTCGGCGAGCTTTAGATTAGTGGCGGTGGGCTTGAGCGAGATGCGCTCGCGGCACCGAACCCCACGGTACATGAACGTGATTTCGATACTCGAGTCGGAGACTGCCCGAACTCCCCGCCCATCTCTACCCATGACTCATATCCCTCCACATCAATTAACACCCGGCCATCTGGGGCCTTGATCCATATTTCTCCGAGCCGCCAAATCCCGTCGCGAAGCTTCGAGCGGATAGCGTCTTCGGAGTAGCCAGATTCGCTTGCGAATTTCCTGATGGTCACGTAGCGCATATGTCGTTATTCCTGACTCATCAGGGTTTGTGCTTGTGCGCAGGTTGGCGTATCTGTGCGTCGACACCGGCCTACTGGAGATGCGTTGCCTTTCGTCTTCTCGGTGATGTCCTGCTTGTGCAGGCTCCGGTTGGTTGTGTTTCGGGTCATTTTTCCGAGTCCTTCTAGTTGCTCGGAGTAAGACTAAGGATTGCCGTTTTGCTTGTGTTTCGGTTTCACGCAACAAAAGCGACGGAAATTGAAAATCGGAAACTCCCTGCCAAGGGAGATGGATGAGCCCGCGCGGCGTGACGCGAATCAAGTTGCTGGTTGCTCCGTGAAACCCAGGGCACCCTCAGGTCAGCTGCAGCTTTTTCTGCTCGTATGTGATGCGGTTCATTACGCAAACTGGAATTGCAAACCCTTGAATATTTGTTTTGAGGGTTTCGCAACCATCTTCGACGATTCCGCAGGGCACACCCCGGCGGAACCGCATTCCCCTCCCGATGTAATTGCGGAGGATGATTTCCCAGGATTCGTCGTCGTAATAGAAGCCCGTGATCTCGGCCCAGTTGGCCGTAACGCCGCCTCCAACGATTCCTTCAGATGTCAGGCAGAAAATTTCTACTTGGTTTCCCTGCGTGACAGGTACGGCGTATATCCGGCCGTTCGGTGCTACAGGTGGGAAAGTCTGTCCGTTGCCGAGGTGACGAAATTCCATGGTGGCGCTCCGCATGCATGAGGTTGCATGACACCCTATGTCATGGTCTGGAAAACCCAAGCCGGCACAGCTCACAGGCTGATGCCATTGGGTTTCCTGGGGGTGTTCGTAAGCTGTGGCAATTCAGAACAGGGAGTGTCGCCATGGGTAACAAGTCAACAACGATCCGCATCGGTTTGCTGGCAGCAGCAGTCGCTCTCCTGGTTGGGTGCTCTGGTACACCGAAGGTTATGGCTGTGCAGCTTCCTGAGCCGAAAGATGTGCCGAGGGAGAAGTGGTCGGATGCCATGCACGTTCTGACCGCCATGAACATTTCTGGTCAGCGTGACGTTCCGCTTGAACTGTCGGGTGTAGCTGGTGGCGCTGGCTCTGCCGGTAGCTCTGGGGCTGTACTTGGGGATGCTGGATTAAGCGTGGTTGGCTTTGTCTCGCCTCCTACCGGTTTCAGTGGCGGCGCAGCGGCGGGAGTTGGCGTTGGTTTGATGCTGTTGGGCGGTTCAAGCGATCCGGCGCGGGCGACTCAGGTTGTCGCGTGGGTGCCTTCCGATCAGGCCAGTTCGCCAGATGAAGCATCTGCCCTGGCACTAAGTAAGATCGAGGAAGTTCGCAGGAAGATTTTTTCAGGCGGGCTATCGAAGCTGCGCATACAAACAGGAAAATACCCTGACAGTCATTCGCGCGCTTACGCGTCTCTGGCAGACATCTATGCGGAACGGCCGATCCCGTTCAGTGATGAAGCCGCTACATCACCAAGCTTCTTGCAGTCGCCGCTCAGCTACGGGCCGATCTTCATCCGCCACAACCAATTCACGCTTGATGCATACAAGAACGACATGACGACTTCGGAAGCCATGCTGCTTGCATCGCAGTCCCTACCTGCGTGGATCTACATCTACCACCCAGGCCAACGGTTGAGGAAGGACTCGATCCCGGCGGCAATTTTCAACCAAGGCAGAGCAATGTACTTTGTCGGCAAGTAATTCGACGTACTGGCGGACCGTTCCGGGGCGTGGTTTCCGTCGGTCATAACAAGTCTGCGGCGATCCTTTTGGGTATAGCTGAGCTAATACGGGCAGAAACAGGCAAAAAGGGCTTTATTTGCTTTTGTGATACACATAAAGTGAAACACGATTATGTGAGCACCTTAAATGCAACGCGGGGAGATACAACCATGTTCGTTCGCGCCTACCTTCGCGCCTCAACCAATGAGCAGGACGCCAGCCGCGCTCGTACAGCCCTGGAACAATTCGCCGACAGCCACGGCCAGCGCATTGCCTGTGAGTATCTGGAGAACGAGAGCGGAGCCAAGGCCGACCGCCCCGAACTGCTGCGCCTACTGAAGGATGCCAAGAAGGGAGACGTGCTCCTGGTCGAATCGATCGATCGTCTCTCCCGCTTGCCGGCCGATGACTGGCAGAAGCTAAAGACAGCGATCGACTCTAAGGGCCTGCGCATCGTCGCGCTCGATCTGCCGACCAGCCACCAGGGAATTGCTGACACTAAGGGCGATGAGTTCACCGGCCGGATGCTGGCCGCGATCAATGCGATGTTGGTGGACATGATGGCCGCGATCGCCCGAAAGGATTACGAGCAGCGTCGTGAACGACAGGCGCAAGGCATCGAGAAGGCTAAGGCCGAAGGCCGCTACAAAGGACGCCCGGTGAATGTAGATCTACACCGCAAGGTGAAGCGCTTCCTCGAGCTGGGTATGGGTATTCGCGAGACGGCGCGCGAAGCTGGATGCTCGACCACTACCGTGCTCAAGATCCGCGACAGCCTACCCGCAGATGCCTGCAGCAGCTAGATCTGACAATCTGGCAATTCTTGGATCGTCTCCACTGCCGCGAATAAAAAAGCCCCGCCGAATCGGAGCCCTTATTTGGCCTGTGTCCCAGTCATTGCTCTAAGCTCCGCGATCTACGCGGTGGTCCAGTAGCCATCCGGGCTCCGTGCGCGTCCTGCGTCATTGAGAGCGAACTATGAGCCTAAAAACGAAGAACAGAACTGGCTGAAAATAGACGCTTTTTGTAGGATTTGACTTACAGCCGAAACACTTACAAAAGCCCGCTAGGTGCGGGGCTTTTGCGATCAAGCAAGCTAAACCACCCGCAGAGAAGGCGCGACCGCCTCGCGTTCATGGGTTTCCCTTCCTGCCAAAACCCCACGTAAGAGTGAATCGACCTCGTCAAGGGGTAAGCTAAGTTGCGCTGCGATACTTTCTTTAGTGAAGCGGTCCTTCCACAATTCCTCCAACACCTTTTTCCATAGAACAGAGCTTTCACGAGGGATAGGATCGGGCTCTTTGGTCCTGAATCCAGAAGTTGCTATCTGTTTGCAGAGTTCGCGGTAGTGCCAGTCAGTTACCAAGCCAGCATCCTTAGCCGTGCGGGCAAGTGCTGCCACAGACACTCCCCAACGATGTTTGCTTGAAACTATCTGGGAAAGCGAGCTAACAGTAGGCATGTTGGCAATCAAGTCCTCTCGTGGAACGAGAAAGTGCGATGCGAACTGATCGGCTTCTCTTTCTACCTCGCGACCCTCAAAGTAGCCATGAACATGCAGGAGTAAGTGTCCAAGTTCATGCGCTGCGTCAAATCTGCTGCGCTCCGCAGACTTCACTGTGTTTAAGAAAATATAAGGCACACCGTCTCGCCAAAAAGAAAAAGCATCAACATCTTTCCCTTCCGCCAGTGTGAAAACACGCACACCTTTGGCTTCTAGCAACTTTATAAGATTTGGGATTGGCCTGAATCCAATTCCCCAATGCCTACGAATCGCTGCGGCGGCTGAGGCTGGATCCTCGACTCGAAGCTCGGGGAGGTCCGGCTCTGGCAGGTTGAACTTACTGGCTACCCATTCGCTGAAAATATATCCGAGGGCCCCGCTCGCAAGCGCTGCGTCAGTCTGCTTAGCAGTCATCGCTTTAAGGCTTCTGAAGCTTACTTGATTCTCTTTTAGCTCATCTATGTCGTCTAAATAAAAGAAACTCACTGGATAACCAAGCGCTCTAGCTAAAGAAACAACTGTTTCATCATTAGGCTCAAGCGTGTTCCCTTTATCTATCCTGGTTAACGTGACTTGCGAAATCCCGGCCATCTCAGCAAGTTGTTTCTTAGTAAGTTTCCGGCGCTTCCTCGCAAAGGCCAGTCTCGATGTATTAAGAACGGTCATTTTGCTTCTTAGTGATCACGATCTCATGATCATCCTCTTCTTCCGGCTCCAATCTTGGGGCGGCTATTGGCGCTTCAATCGTCTGATCTGCAACAAAGATCCGTTCAAAGAAACCGTTGAATTGGGTTCCCTCGAATGGTTTTGGTCGAGAGACTTCAACTTGAATTTTGTCCTGGTCCGCAGCTACACAGACAAACCAGACTAGAGGGAAGGCACCCTTATGAGTCTTCTGATTCTGAAGACCGGCTTGATTGAAAAGCGCTGCTTCATATGGCTTCGCAACTAGCTGTCTGGTGCCCTCGCCGCGATCGGATATCGAAGAAGGATCTGACTCCTCGCATGCCCTGTCGACATTCTGAAATCCGAGCATAAGCCCAAGTTCATGGTTAACAATCACTTCGATATTGTTGAATCGTCCAGGTTTCCAGCCGTCAGGCAGCATCGACAGGCGAAGCTGCCTGATGCCTGCCTGGTAAGCTTTAGTTCCAGGAGCGTTAACCGGATCGATGCCTGGAAGGTACTCAGCCCGAGCGTACGAGGCTGCTTGGGCAATCTGAATAACCTTTTCTTCACTTAGGCCTAGGAGGCTGAGTGCCGGGCGTACATCCTCAGCCTTTTGGATTATCGAGGCGCTTTGAGCTGGCATGTGGAATCCTGCATGTTAATTTTTCGTACCTACATTGTAGGTGGAAAAAATTAACATGCAATGCCCGCGCGCTAGATTTCGTTCACCTTCAAGCCCTAGCCTCGCTCGGCGGCACGATGGCGCTCATGCCTCTATCAGCTCGCCCCGCAGGATTAAAAGATTTCGGCACCTCGATTCCAATCTGCACGCGACCGCGCTTCATTTCCTTGACCGTTACGGTGATTCCTTCAAGCAACAGCTGCGCCAGAAGGTCTTCAACATTGGTTCCGGGTTCAGCGCGCAACGTAATCTTGTCGCCTTCGCGGCGCGTGAGCACTAGATAGGGCCGCACTCCTGCAGCCTCAGGTGAACTTGCTCGTCTTACGGCCCATGCGACGGCGCAGCGCTCTCATCAACCTGGCACGCATGAGGACGATTGCGACTGACACCGCAAGGGCTATACCGCCCGCCAGTTCGCCGAAACGGACGAACGCAACGATGTTCACCAAGGCGAGAAGCATGATGCCGTAGAACTCGGCATTGGCTTTGCCGGCAGCCAGAGCCTGATGTTCGGTGAGCATCCACTTCGGCGACAGGCAGAAGGGGCATACGGACGACTCGGGGGCACGGCCGCCCACGGGTACTCCGCTGATGTAGAACGGCGCGCTGGTGACCACCTTTGGAACCATCATCTTCTTGCAGCACTGGCACTCAACTTTGCTCATGACGTGAACCTGCTGGACTTGGCACATGCCTGAACGTTACCCGAGCACTGGCGAATCCCAAGTCAGCGGCTGCCGGCATGCCGGTGTGCTGACATATCAGTCGGTGTGATGTTTCTTGTCGAGATGATCAGCGACCTTGTAGCCAATCACCGCAGCCACTCCCAGAGTGCCAACCACGGCAATGACCGCGTAAACCAGTAGCTCAATCGCGTCCATGTCTTGCTCCTTCTGGGCTGAAAATTTGCACTGAATCCAGCTTCTCACCTGCTGTGCCAATCCCAAGGATTTTATCCTCCTGAAATCCGTTTCCGCCGGTACCTGGCTGATTGAATTCCAGGGTGACCTGCGCAGCGCTCATACCCGCTGCGCGACACGGGTTTCAAAAAAGCATGCTCACACTACCTCTCTTGCTTATGGGAGTCTGACGGTTCACCTCACATAGAGAGAATCTGCCGATTTTGGCCGAAGGGGTGTCGTGAAGGGGTGTTGCCGCTGTAACCCGCATGGTTGCTGGTTTTCAGGTTGTTCAGGGCGTCTTGTACAGGTTAAGGGGGGTCGTAAAGAGGTGTTGTTGCCCAGGTAAGGGGTGTCGTCAAGAGGTGTTGCCGCTGCAACCCGCATGGTTGCTTGGTTTCAGGTTTTTCAGGGTGTCTTGTACAGGTTAAGGGGTGTTGTAAAGGGGTGTTGTTGTCCAGGTAAGGGGTGTCGTGAAGAGGTGTCGTTGTTGCAGCCGCATGGCTACAGGGCATCGGCTCTCGCGGTGTGCCATAACGGAAGCGGCAGATCGACGACGGATGACGACTGAGCATCAGGGGGTATTCGTCAGACGCACGCTGTGACAACAGATGGTCGTCAGATGACGACGCTACCGGCGAGCGAAAGGGCGCATGCAACCAATGAACAATAGATGACGACGATGAGCTGCATTGGGGCGATTCAGTTGTTCAAATGGCAAAGCCGGCCGATCCATTACCTGTCGGATAATCACTGCATAGGTCGCTAAAACCCGATTTCAAGAACAGGTTGCAGCAGACATGTCGTTGCTGGCGACGCGTTCGGGTGCGGCCTGAGCATCTTCGGGTATTGGGAACGGAGCGCAAATGAGCCGTCGGGCCTGTGACATGCAGCCAGCGCGACGGGGTAAACTCGCGTTTTTGCCCGTACTCCAAGGAATTATTGCGTGAACACGGAGAATCATTCCCAAACGGCCGCTTTTCTCTGGTCGATTGCCGATCTGCTGCGCGGTGACTTCAAGCAATCCCAGTACGGTCGCATCATCCTGCCGTTCACCCTGCTGCGGCGTATGGAGTGCGTACTGGAGCCGACCAAGGATGCCGTGATCAGCCAATCCTGCGCCCAGGAAGGGCGGCCTGACCTGGTGCGCGAGAAACTGCTGCTACGCGCTGCCGGCCAGCAGTTCTTCAACGCATCGCCGCTGTCGCTGGGCACCTTGTCCGACACCCAGACCAGCGAAGACTTGATGAGCTATGTGCAGGCCTTCAGCACCGATGGCCGCGAGATCTTCGAGCACTTCCACTTCGAGGACTTCGTCCAGCAGTTGGCCAGCGCCGACTTGCTGTACCAGGTGGTGCAGCGCTTCGCGGCGGTCGACCTGAGCCCCAAGCGCATCAGCAATTTCGGCATGGGCATCATCTTCGAGGAGCTGATCCGCAAATTTGCGGAAAGCTCCAACGAAACCGCCGGGGAGCACTTTACCCCGCGCGACATCGTGCACCTGACCACCTCGTTGGTGATCACCGGCCAGGACGACAAGCTCAAGCCCAGCAGCATCGTCACCATTTACGACCCGACGGCGGGCACCGGCGGCTTCCTGTCCGAGGGCGACGAGTACATTCAGTCGATCAGCGAGCAGGTCACCGTGTCCCTGCATGGTCAGGAACTCAACCCCGAGTCCTACGCCATCTGCAAGGCGGACATGCTGATCAAGGGCCAGAAGGTCGAGAACATCAAGCTGGGCAACACCCTCTCGGACGACCAACTGGCCGGCGGCAAATTCGACTTCATGCTCAGCAATCCGCCGTTCGGCGTCGAGTGGAAGAAGGTGCAGAAGCGGATCACCGACGAGCACAGCGAAAAAGGTTTCGCTGGCCGCTTTGGTCCCGGCCTGCCGCGGGTGTCCGATGGCTCGCTGCTGTTCCTGCTGCACCTGACCAGCAAGATGCGTGACCCGCGTGAAGGCGGTTCACGGATCGGCATCATCCTCAACGGCTCGCCGCTGTTCACCGGCGGTGCTGGCAGTGGCGAGTCGGAGATCCGCCGCTACCTGCTGCAGAACGACCTGGTCGAGGCCATCATCGCCCTGCCCACCGACATGTTCTACAACACCGGCATCGCCACCTATGTGTGGGTGCTGTCCAACCACAAGGCCCCCGCGCGCAAGGGCAAGGTACAGCTGGTCGATGGCACCCAGCACTTCAGCAAGATGCGTAAATCCCTGGGCAGCAAGCGCCAGTTCATCACCGACGAGCAGATCGACGACCTGGTACGCCTCTACGGCCGCTTTGAGCAAACTGCGCAGAGCAAGATCTTCCCCATCGAAGCCTTCGGCTACCGGCGCATCACCGTCGAGCGCCCGTTGCGCCTGAGCTTCCAGACCACCCCGCAACGCATCGAGCGCGTCCTCGAAGAAAAAGCCATGCAGAAGCTGGACGACGACGCCCGCCTGCGTCTGCTGACCGCGTTGCAGTCAATGGATGCCGGCATCGTCCATCGCAACCGCGAGCAGTTCGCCAAGGTGCTGAAAAAGGCCCTGGCCGGACATGGCATCAGCCTCAGTACCGCCGAGCAGAAAGCCGTGATGAACGCATTGGGCGAACGCGACCCCGAGGCCGATATCTGCATGACCAAGGGCCAGCCCGAGGCCGATAGCGGTCTGCGCGACAACGAAAACGTACCGCTGGGCGAGTCGATCTACGATTACTTCGAGCGCGAAGTGAAGCCCCATGTGCCGGACGCCTGGATCGACGAGAGCAAGCGTGACGCCCAGGACGGCGAAGTCGGTATCGTCGGCTTCGAAATTCCGTTCAACCGGCACTTCTACGTGTTCCAGCCGCCGCGCCCGCTGGAAGACATCGACCGCGACCTCAAGGCCTGCACCGACCGCATCAAGCAAATGATCGAGGCGCTGTCGGCATGAGCGAGCCAAACACACCCCGCAGTGCAACGGACGAGCGTTTCGACGAAGTGCTCGCGCTGATCCACAGTGCCAGGCAGCAGGCCATGCAGGCGGTGAATACCCGGCTGATCGAGCTGTATTGGCAGGTCGGCGCTTATATCAGCCGCAAGCTGGAACAGGCCGAGTGGGGCGATGCCGTGGTCAGCCAGTTGGCCGATCATCTGGCCCGGACCCAACCAGGGCTGCGCGGTTTTACCCGGTCGAATTTGTTCCGCATGCGCCAGTTCTACGAGACCTACCGCACCGAGGAAAAAGTCGCACCACTGGCGCGACAATTATCCTGGTCGCACAACCTGATCATCTTCAGCCAGAGCAAGCTCCCGGAAGAGCGGGAGTTCTACCTGCGCATGGCGGTTCAGGAGAAATGGTCGAAGCGCGAGCTGGAGCGCCAGTTCAAGGCGGCGCTGTTCGAGCGCAGTGTCACCCAGCCGGCAAAAGTCTCGGCAGTCCTGAGACACACTCACCCCGCCGCGCTGGAAGTGTTCCGCGATGCCTATATGGTCGAGTTTCTCGACCTGCCGGGCGGCCATGCCGAGGCCGATCTGCACCGGGGCTTGTTGGCCCGGCTCAAGGATTTCCTGATCGAGCTGGGCCGCGACTTCTGCTTTGTCGGCTCCGAATACCCTCTGCAAGTCGGCGGGCGTGATTTCGCCCTGGACCTGCTGTTCTTCCACCGTGGCCTCAACTGCCTGGTGGCCATCGAACTCAAGGTCGGCCGCTTCGAGCCGGAGTACTTGGGCAAGCTCGGCTTCTACCTGGAAGCGCTGGACCGCGACGAACGCAAACCCCACGAAAACCCCGCCATCGGCGTGCTGCTCTGTGCCAGCAAGGACGACGAGGTGGTCGAGTACGCCCTCAACCGCAGCCTGTCGCCGGCGCTGATCGCCGAATACCAGACCCGCCTGCCGGACAAACAATTGCTGCAGGCCAAGCTGCATGAATTCTATGCGTTGAATACCGCGCAAGGAGAGGCGCAATGAGCCAGCTCAAGCCGTACCCGGCCTATAAGGATTCTGGGGTGGGTTGGTTAGGAGAGGTGCCTGAGCATTGGGATGTCAGGCCTTTGAAGTGGTTGGTCGAACAAGTCACTGATAAAGCGGGAACTTCAGACTTTCAGGTAGGTTTAGAAAATATTGAAGGATGGACTGGGCGCTTCATAGAAACCTCCAGCGAGTTCTCTGGCGATGGAATTGCATTCCAGTCAAAGGATCTGCTTTTTGGAAAGCTTAGGCCTTACCTAGCAAAGGCTTGGCTGGCCGATAGATGCGGAGAAGCGGTAGGTGATTTTTTTGTTCTCCGTCCATACGGGGTATCCCCGGTTTTTCTTCACAAATATATTTTAAGTCCTCTAG
>C687J35021_10001268_pt1 | contig 19168 bp, 16 predicted proteins | sample RifCSPhighO2_12_FD_35021 | JGI IMG/M metagenome (IMG submission 35021)
ATCGCTCACTGGGGCGATCACTCTTTGCCCTGGCAAAGAGTAGTGCATAAAGACGGCAGCCTGGCTGCAGGATACCCAGGAGGCGTCGAGGGCCATAAGCAGGTGTTAGAAGCTGAGGGCATAAGAGTAAGCAAAGATTACAAAGTAGACATTGAGAGACTAAAATGGAACCCCTGATTGTCATAGTAGGTGAAACAGCTTCTGGAAAGTCGGCTCTTGCTATGGAACTCGCTAGGCGCTTCAACGGCGAACTCATTTGTGCTGATTCGTGGACAGTCCGGCGTGAAGCAAATATCGGCACAGCCAAACCCAGCAAAGAAGACAGGGCTCGTGTACCACACCATCTCTTGGATATTGTTGGTCCGGACCATGATTTCACTGCGGCGGTGTTTAAAGGTTTGGCCAACCGGGCTATTAGTGAAATATCCTCGAGGCNCAGGTTGCCAATTATGGTTGGTGGCACCGGACTCTATATTGATAGTGTCATCTTTAACTATGGATTTTTGCCAGAAGGAGATAGGACAAAACGAGAGGCATGGAATAATGCGTCGGTAGATGAAGTGTTGGACGAAGTACAGGCAAGAGGATTGAGCACAGAAGGCATAGATATTTGTAACAAAAGGCGCCTTATTCGTTTGATTGAAACCGGTGGACAGCGGCCAGCCAAGTCAGACCTGCGTTCGAACACTCTGATTTTGGGGTTAAAAATCGATAGGGAAATATTGAACCATAGAATAGAAAGACGGGTTGATGCAATGCTAACAGGAGGGCTNGAGAACGAAGTTTTGGACTTGGTCGATAGGTATGGCTGGGACTGNGANGCGCTTAAAGGAATTGGGTATCGCGAATGGCAAGCGTATTATTCTGGAGATAAAAGCATAGCCGAGACCCGGGCAAGTATTATCAAATCTACTCAAGACTTAGCAAAAAGGCAAAGGACTTGGTTTAAGCGCAACTCGTTTATTCAGTGGGTANACGACCCCGAGAAAGCNGTAGACATTGTAACAACGTTTTTGAACAAAAAACAGTAGTTTATATGCCATCGTCTGCTACAATACAGGCATGATTGAACAACTGTTTGGTAGTAAGACCAGGGTAAAGCTTCTTCAGTTATTTTATTCTAATCCCAACCGATCTTTTTATGTGCGTGAGATTACTCGTAAAATTGACGAGCAAATAAACTCAGTCCGTCGCGAACTGGCAAACCTATTGAGCATTGGAATAATTTCATCAAACAACGAGGACAACAATCGACTTTACTATGAGGTGAATCAGAAGTATGAACATTATCCAGCTTTGTCTTCTATATTTGGGGGCAAGAAGCAAACTAAAAAGACCAAGGCTACTAGTGGTCCTGAAATAAAAGAAGCAGAGCTGCCAGACGAACTAAAGGCTCTAGGCAACGTAGACCTGGTGCTTTACACCGGACAGTTTACTAGAGATGAACGCAGTGGAGTTGATTTTTTGGTAGTAGGTGACCTGAACCAGACCAAGCTAGATAAATTTGTAAGTGACCTGGAGACAAAAGAGGGCAAAGAGATTCGCTATACTTCAATGAACCCAGATGAGTTTGAATACCGCCGCCAGGTTAACGACCGCTTTCTATCTGAAGTTTTGGCTTCTAAAAAACAAGTGCTAGTAGATAAAAATAACTGGTTAAAGTAGAGTAAGGAGCCAATCTTGGAATTACAATATTTCGGTGCAAACTGTATAAAACTTGTAACTAAAACAGCAAGTTTGACGGTAGATGACAATCTGTCAGACCTGGGTTTAAAATCAGTTACCAAATCAGAAGATATTGCGCTCTTTTCATCCCAGCAGAACTCACACGCTAGTGACGCCAGGCTAGCAATTGATAGTCCGGGTGAATACGAAGTGTCTGATATATCGATCCAGGGTATTCCAGCTCGTGCCCACATGGGCGAACCAAAGACAAATGGCGCGATTGTATATAAAATCATCGCAGACAATATGCGCATAGGGGTACTTGGTCACATTGATCCGGATCTATCAGACGCTCAGCTAGAGTCACTGGGTACGGTAGATGTACTAATTGTGCCTGTTGGAGGGCATGGATACACCCTGGACCCTGTGGGTGTACTAAAGCTAATCAAAAAGATTGAACCAAAGCTGGTTATACCAACGCATTATGCAGACAAGTCTGTTAAATATGAGGTTCCGCAGCTAGAACTTAGCGAGGTGCTAAAAGAACTGGCCATGGAGCCCAAAGATACGGTTGCCAAGCTCAAACTAAAGGCGGCCGATTTGAGTGAAACTACGCAGCTAATTATTCTTGAGCGTCAGTAGTTTTAGAACCGTTTAGCAGACCCTGCTTTTTAAGGGTTCGTATAGCTTGAGTGCTAAGTTTTACTTTGACCTTTTTACCTTCAATAACAAGTGTCTTGACCTGTAAATTTGGCTTCCAGACTTTTTGGGTATGGCGCTGCGAAAAGCTCACATTGTGGCCGTACTGTTTGCCTTTTTTATCAAATGGTAGTCTTTGCATAGAGGCGTATTGTAACTTTTATATCTGTTAAAGTCAACCACGAGGCTTTGCTAGCTGGTATACTGATACGGCATGGATGCGAACTTTACTGGCGTTAACTTGGTAGCCTTTATAGTTGCTTTGCTGTTGTCTGTGGGCTTTCACGAGGCTATGCATGGGTTTGCCGCCTATTGGCTGGGCGATACAACAGCTTATGACCAGGGCAGGCTAACCCTAAACCCGCTTAAGCACCTGGATCTATTTACCTCTATACTTTTGCCTATTGTGCTGGTTTTGGCGGGACTGCCGCCGTTTTTTATAGCCAAGCCGGTACCGTTTAACCCATCAAGGGTCAAATACGACGAGTTTGGTGCTGCGCTAATTGGCCTGGCTGGGCCTCTGACCAATTTTGCCTTGGCGGTGCTGGCCGCTGTATTTTTGCGTGGCATAGGCGGGCAACTGGCCACCCCAATTGTAGATATACTGCAAATCTTTGTAATCGTAAACGTTGCCATAGGTGTGTTTAACCTGATTCCGTTTCCGCCACTAGACGGATCTCGCGTGCTTTACGCTTTTGCCCCAGAACCACTGCAAAAGGTTATGTACCAGATTGAATCGGGCGGGTTGATTACCATTATGTTATTTATTTTTCTGTTGTTCCCGGTACTGGGGCCAATCATTATCAAAATAGACAATAATATTATCAACTTCTTGTTGTAGGCTATATAATAAGTCCAGGCTGGGAAGCCGCTATATGATAATCTGAATATTTATCATATGGGAGCTCAATATTTGGGGTCGCCGCGGCGACCACGTGCGAGCACCCACCTGTGTAACCCGCAGGTTGTCATGTGACTTTCCAGCCGTTTTTTTATTGAAGATTTACTTTAACGCCGCCCGATAATGCTGAATCATGAAGCTCGGCACTGGTTGGGGTTTGATCCTTGGGAATGTCAAAAACAATGACGCCTTCTACACTATTGCCTGGATTTATGTTGTCATACCATGTATTGCCACTGGGTGCTGCATAGTAAGTTGCTGTATCGTCAGCTGAGTACTTTTGGCCAGTAGAATTAAACAAAAACTGATTGCCTGAGTATAAGCTTTGAGCTTCGTTACCGATGTTTTTGACAGAAACATCAAGCAAGCAGTACTGGCCTTGAGCTGTTTTAGTGGTGAAGTCTGAGCCGACATTAGGTTTGCCGCAAATAATACTTTTTACGACAAACTCAAACTTGCCATCTCTTGCTGGTTCACCAGTCTTTGCAGTAGAGTTTTTTGGTGTTTGTTGCGATTGTTCGGAGGAAGAATTTGACGAGGAGCTGTCGGTTTTATTGGAATCACTNCCACTTGCCGCAGCGGCTATTATAAAGACGAGTACGAGAGCTAGCNNCACAGTTAGAATTTTATGCTTCTTGAACCAATTAGTTTTACCCTCAGCCATATATAACTCCTTAATTTGAAACAATTATAGTGCAAAAGAATTAGTTTGTCAGATGCTTGTGCTTAAATTTGGTCAGGGTGAGAGGACTTGAACCTCCGATCTCTGGACCCCCAGCCCAGCGCTTTACCAACTAAGCTACACCCTGATAGACACCTTATTTTAGCTTAAATCCTTTCATCTGATAAGATAAGACTCATGTGGCAAGAAAAAGATAAAGCTTTATATAAAAAATTTCAGTTTGAGGACTTCAAGCAAGCCTTTGCTTTTATGCAAGCCGTGGCCGAAGAAGCAGAGAAGATGCAGCACCACCCGCGCTGGCAAAACCTATACAATGTGGTTGAGGTTTGGCTGACCACCCACGATGCCAAGGGTGCGATAACAGAAAAAGACCACCGGCTGGCTGCAGCCATAGACAATATTTATACAGATCACAACGATACCGAGCGTATGCCGGCATTGGAGTCCAAAGAAGTGAAACTATTTGCCGATGGCGGCTCTAGGGGCAATCCTGGGCCCTCTGCCAGTGGCTATGTGCTTTTAGACATGCAGGACAACGTGATTGCCAAAAACGGCACCTACCTGGGCGAAACTACAAACAACCAGGCCGAGTACCATAGCTTGATCAGCGGCTTGCATGAAGCGCATAAACGCGGGGCAAAATACGTACATGTATATATGGATAGCCAGCTAGTCATAAATCAGTTAAAGGGCAGCTTCAAGGTTAGGCACGACGGTATAAAGCCGGTTTATCAAAAGGCCGTAGATATTGCCAGCCAGTTTGCGGACGTGACGTACACTCATGTGCCACGTGAGTACAATAAGGCTGCAGACGCCATGGTAAACGAGACTTTGGATAAAAACATAAAATAAAACACTGCTCAATTTGAGCAGTATTTTATTGCCAGATTATCTATAAGCCGGGTTTTGTTTGTCTGGTCATCTATCTAGGCCTACCGTTGCCAGCAGGCTCAAGCGGTTAGATTGATTCGCCCTGGCGGGAACACCTTGATAGGACGTATCTCCTTGCAGCAGACAGGGTTTACCACTTATATATGTCACCATACATAACTGCGGGCTCTTACCTCGCTCTTTTCACCCTTNCCCGCCGAAGGCGGGCGGTTTGGTTTCTGTGGCACTTTCCCTAAGGTCACCCTTGGTTGCCGTTAGCAACTGTCTTATCCCTAAGCTGCCCGGACTTTCCTCGACACCTTTAGGGTGCCGCGACCAGTCAATAATCTGGCAACTAAACTATAGCATAAACAGTTATTTTTTGGAAGCCTTGACGACTTCGGTGAAGGCTTTTGGCTCGCTTACGGCTAATTCTGCCAATACTTTACGGTCCAGGGTAATATTAGCCTTTTTAAGCCCGGCAATCAACAAACTATAAGTTGTACCATTCTGACGGGCTCCGGCGTTGATACGTGCATTCCAGAGCTGTCTAAAAGTCCGTTTGCGGTTGCGACGGTCTCTGTATGCGTACTGTAAAGATTTAGTTACCGCTTGTTTGCCATGCTTAATGCTTGAGCGGCGATGCTTTTGCATGCCCTTGGTGGCTTTACGTATTTTCTGGTGCTTGGCGTGAGTGGTAACTCCGCGTTTAACTCTCATCTATTTAGCTCCTAAATTTCTCTTGATGTTCTTAGCGTTTTTACCCGTAACAGACTCAAGTCCTGACATTTGACGCTTGCGGGCCGCACTCTTTTTTTGTAAAAAGTGGCTACGCATACTGTGGCGACGCAGAACTTTGCCGGTTCTGGTTACGCGTATGCGTTTTTTGGTTGCACTATGAGTCTTTAGCTTTGGCATTATTTCTTCCTTATAACAAAAGTTAATTGTCGACCGGCAAATACCGGCTGTTGATCAACGGCTATTTCGTCTCCCAGGTCAGCTATTATACGCTCTGCTATCTTGAATCCCAAATCTTTGTGGGCTAGCTCACGTCCCCGGTAAATCACCGCTACCTTAACCTTGTGGCCTTCGTCTAGAAATTCTGTGATTTTGCGCATCTTTACACCCAAATCGTGGTCCCCAATCTTTAGCCCAAAGCGCATTTGTTTTAGGTCTACCACCTTGGCGTTGCGCTTATTTTTTTGAAGCTGTTTGGTTCGCTGGTAGTTGTATTTGCCCCAGTCAACTATCTTTGCCACCGGTGGGTTGGCCTCTGGAGATATCTCTACCAAATCCAAGCCTTGTTCTTGGGCTGCCGCAAGCGCTTCGGTGCGCGACAAGACTCCTAGCTGTTTGCCGTCGTCTCCTATTACGCGCAGATTAGGCGCCTGAATCTGTTCATTCAGGCGGGTAAATTTTGCTATTCCTAGGTCTCCTTGTAGCTCATTAAGGTTTAACACATCTTAACAGAGGCCAAGACACTTGTCTATAGGTTACAGAAAAACTACGGGTCGCCTGCGGTACTGCAAAGCTTCAGAAATGTGGGGTATATCAGTTTGGTCTGAGCCCTCCAGGTCCGCAATAGTACGCGCAACTTTTATACAGCGCATGTAGTTGCGAGCAGACAGTTCTAGTTTGGCTGCTGCCTGGTTTAGTAGGGTTTGTGCGGTTTCCGTTAGCTGCGCTAGCTTCTTTATGTCTTGGTTGGTCATGTCTGAGTTGGTTCTGCTAGGTGTTTGATAGCGCTTGGCTTGGGCAGCTCGGGCTTTTTCTACCCGCTTGCTGATGTCTACGCTTTTCTCTTGTTGTTCGTCACTTAGTAGCTTTTCGTGCAAAACCTCGTCGACATCTACGTGCATATCTATACGGTCCAGTATAGGACCACTCATTTTGCGCTGGTATTTGATGATTTGCTGGGGTAAGCAGCTACATGCTTTGCTTGAACCATAGTTACCGCAAGGGCAGGGGTTAGACGTGGCGACCAAGATAAAATTGGCCGGAAACGTCAGGCTGTCGCGGGCCCGTGCTACGGTAATTACCCGATCTTCTAGAGGTTGTCGCAGTGCCTCTATGGCAGAGCGTTTAAATTCCGGAAACTCATCTAAAAACAGCACTCCCTTGTGCGACAGGCTGATCTCGCCGGGCTTGGGCGTTTGGCCACCTCCAATTATAGAAATATCACTTGCGCTATGGTGCGGCGAACGAAACGGCCGTTCATATATAATCGTGTCATACTGCCTGCTAGCCAAACTGTGCAGGTGTGTGACTTCTAGTATTTCTTCTTGATCGAGGGCAGGTAAAATAGAGGGAAGGGATTTGGCTAGCATGCTCTTTCCGGTTCCGGGTGGACCGTTGAGCAACAAATTGTGTGCACCGGCCGCAGCAATTTCTAATGCGCGTTTGGCTCGTTTTTGGCCTACAACGTGTGCAAAATCGCTGTCGTGTAGCCTTCGCTTAGGGCTTTTGGTTGAGTTTGACGAAGTTACAACCGGCTTCATGGGAGAGGCCTTGGTGAAGTGCAGGTAAACATCACGTAAGTTATCGGCCGGCCACAGATTCAAGCCTGGTACCAGCATAGCTTGCTTTAGGTTTGCCGATGGTATGAAGTAATCAGTAATACCTTGTTCACGTGCCGCAAGTAATTTGCCTATAACCCCCCTTACGGGGCGAATAGAACCATCTAGGGCTAGTTCACCAATAAACACAGTTTTAACGTCTTTACTTGGGGTAATCTGCCCAGAAGCAGTCAAAATAGCAACTGCTATGGCCAAGTCAAAGCTAGAACTGTCTTTTGGCACGTCTGCTGGCGCCAGGTTGATTGTTATACGCTTGCGCGGCAGTTCCAGACGGGCGTTACTGAGTGCGCTTCGTAGCCTCTCTTTGGCCTCGTCTACGGCCTTGTTTGCAAAGCCAACTATTACTATTGAGGGCAGGCCATTGCTAATATGACACTCAATGTCTATTAAGAGGCCTTTGCCACCAGCCTCAACTATACTCTGCACCTTTGAAGCCATTTAGTTCTATTGTACTAACTTAGGCCAACCTATTTCAATAAATTAGAGTTGCTTTATCTCGCTTGGTTAAAAAAAGATTCCCGCTATTTTGCGGGAATCTTTGCGAGAAGTGGAGTTTTAGTATGTCTTTTGGTTTAAGAGTTTTGGGTTTGGTTTTTTTGGAACAACGGCTTGCGAGAAGCCGTTGTTACAGATGCGTTTTTGTTTTTGAGCACTTTTTTTGTTCAAGTGCTGAGCCTATCTTATATAGCCACTTTTAGACTGTCAATATGTTTATGCCTAAATTTTTTATAAACCTGTGCATAACTTTTTGTTTAGTATGACGTTTTATAAATAAAATTGCAGCATATCCCACCTCAAACTAACAGGAATATAAGTATTACCAGCATTAGGGCAACGTTTGGCCCTAAAATAATTAAAAAGTTGAATTATAACCATACATGGTAGCTAAATGATGCCCAAATTTACCAAAAAGAACAGAAAATTCACCAAATTATTCCAAAGAGATGCGCAGAATTAGTAGAAACTAGTAGTTTAATACTGTAAAACCACGCTAAGCCTTGGCCATTTATCTATTTGAAACCAATATATTAGTTCAGACAGGACTGCAGACAGCTGTATATATATGTAACTTTTAGCTCTAAAATTGCTTATAGCCAGCCCTTTTTTCACAACGGACCGCCATGATTTACGCACAAAAACTGTGTGCTTTAAGTTGGGTAGGGCTAGCGAGTACATTTTTACATCCTAAGCCATAAGAATCAACCATATACAAGCAAACACTTAAAACTATGTTGTATATATAATAACACTATACACACTCGGTTGAACTTTGAAGAACAGGAAGGTTTAAGGTTAAACGTAGTACAGAATACAACTAATATTATTGACACAGACACTTGATTGTAGTAGGGTAGATGGGTAAGTATAAAAACAAAAACTTACAATTTCTCTTTTTCGCTCTGAGCTGTTTAAAGCAGTAAAGAGCGGTCAGTCAAAAGCCTGGGACGGTAAGCGCTCATAAAGTCTAAATATCGTAGCGGATTTACCGTCCGGCTTCTAAGTTGTCTCACAGCTTGTATGCTTTAGTTGTGGTGGTATTTTGCATTTGTGGTTAAAGTAATATTATGAACAAAAAAAGTATCAATAGAATATCACTACTGAAGATAGCGGTCCTATACGGTGGTCTGCTGATTTTTCTGATGAGTACAGACCCAACCAAGCTTTCACTTCCGTTATTGCTGATACCTTTCATATGGATTGGCTTATGTTTATATGTATTAATCAAGCATGTCCTTGGGCATATATCTGGGCGCTTTAGACGAATTTCTAAAAAACGCAAAACTAGCATTGCATTTACGCTAGCTGCTGTACCAGTTTGTATGCTTTTGCTGAGATCTATCGGTCAATTGACCATCCGTGACGTCCTAATACTGGCGGGCTTGATTGCAATTGGGACTTTTTACGTTGGCCGTGTGCGTTTAGCATAGGACCAGACAGGGTATACACGCCTTTAGCGCTAGCGTATAATAATTGGCATGAATACGGTGGATCCAAAAGACCAGTCTAGTTTGAATTTGCCAATCCCAAAAACAGATGGAAACGACCCTGCTGTGCCGGTTGCAGGTGTTGCAGATAATGTATTGCCGCAAGCCTCCACGTCACCTACAGCCGGTAGTCCAATCAGCGTGCATCCTATTGCACCGACGCCAAATAGTACTGCCCAATCTTCTAGCATGCCAGTTATGGATGATTCTAACCCTCAAGTGGCCGAAGATAGCGATCTTATAGAGCAAGAATGGGTAGACAAAGCCAAGGCCATAGTAGAACACACCAAGTCAGACCCATATAAGCAAAACGTTGAAATGAACAAGATGAAGGCTGATTACATTAAGAAACGCTATGGCAAAGACATAAAAGCACCAAACGAGTAGGATATGGCATTTTTTTTAGCAATACTGACTATTCTAATATTTATAGCCGCAGTGTTTGGGGTGATTATTTACTTTCGTTCACGAAAATTGCTGCGTGAGCAGAAAAACTTCGAGCGCGGCCTTAAAATGGTGCCGTTGCTCATACATATTCCGCCAGCTAGTGAAGACACAGAAGTAGGTGGTCGTGATGCGCGCGATGTAATAGAAGAAAATATATCCAAAGCCCAAACACTATACAGCATTATTGCCAGTACCCTGAGAAAGGGCTTTAGAACCAAGTTTTATGGACAGCGTCACTTTGCATTTGAAATTGTTGGCAGAAAGGGGCTGGTTGAATTCTATGCGGCGGTGCCGGTTTCTATGATAGAAGTGGTAAAGCAAGCTGTTATAAGTGCATACCCGTCATCTCAGCTAGAAGAAGTCACTGAACACAACATTTTTAATCCGGTTGGAGGCATAAACGGTACGGTGGGTGGTGAACTGACCCTAAAAGAACACTACGGATTTCCGATTGCTACTTACCAGGAGATAAAGCGGGACACCATGCAATCAATCCTAAACGCGCTGTCAACACTGGAAAAAGAAGACGGGGCGGGAATTCAGATTTTGATGCGGCCAGCAGAATCAACTTGGCGCAAAAACGCCCAAGCCGAAGCCAGTAAAAAGCGCAAAGGTAAGGACAATAAAAATGGCCAGCTGGTTGGCTTGGCCAAGCAGCTTGTGGTGGCTCCAGTCAAACCACCCGATGCTAAAGAGGCAGAAAAAGAAAAAAAACCAGAACTTTCTGGGGTAGACCAATCAATCATAGATTCCATAGAAGACAAAACACGCTACCCCGGTTATGAAGTTTTGATTCGAGTTGTTGCCAGTTCTGACTCACTGGCCAGGGCTCAAGCTGTGCTAAATAATATAGTCGCTACTTTTTCTCTGTTTGAATCCCAAGGGCGCAATGGGTTTACCTATACGGCGGCAAAAGACACAGAGAACTTTGTAACGGCATTTATATTGCGCTTTTTCCCTCAGGAGAGTCATGACAATGTACTAAATTCGGTAGAACTGGCCACGCTTTTTCACTTTCCAGATCAAAAGAATATACCCACTACCCAGCTGGAGCGGCAGGCTTCAAAACAAGTCGACGGGCCTCGCAATATATCAGAGGAAGGGCTGCTGCTGGGTCACAACGTTTTCCGTGGCATTAAAAAACCCATACATATTAGCGAAGAAGACAGGCGCCGGCACATTTATGTAGTCGGTCAGACCGGTACCGGTAAATCTACGTTTATGGAGAATCTAATTTTGCAAGACATGCTGGACGGCCGCGGGTTTGCGTTTATTGATCCGCATGGTGATGCGGCAGAACGGATTCTGGCTATGGTGCCTAAGGAACGCACCGAAGATGTAATTTACTTTTGCCCCGCAGACATGGACTACCCTCTGGGTCTGAACCTGTTTGAGTTTGATTCGCCAGATCAAAAGGACTTTTTGATCCAAGAAGCCATAAATATGCTTTATAAACTTTATGATCCGCAGCACCAGGGCATAATAGGTCCGCGCTACGAACACTGGTTTCGAAATGCCGCGCTTACAGTTATGAGCAACCCAGAGGGCGGTACATTTATAGATATTCCAAAAGTATTTACAGACAAACAATACGAGAGACATCTTAAACAATTTGTAACCGACCAAACTGTCTTAGATTTTTGGAACAAGGAAATGGCCCAAACGGCTGACTTCCACAAAAGTGAAGTTTTGGGCTGGTTTGTGTCAAAGTTTGGCGCCTTTTTATCAAATGCCATGATGCGCAATATTATTGGCCAGCAAAAGAGCTCGTTTAACCTAAGGCAGATAATGGACGACGGTAAAATATTGCTAGTCAACCTTAGCAAGGGTCGCACCGGTGAACTCAACAGCAAGCTGCTAGGTATGGTGTTTGTTATGAAGTTTCAGGCGGCGGCTATGAGCCGTGCCAGTGTGCATGAGTCTGAACGCCGTGACTTTACGCTATACGTAGATGAGTTCCAAAACTTTTCAACCGAATCTTTTGCAGACATTTTGTCTGAAGCCCGTAAATATGGACTAAGCCTAACCGTGGCCAACCAGTTTACTACGCAGCTGTCAGATGAAATACGAGACGCCGTGTTTGGCAACGTCGGTACCATTGTTTCATTCAGAGTAGGTACCAACGACGCCGAATTTTTGGCCAAGCAATTTGCGCCCGCCTTTGACAGTGAGGACTTGCAGAGATTGCCAAACTACAACACGGTCATGCGCATGCTTATATCTGGAGTGCCGGCCCAACCGTTTAGCATGACTACTATTCCACCGCTGGGAACGCCCAACAGGCAACTAGCGCAGGCGCTCAAGCAGCTGTCGGCTGCAAAATTTGGTAGGCCAAAGGCCAGTGTGGAGGGCGAGATTTTTAAACGTCTAGCCACAGGGGAAGAACCTAAACCTGCCTACGGAGCAGGCAACTCGCCTTATGGCCCGGCTGGCCAGCGCATGCCAGCTGGCGGGTCAAATGTACCTGCCGGTCGGGTGGGTCCAGCTGCTCCGCCCGGCACCGGATCTTCGTTCTTAGACGAATGGCTGACCAANCGNCAATCTGGCTCTACTGCCAGCCAGGCAGGACCTGCAGGAGCGTTTTCGGGGCCGCCCAGGCCATTTGGTCCAAACCAAACTGCAAACCCGCCCCAAGCCCCTAAAAAAGCGCCAACCGCGTCTTCAACGCCAGAGCTCAAGCCTTACCGCAATATATCCGGAACCGAGCCAGAAAATAAAGAAATATCTGGTGTTGCGGACAAGATTCGCCAAGATCTAAACCCGAGCCAATCTGGACCCACGGCTAATCAGCCCAACAACAGCCATGGGGAGCTAGACCTAAACAAAACTCATGCGGCAGAAGAAGCAGGCGATACTATATTTATAGACCGAGACGGCAATCTAAAGAGCAACGAATAAAGGCGTTAACGTCTGGGCCCGCGTACTAGAACTCGCAGGGCCTCAAATATAAGCCCCAAAAGGTAACCGCTTACAAACAAAGCAAAGAACAAAAGCAGGTTGTAACGGAAACCATAACGATGTGCCATAAACAGGAACATGCTACTGCCTAGCAGGGCAATAAAGCCCGCAGTGAGCAGACTGGTTGGCCGGGCGACTGTTTTTGCGCCGATTTCGCTGACCCTGTCAACTATTGGTAGGTGAACAACTTTGCTAAAGACTCGTTCTGGGCGTGACAAGCCCACCTGTGCCTTGCTAAGACTAGACTTAAACGCGTCACCCTTTATTTTTTTGCTTAGCACTGGGGGGTGGTATTCGTGTGGCGTTTTTTCTTCTAGTTTGGTTTCTTTGGCGCTTTTTGCTTCTTTTTCAGCCTTTTTCGAGGCTGCTTCTACATCAATCGGTTCTTTCTCAGACCGATGGCTGTCTAGCTCTGGGTTATTGGGGCGGGCTTCTAGCTCGGCATTGTTTGGTTCTGCTTCGTTATGCGCTTGGTGTTCTTGGCTAGACAGTTTTTCTTCACTCATAACTATAAACTCCCGGTTGCATTATATTCTGCACGTACTAGATCAAGCTCCTTGCTCATAAGCCGGCTACGCATAAAGAAGTAGGCCACCACGACAGTTAACGCAAAGCCTGCTATAAGGCTGGTGCCCGGTCCTGTGTTTGGCATGGTTCGCACTATGGTTTCGGTTGTTTTTATAACGGTTGGGGGCAACTTGATGTTCACAGTATTGCCATACACGTTAGTCATGGTTAGATCAAAGTGGCCTGGGTCAGACGAAGAAACGGGTGTTTGGGGTATGGGGTTTTTAACCTTTACAACAAACTGTTGATTTATTTCTGAACCCGCTTTTATCTTTTGCTTGGGCCAGCTAACAATATTGCGGTTGTCTTTTGTGCCACCTTTTAGGTCTACCACATCGGCATAATCCAAGATATCACTAATGTTTTCTTGTATCACTACATTGTCTATGTCTGCCTTGCCTTTGTTTTTTACTGTTAGTGTGTAGGTAATCACATCACCTGCTTGGGCAGTTGTACTGTTGGCATCGTCTATGTTTTGAGTCTCGTTGCGGGCCTTTTTGCTGTATGCCAGGCAGGCGGTCTTGTCATCTTGTGTTTGTGAATCTTCACATGGTTTGCATGCGGGATCGTCTTTATTAATATTGGGATTATAAGGGCAGGGTGGAGCCTTGGGTGGCGGTGGCGCAGCCACACATGGGTTAGTGGTTGTTGTCTTAGTGGCGTGGTTCACGTCGCCGTCTGGTGATTGGTACCAAAAACCCCAGCCTTGGTACCAGCCCGGACAGACTGGTTTGGGTGGCGGCGGAGGAGGCAAACCAATGAACACGAAGTTTCCGCAGTCAAATAGTATAAAGAACGTTTGGCCACTGCTGCTGGTGCCTCGCAAGGCTGTGTAGGTCGATGGGTATCCCAAGGAGTCCCAGCTCCATAAAAACCTAAGCCAGTAAGTGGTGGCACCAATAGTTACGGGAGTCTCGCCGGCCTTACCATAAGGTAGCCTTCCCATGGAATAAAGTTGGCCATCGTAGTCATTGGAGCGAATTGTTACTGTGCTGGCGGAGGCAATGTTACCGCAGCTTATGCCAAAATGAGCAGCAATGTCTCTAAACCCCCCAACGTTGTTGTTGCAAATGTCGACAGCCTGGCCAGTTGACCCAAACCCCCCAGAAATTAGATCATTGTCCGACTGGGCAATGCTGGACTGAGGCGGGCTAATAACCGCAATAGTCTGAACAAACATAGCCAAAGCAATAAATGCGAACCCCAGACGTCTAATAGACGCCTCTTGCCTTAGCCTTTTAGAGTAAAAAGACACTTTGCCTATCAAACTGGGATTGAAGGGTAGGTTGCTCAGCAGTCGTTTAAATTTAGAAGTCATTTTTTGGTTTAGCGCTCATGCTTATTGAACCATGAAACCGTGTGTTCAATCAACAACGAGTTGTTTTTAGCCCCAAATTCATCTATAATTTAATCAGTGAAATGTGCAAACAAAGACGAGAGGGTTAATTAGAAAGTGGCTAAAAAAGGGTACACAGCCGACCAGATTCAGGTTTTGGAGGGTCTAGAACCAGTACGCAAGCGACCAGGTATGTACATTGGTGGGACTGGGCTAGAGGGGCTGCACCACCTAGTTTGGGAGATTGTAGACAACGGCATAGATGAAGCATTGGCGGGTTATGCTACTGAGGTCAGCGTTAAATTATTAGCTGACGGCGGTGTAACCGTTACAGATAACGGCCGAGGTATACCTACCGACATCCATCCAAAAACTAAAAAAAGTACCGTAGAAACAGTTCTGACCGTGCTGCACGCCGGTGGTAAATTTGGCGGTGGTGGCTACAAAGTCTCTGGCGGTCTACACGGTGTGGGTGTGAGCGTGGTAAATGCACTGTCAACCAAACTCATTGTGACCGTATACGGTGACGGAAAAATCCACCAGCAAGAATATGAGCGCGGTATACCGCTGGCTGACTTAAAAGTTGTTGGTAAGAGTGACAAAACAGGCACAGAGATTACCTTTTATCCTGACGACACTATCTTTAAAGAGAGCATACAATTTAGTAACGAGACCATTCTAGATCGTTTGCGTCACGCAGCCTATCTGACCAAGGGCATACGCACCTTGTTTGAGGATGAAAAGACCGGCCAGCGCTACGGCTTTTACTTTGAAGGTGGTATTCAGTCGTACGTAAAGCATCTAAATCTGGGCAAGGATGTGGTTGATGAAGATGTCTTTTATGTTGAAAAACAGGTAGAGGATAGTGTAGTTGAAATCGCCCTGCAATATGCTGAAGCTTTTACTGAAACCGTCAAGGCCTTCGCTAATAATGTACCAAACCCCGAAGGCGGAACGCACTTAACCGGTTTTCGTACGGCACTAACTCGTGTCATAAACGAGTACGCCCGCAAAAACGGGCTTATCAAAGAAAAGGAAGAAAACCTTACTGGTGAAGATACCCGTGAAGGGCTAACAGCCGTAATTCTGGTAAAACTTCCAGACCCTCAGTTCGAAGGCCAGACCAAGGGTAAGCTTGGTAACCCGGAAGTCCAGGGCTACGTTGCCCAGGTTATGAATGAGTACCTGTCTTATTACCTAGAGGAACATCCGGCAATTGCGCGTAAGATTGTTGGCAAAGCATTGCTATCTGCCCGCGCTCGCAAGGCTGCACGGGCGGCTCGCGATAATATCATCCGAAAGGGCGCGCTTGAGGGCTCCGGCCTGCCTGGTAAGCTGGCTGATTGTTCAAGCCGAAACCCAGCTGACTCAGAACTGTATATAGTAGAAGGTGACTCGGCTGGCGGGTCTGCCAAGGGCGGTCGTGATAGCAAGACCCAGGCCATTCTGCCGCTTCGCGGAAAAGTGTTGAACGTCGAACGTGCACGCCTGGACAAGATGCTAGCAAACAATGAAATCGTGACGCTCATAAAGGCGCTAGGTGTAGGCATAGAAGAGCAGTTCAGCATGGATGGCCTGCGCTACCACCGTATCATAATCATGACCGACGCCGACGTTGACGGCGCCCACATTAGCACACTGCTTTTGACATTTTTCTTCCGACATATGCGCGATATCATTGAGCGCGGCCATTTGTACCTAGCTAAGCCACCGTTATACCTGCTTAAGTCCGGTGCCAGCAAGCGTATGTACGCTTATTCTGATGAAGAACGTGACCAGATGATTGATAAGCTGATTGGTGATCGTAAAGACCGTGGTACAACCGTTCAGAATGAAGACGACCGGCGCAAACAAGCTGGTTTGTCAGACATACAGCGCTACAAGGGCTTGGGTGAAATGGATGCCGAGCAGCTTTGGGATACGACTATGAATCCGGAGAACCGTGTGCTGATCCAGGTACGTATAGAAGACGCCGAAAAGGCTGATGCCATCTTCAATAAGCTTATGGGTACAGAGGTAGAGCTGCGTAAAAACTTTATTCAGACCCACGCGAAATTCGTAAAGGACCTGGACGTTTAGTATGGAAGAGGATAAAGACAACGGCGAAGTAATGAGCAATCCTGACAATGTTTTTGATAATGCTGAGATCGTAAGCAGCGACCACTCGCGAACTGTCGAGCTGCGTACCGTCGAAGACGTGATGGAGAATAGCTACCTAACTTATTCTATGAGTGTTATCGTGGCTCGTGCGCTGCCAGACGTTCGTGATGGGCTCAAGCCAGTTCATCGCCGAATTCTTTATTCTATGGAAAAGAACGGCTGGAAACCGGGCAGCAAGTTCGTCAAAAGCGCGCGTATTACTGGTGACGTCATGGGTAAGTACCACCCTCACGGCGACGTGGCTATTTATGATTCAATGGTTCGTTTGGCGCAGGACTGGTCCACCCGCTATATGCTTGTCCAAGGCCAGGGTAACTTTGGCTCAATGGACGGAGACCCGCCAGCTGCCCAGCGTTACACCGAGGCTAGAATGGCCCGCGCTGGCCAGGCTTTGCTTGAAGACATAGACAAAGAAACCGTACCATTCCGCGACAACTATGACGGTAGCGAACAGGAGCCAGAAGTTTTGCCGGGCAAGTTGCCGAACCTGCTTCTGAATGGCCAGGTTGGTATTGCCGTGGGTATGGCAACCAACATCCCGCCTCACAATATATCGGAAATCCTAGGCGCAATAATCACGCTCATTGATAAGCCGGATGCCACTTTGGACGACCTGCTGGAGCACGTTAAGGGTCCAGACTTCCCGACGGGCGGCATCGTCTATGGTCGCGATTCTATCCGCACTGCCTTTGCGACCGGTCGCGGCGGTGTTGTTGTGCGCGGCGTGGCTACTATCGAGGAGAACAAGAAGGGCAAAACCCAAATTATCATCACGGAAATTCCGTATGCTCTAAACAAAGCCTCACTGATTGAAAAGATTGCTGACCTGGTAAAAGAAAAGAAAATCACTGGCATTAGCGATCTGCGTGATGAGAGCGCTCGCGGTACGGTCCGCATGGTTGTCGACCTCAAAAAAGACGCCTATCCAAAGAAAATTCTAAACCAGCTCTACAAGCTAACGCCGTTGCAGACCAGCATTCACTACAACATGCTGGCGCTGGTTGACGGTATACAGCCGCGTGTTCTCGGGCTTCAGGATATTCTGCAGGAATATCTTAAGCACCGTCAGATTGTAGTCCGGCGCCGTACCGAATACGAACTACGCAAGGCCAAGGATCGCGCCCATGTGCTGGAGGGTCTCAAGATTGCCCTCGACCACATTGACGAAGTTATTGCCACCATCCGTGCGTCACAAACTACAGAAGATGCCCAAGCCAACCTTATTAAGAAATTTAAACTAACCGAGATTCAGGCCAAAGCCATTTTGGCTATGCAGCTACGTACACTTGCTGGGCTGGAGCGCAAGAAGATTGAAGATGAGCTGGCTGAGCTGCTAAAAATCATCGCTGGTCTTGAAAAGATTCTGGCAGACGAAAAGGAAATCCTAAAGATTATTAAGTCCGAACTGCTTGAGCTTGAGAAGCAGTTTGGTGACGAACGCCGTACAAAGATTGTTCCGCAAGAACTAAACAAGATGAGGGACGAAGATTTGATTCCTGATGAGCAAGTTGCTGTAACACTTACATCAGCTAACTACATAAAACGCAGCTCGCTGGCCGAGTATAAGCGCCAGGGTCGCGGAGGCAAGGGCCGCCGCGGTATGGTTACCCGGGAAGAGGATGTTATAGAGCATGTTGTAAATGCCTCAACACATGATTACTTGCTGTTCTTTACCAATCGCGGGCGCGTATTCCGCCTCAAGACTTATGAGGTCCCAGCCGTAGGATTAAATGCCAAAGGCGTTGCTCTTGTAAACTTGCTGCAGCTGCAGCCAGAAGAGATAGTTAGCTCCATCATAAACGTTAGCAAGGGTGACAAAGACGGATTCCTGTTTATGAGCACAGTGCGCGGCGTGGTTAAAAAGACAGCCTTTGAACAGTACAAAAACGTGCGCAGCAGCGGCCTAATAGCTATAAACCTAGACCAGGGCGATGAGCTCAAATGGATACGTATGACTACCGGAGACGACGAGATCCTTATATCTACCTCGCAAGGCCAAGCCATACGCTTCCATGAAAAGAACGTTCGCCCAATGGGCCGCGTTAGCCGTGGAGTGCGTGGTATTCGTTTGCGCCCAGATGATCAAGTAATAGGTATGGACACAGTTCAGAAGGGCTCCAGTATCTTTGTAATTAGCAAATTTGGCTATGGCAAACGCACTAAAGTAGACCAGTTTACACCTCACGCACGCGGAGGTGTAGGTATACGCAGCGCCGTGGTAAATAAGAAAACTGGTGAGCTAGTGGGTGTAAAGACGCTTAGCGAAGACGACGGGCAAGAGGTAATCATTATCTCTAGCCAAGGCCAGACCATACGTCTGGG
>C687J35021_10001276_pt1 | contig 19093 bp, 16 predicted proteins | sample RifCSPhighO2_12_FD_35021 | JGI IMG/M metagenome (IMG submission 35021)
GCTGCGGGTCACCGCCTGCACGCGGCACCTCGGCGACCAGCTGGCGCGCCTTGAGCTGCGGGTGCTCGACCGCCTCGGCCAGGCTCAGCATGGGTTCGACGCAGGCATCCAGGCCGGCGAACAGCTGGCTCCACTCGGCGAAATCGCGCTTCTCGAATTCGATCTCGATCTCGTGCTTGAGCGCCTGCTGGTCTTGCGCGCTGGGCGACAGGCCGCGCGCGGCCAACTCCGGGCGGCCGAGGGCAGTGCAGAACTGCTGCATGAATTGCGGTTCCAGGCTGCCGACCGAGAACCAGCGGCCATCGCGGGTGCGGTAGTAGTCGTAGAAGCTGCCGCCGTTGAGCGCCTGGTTCTCCATCTGCGGCTCGACCCCGGCGGCCAGGAAGCCGGCGCCGGCCATGCCGTGCAGGCTGAAGGCGCAATCGGTCATGCTCACATCGACCTGCTGGCCTTCGCCCGTGACCTGACGCTGGATCACCGCCGCCAGCAGGCCGATCACCCCGTGCAGCGAACCGCCGGCGATGTCCGCCAGTTGCACGCCCAACGGCAGCGGCCCGCGGTCGCGGCGCCCGGTGTAGCTGGCGATCCCGGCCAGGGCCAGGTAGTTGATGTCGTGGCCGGCGCGGTCCTTGTACGGCCCAGTCTGACCATAACCGGTGATCGACACATAGATCAGCCTGGGGTTGATCGCCTTGAGCGCCTCATAGCCAACCCCGAGCTTGTCCATCACCCCGGGGCGGAACTGCTCCAGGACGATGTCGTACTCGGCCACCAACTGCTTGACCAGCGCCACCGCCTCGGCCTGTTTCAGGTCCAGGGCGATGCAGCGCTTGTTGCGGTTGAGGTAGGCATGGCTGGCGGAGACGCCGCCGTCGTGCGGCGGCAGCACGCGGAGCAGATCCATGCGGCTGGGCGATTCGACGCGCAACACCTCGGCGCCCATGTCGGCGAGCAGCAGCGAGGCGAACGGCCCCGGCAACAGAGTGGAGAAATCCAACACTTTCAGCGAGGACAGCGGGCCTTTCATGACGGCTCCTTGTGTGCGGATTGGACCGCGTATGGCGTGTAGCCCTGATGCAATCCGGGAGAAATCGACCACCATCCCCCGGATTGCATCAGGGCTACAAAAAGCCTCGTTGCAAGACCGGCGATCACAGCTTGAACACCCGCCGGGCGTTATCGTGGAGGAACTTGGCCTGCACCTCGGTGCTCAGCNCCAGTGCCTTGACCTGGCTCATGCAGCGCTGCAGCGACAGTTGCGGAAAATTGCTGCCAAACAGCACCTTGTCCTGCCCGTAGCTCTGCATGAACTGCAGCAGCTGCGCCGGGTAGTAACGTGGCAGGTAGGCCGACGTATCGATATAGACGTTATCGTGCTTCCAGGCCACGCCGATCATCTCGTCGGTCCAGGGATGGCCGATGTGCCCGGCGACGATGCGCAGCTCGGGGAAATCCAGCGCCACCTCGTCCAGATAAGGTACCGGGCGGCCGGTCTCCGACGGCATCAGCGGGCCGGTGTGACCGACCTGGGTGCAGAACGGGATATCCAGCTCGATGCACTTCACGTAGAGCGGGTAGTACAGCCGGTGATTGGGCGGCAACTTCCACAGCCAGGGCACGATGCGCAGGGCCTTGCAGCCTAGCTCGACAACCGCCCGCTCCAGTTCGCGCACCGCCGCCAGCGGCTTGCTCAGGTCGACCGTGGCGACGCCGACGAAGCGTTCGGGATAGGCGCGGGTGTATTCGGCGATCTCATCGTTGCTAAAGACCCAGCCCTCGGGTCGGCACCAGGCGGCGAGCAGCAATTTCGCCACCCCGGCCTGGTCCATCTCCGCGACCGTCTGCTCCGGGCTCAAGGGCTGGTCGAGCAGATGGGCAGAACCGGATTTCTCGAACAGCCGAACGACTTCCGGCAGTAGTTGGCGCGCGCGGCCATTGGCGGGCTGGGCCCAGGCGTCGATGGCGGTGGACATAGCGATCTCCTGTGACAGCGGGGATGTCGGCTGGCGGATTGCACCCGTCCTACAGCTGCATGCCGCGACTGATGATCTCTTTCATGATCTCCGAGGTGCCGGCGAAAATCCGCTGGATGCGTGCGTTCGCGTACATCTTGCAGATCGGGTACTCCCACATATAACCCCAGCCGCCGTGCAACTGCACACCCTCGTCAACCACCTTGCCNAGCAGTTCGGTGGTGAACAGCTTGGCTTCGGCGGCCACTTCCGGGGTGAGTTTCTTCTGATTGTGATCCATCACGCAGCGGTCGACGAACACCTGGGCGACGTCGATCTGGGTGCGCATCTCGGCCAGCTTGAAACGGGTGTTCTGGAAGTGCGAGATCGGCCGATCGAAGGCCTTGCGCTCCCTCACGTAATCGAGGGTCACCTGCAACGCCGCTTCGGCCCCGGCCACCGCACCGCAGGCATTGGTCAGGCGTTCCTGGGCGAGCATGTTCATCAGGTAGTAGAAGCCGCCCTTGGCATCACCCAGCAGGTTGGCCTTGGGCACCTTGACCGCGTTGAAGAACAGCTCGGCGGTGTCCTGGCTGTGCATGCCGAGTTTCTTCAGCTTGGCGCCGCGCTCGAACCCCGGCATGCCGCGCTCGACCAGGAACAAGCCCATGGCATGCTTGTTGGCCGGGTCGGTCTTGGCCGCGACTATCACCACATCGGCCAGCAGGCCGTTGGAGATGAACACCTTGGAGCCGTTGAGGACGTAGTGGTCGCCCTTGTCCACCGCCGTGGTGCGCATGCCGGCCAGGTCGGAGCCCGCACTCGGCTCGGTCATCGCCACCGCCAGGATCAGCTCGCCGCGGATGATCCCGGGCATGAAACGCGCCTTCTGTTCGGCGTTGCCGTATTCGGCGATATAGGGGCCACAGAGCGCCGAGTGCAGCGGCAGCATGAAGCCTGCCTCGTTAATCTTNGCCAGTTCCTCGCANATGATCTGCTCATAGCGGAAATCCTTGAGCCCGGAACCGCCGTACTCCTCATCGGCCCAGGGCAGCAGGAAGCCCATCTCGCCGGCCTTGCGCCACACCTCGCGACTGACCATGCCGGCTTCTTCCCACGCGTCCTGATGCGGCACTACCTCCTTGTTCAGAAAGGCGCTGAACGCGTCGCGAAACAGGCGGTGTTCGGTTTCGAAGATTGTGCGCTGCATGCGGAGGTGCTCCCTGGCTGAAGTCGTTACGCAGGGTAGGCGCCGCGGCCCCATCGCCTCAATGACCCAAGCGCTCAGCGCCGATTGACCCAATCAACCATGGGTTACGACTTATGCCGACGTTCTCAGCGCAGGCGCGATTGGCTATAGTCGCAACCAACCTTACATAGACTGCGGTTATTACCTGGACCGTGCGGATTGACACATGCAGCAATAGCCCAACAATAAGCACAACCCGGGCAACCTTGTTCCCGCCAACGGCAGACCACGCATGCACGATCCGTTGCTCGCTACCGGCCATCGCACGGCCAGATACAGTCGCTGCACCTATCTGCTGCTGGGCAGTCTGACCTTGCTGTTGCTGAGCATCTGGCTGCTGCCCCAGTCGGCCGAACTGAAACAGAGCCATGGCTGGTTTCCAACCTGGCTGCATACCACCACCGANTTCTTCGCCATCGTGGTCGCCATGCTGGTGTTCAGCGTCACCTGGCACAGCTACCGGGTGGAACGCGCCGGCAACCTGCTGATCCTGGCCTGCGGCTTTCTCGCGGTAGGTCTGCTGGACTTCGCCCATGTGCTGTCGTATCGCGGCATGCCCGACTTCATCACCCCGGCCAGCCCGGAAAAGGCCATCGACTTCTGGCTCGCGGCCCGCCTGAGCGCCGCCATCTGCCTGCTGATAGTGGCCTTGCGGCCCTGGACAGCACTGCGCAAGGCGACAACCCGCTATTACCTGCTGGCCGCGGCACTGCTGGTGACGGCATTGTTCAGCTACCTGCAGCTCTGGCATCCGGCCCTGTTCCCNCGCACCTTTATCGATGGCGCGGGCCTGACGCCGCTGAAGATCATCGTCGAATGGNTGATAATCTCCGTGCTCATCGCCGCCGCCCTGTGCTTCTGGCGCGACAGTCGGCGTGCGCACGTCTACGACGCCCGGGGCCTGTTTCTGGCGGTGGCCCTGTCGATTCTTTCCGAGCTGTGTTTCACCGCCTACAGCAACGTCAACGACATCTACAGCCTGCTCGGCCACCTCTACAAAGTGCTGTCCTACTGGTTCATCTACCGCGTGGTGTTCATTTCCAGCGTGCGCGAGCCCTACCTGCGCCTGGCGGCGGAAGTCAGCGAACGCCAGGCTGCCGAACAGAAAATCGAGACCCTGGCCTTCTACGACACCTTGACCGGCTTGCCCAACCTCGAGCTGTTGCGCGACCGCACCAACCAGTCCCTTGCGGCCAACCAACGCAACCACAAGCACGTGGCGCTGCTGTTCATGGACATCGACGCCTTCAAGACCGTCAATGACTCACTCGGCCACTCCTACGGCGATGCCCTGCTGGTCGCGCTGGCCGAGCGGTTGCATCTGCTGCTCAGGCACAGCGACACGCTCTGCCGACCTGGCGGCGACGAGTTCCTGATCCTCCTGCCCGATCTGGAGAGTGCCGACGGTGCCGCCGCCATTGCGCAGAAGATCATGGCGCTGCAGCGTCAGCCGTTTTCCCTGTTTGGCCGCACTATTAGCAGTTCGCTGTCCCTCGGCGTGGCGGTCGCACCCAGCGATGGCGACTGCTTCGAAAGCCTGCGGCGCAATGCCGAAACCGCCATGTACAAGGCCAAACAGGCTGGCCGCCAGACCTGGCGCTTCTTCGATGCGACCATGAACAGCGAAGCCCTGGAGCACCTCAACCTGCTCAACGGTCTGCGCCAGGCCATCGAGGGCGATGAACTGCTGTTGCACTATCAGCCGCAAATCGACCTGCGCGATGGCACGCTGATTGGTGTCGAAGCCCTGGTGCGCTGGCAGCATCCCGAATGGGGCCTGGTCGCACCGGGACGCTTCATCCCTGCCGCCGAAGAAAGCCGTCTGATCGTGCCCATGGGCGAGTGGATACTGCAGCATGCCTGCGCCCAGGCGGCCGCCTGGCACCGCGCCGGCCTGGCCATCCGGCAGATTGCGGTCAATCTTTCGGCCATCCAGTTGCAGCATGGCAACGTCGAACGGCTGGTGCTGCAAGCCCTGGCCAACTCACAACTGCCTGCCCATATGCTGGAACTGGAGATCACCGAATCCAGCCTGCTCGACAATACCGCCCAGGTCCTGGAAACCCTCAAGCGGATCAAGGCCATGGGCGTCAGACTGTCCATCGATGACTTCGGCACCGGCTATTCCAGCCTGGCCTACCTGCGCAACCTGGCGGTGGACAAGCTGAAGATCGACCAGTCCTTTGTCCGCGACCTGACGACTGGCAGCGACAGTCGCGCGATCATCACCGCCATCGTGCAAATGGCCCGTTCACTGGGCCTGGAAACCATCGCCGAGGGTGTCGAGGACGCGCCAACGGCCAACGCGCTCTACCGCCTGGGCTGCCTGCAGGCCCAGGGCTATCTGTATGCCCGCCCGCTGCCTGCCGAACAGTTGGCACAGTTTGTCCGCGAACAAATCCCTCTGCCTTGCGCGGTACTCAATCATGAGCTGAGCGTCTAGCAGACGCCTGCTCGTTCCGCACGCCCCGGCTGGCAGGCCATTTCCAACGTCCCCGTTCTTATCGAGAAGGGGTCACGTAGGTGGTTTTTCAACGGCCTGCTAACATCGACCGGCCTTACTCACGAGCCCAGCCAATGCGCGAACGCACCATCGCCAGCCATTTCGTCCGCGCAGCCCTGCGTGGCGCCGAGCGCCAGGGCCATGACTGCGCGTCGCTGCTGCGCCAGGTGAACATCCAGCCGGCGCTGCTCGACGAGCCGCGCGCGCGCATTGCCCCGGAGCAATTCACCCGTCTGTTGCAACTGCTGTGGGAGACCCTGGACGACGAATACATGGGCTTTGGCCGTATCCGCAGCAAGCGCGGCACCTTCGCCATGATGTGTTACGCGATCATCCACTGCCGCACCCTGGAAAAGGCCCTGAGCCGTGGCGCGCTGTTCTACAGCCTGTTCCCCGAGGCGCCGAGCATCCGCCTCGAACGCGAGGGCGACCGGGTCAGGCTGAGCGTGGATGACAGCAGCCTATGGGATCCGGATCATTTCCTCCTGGAAAGCCTGCTGGTGATCTGGCACCGCCTCGGCAGCTGGCTGATCGGCCAGCGCATCCGTCTGGAGGAAGCCACCTTCAGCTACCCCGAGCCGGCCCATAGCGGCGAATACGACCTGCTGTTTCCCTGCCCGCGGCGCTACGCGGCCGACAGCACCAGCCTGCTGTTCCAGGCGCGCTACCTGGCCATGCCCCTGCTGCAGGACGAACGCACGCTCAAGCAGTTCCTCGAACATTCGCCGGCCGATCTGCTCGCCCGCCCGGATGGCGGCGACAGCCTGATCAGCCAGATCCGCCGCCTGCTCGGCCGCGATTGCAGCGCCTGGCCGGATCTGGAAGCGGTTGCCCAGCAACTGCACATGAGTCCGCAAACCCTGCGCCGTCATCTGCGCGAGGAAGGCTCGAGCTTTCAGGAACTGAAGGATCACCTGCGCCGCGACCTGGCGATCTATCACCTGGGCCGCGACGACCTGCCGATCCAGGACATCGCCGAGCAGCTCGGTTTCTCCGAGCCCTCGGCCTTTCACCGCGCGTTCAAGAAGTGGACCGGGCTGACCCCGGGCGCCTATCGCGCCCAGGAAAGCTGACCCGGCGCGGGCGTAGATCCTATGGTGATGCGCAAGCCTCGCAGGACGTAGAAATCGTAGGAGCGGCGGGGGCGCCTAGCCCATGCCCGCGATGCTTTTTGCAAGCTTGGATGCAATCCGGGAAACCTTACAAGCGTCTCGCCCTGCACCCCGCCAATACGAACAAACTGGCCAACACCGCCAGCAACGGCAACCAGCCGGCATGTTCCCAGACATAGCCGCCGGCATAACCGACCACGCTGGAGCCCAGGTAATAGGCACACAGATACAGCGCCGAGGCCTGCGCCTTGGCGCCTTTGGCGTGCTGACCGACCTGGCCGCTGGCCACCGCATGGGCGGCGAAGAAACCCAGGGTGAACAGCGCCAGGCCCAGCACCACGGCGCTCAGCCAGGGCGTGGCGCAGAGCGCGACGCCGAGCAGCATGATGCCGATGCCGCCCTGCAGCACCTGGCGCGCACCGAAATGCGGCACCAGGCGCCCGGCCCAGCCGGCACTGAAAATCCCGACCAGATACACCGTGAACAGCAGGCCGATCAGCGTCGACGACAAACTGAACGGCGCCGCCGCCAGGCGAAAGCCGACATAGTTGAACAGCGCGACGAAGCCGCCCATCAGCAGGAACGCCAGCAGAAACAGCGCCCGCAGCTGCGGGCTGCCCAAGTGCTGGGCGAAGTTGCCGAGCAACCCGCGCAACGACAATGGCTGTGCACGGAAATGCCGCGACGGCGGCAACAGCCAGATGAACAACGCCAAGGCCAGCAGCCCCATGCCGGCGATGCCGCCCAATGCCAACGGCCAGCCGCCGATGTCGCCGAGCAGACCGGCAAGCAAACGCCCAAGCAGACCGCCCAGCGCCGTACCGCCGATGTACAGGCCCATCGCCGCCGGCAGCGCTTCGGGATCGAACTCCTCGCCGACATAGGCCATGGCCAGCGCCGGCAANCCACTCAGCGCCAGACCGAGCAAGGCGCGCAGCAGCAATAGGGAATCCCAGGTTTCGACCAACGCACAGGCNATGCCGAGTACACCGGCCAGGCCCAAGGCCGCGACCATCACCGGCTTGCGTCCCCAGCTCTCGGCCAACGCGCCTGATACCAGCAGGCACAGCGCCAGGCTCAGGGTGGTCAGCGACAGTGCCAGACTGCTACCGGCCGCCGACACCGAGAAGTGTGCGGCCAGCAGCGGCAACAGCGGCTGCACGCAATAGAGCAAGGCGAAGGTGGCGAAACCGGCGCAGAACAGCGCCAGGGTGGCGCGCCGGTAGGCGGGGGTGCCGCGCTTGAGGTGGGTACTGACAGCAGAGGAAGACATCGACGACACTCGCATAAGGCCCGAACAGGCCGGCACAACGCCTAGCACGCGCTCTGGCCCGCCGGCTCACGCCGCAGCGCACACGTGTTATGCGCCTGGCGAACAAGCAGAGGGGACAGGCCGTTCCCCGTCCCGCCAGCCCCCTCCCGAAACACGCCACGCTCACCTTACCGGGCAAGCCGCACGCTCTTGCGTAACGGCATTGCCGCACCCTGGCACTCAAGGCCGGCCAAGGAAATCCATCTTGCCGATGTCCAGGCCGTTGTGGCGCAGGATCGCGTAGGCGGTGGTCAGGTGAAAATAGAAGTTCGGCAGGACGAAATGCAGCAGGTACTCCTGCCCCGTGAACTTCAACTCCGTACCCGGAAAGTTCAGGGTGATCGACTTGCCTTCGCTGCCCTCAAGCTGCGCCGCGGTAACGCTGCCGAGAAATGCCTGGGTCTTGGCGATACGCGCCTGCAACTCGGCAAAACTGCTTTCGCTGTCGGCATAGCTGGGGATGTCGATGCCGGCCAGTCGCGCGGCACAGCCCTTGACGCTATCGCTGGCGATCTGCACCTGGCGCACCAGCGGATACATGTCCGGCGCCAGGCGCGCATTGAGCAGTACCCCTGGCTCGATCTTGCGCTCAGCGGCGTAAGCCTCGGCCTTGTGCAGGATCGCCGATAGGTTGCCAAGCATGCGGGTGAAAAGCGGAAGCGAAGCGTCATACATGGACAGTGACATAAGGAAATCTCCATCGGAGCTAAAGGTTGGGCCAACACTCTGCTAGCTTAGCTAGAGAACCCGCAGCAAGGCTCGATGCAAATGAAACAACAGGAAATAGCGGCTTTTTGCCTGCAACTGCCCGGTGCCCGTGAAGACTTCAAATGGGGCAACAATCAGGTGTTTTCCGTGGCGGGCAACAAGATGTTCGCCATCCTCAATTTTCTCGGCCATGAGCTGGCGTTCAAGGTCGACAGCGATTTATTTCTCGGTTACGTCGACCGCCCCGGCATCCGCCCGGCGCCCTATCTGGCACGGGCGCACTGGATCAGCATGAGCTGCGCCCATCCGCCCCTCGGCGACGACGAACTCTGGCAACTACTGACCCGCTCGCACCAGCTGGTGGTACGCAGGCTGCCCAAACGTCTGCAAGCGGGCCTGCTGCTCGACCTTTGACCATTAGCGCTGCAGATAGGCGCGCAGCACTTCGCCGAAATAGACACCGTCCAGCAGCAGCCAATCGACCCAGAACGCCTGGTGCGCCGCGACAATCGTCCAGAACAGCAACTGATAGGACGCCTTGCGGGTTTTATGGCGAAAGTGCTGCTGAGCCAGCAAGGCGCCGGGCCAGCCACCCAGCAACTCGACCAGGTGCAGACTGTTCTCCGGGATGCGCCGGCCGCCGTTCTGCGCACGGGTTTTGTCATGCCAGTATTGCCCGAAGCTGATCAGGCTGATGGCGGCATACCCCAGCAGTACCCAGTTCAAGCCCGAGTTCACCAGCAGCTGCAGCGCGCCGAACAACGGCAGCCCGCACAATGCGGCAAACAGCAGCATCTTCAGGCCGAGCTGCTGAATCGCTGGCGAAGCCTCGCGTGTTGCCTTTGTCTGAGTGGATTGGCGCCCCACCGCGCCGGTCGACTGGGCGGACCGCGGCTTGNGCCGGATGGCCGGCTGATCGATGGCCAAATCGCCCGCCAGANGTATATGCTCGGCGCGCGCACGCCCGTGTCGGTCCTTGCCGGCGATATACAGCACCTGGTCTCCGGCCACGGGTCGCCGATCGCCACGCATCGCCGAGATATGCGCAAACACCTCTGCCCCGCCCTGCTGCGGCTGGATAAAGCCGAAGCCCTTGTCGTCGTCCCAATTGCGCAACAGCCCGCGCTGCTCCATGACGGCCAGTCCTTAACTGAAAAAACCTATTCTAGCGGGCTCAAGCGGTGTAATGCCGCCTGAGAAACGCCAGCAATAGTCGATTCACCTCGGCGGCCTGCTCGTTCTGGATCCAGTGGCCGCAATCGCTCAGCAGGTGCTGTTCCAGGTTGGCGATGCGCTTGGGCATCTGCTTGAGGGTATAGGCTTCCAGGGTGCCGACCGGATCCTTGTCACCGAGCAGGAACAACGCCGGCTGTTCGATGTGCTTGTCGGCCAACGCCTCGGTGCGTTGCCAGTTGCGCTCGAAGTTGCGGTACCAGTTGAGCGCGCCATGGAAACCGCGTCCGGTGAAGGTCTGCAGGTAGTGGTTGAATGCCTCGGCATCGCACCAAGTCGGCAATGTGCCCGGGTCCTGCATGCCGTCGAACAACCCGGCACCCGCCGGCTTTTCCTGAAGAAAGAAGTCCTTGGGTACGGCGGCAGAAGTGTTGTGCATCATCATGCGCAGGGTGCGCGGGATATCGGCGTCCATTTCCTGCTCGGCAACCCCGGGTTGCTGGAAATGCAGGATGTAATGGAAGCGCTCGGCATAGTGCTGACGCATCATGTCGAGCGCGGGCTGCCTGGGCCGCCCGCCGAAGGGTACGGCCATGCCAACCACCGCCTTTACCCGCTGCGGCGCCAATAACGCCAGATGCCAGGCAACCGGTGCGCCCCAGTCATGGCCGACCACGCACGCCTCGGCGTGCCCGAGCAGATCCATGGCTGCCTGGATATCGCCACACAGGGTAATCAGGTCATAAGCCGCGGGCTCACGCGGCGCGCTGCTTTGCCCATAGCCACGCATTTCCGGGATCGACACCCGATAACCGGCCGCCGCCAAGGGGCCGATCTGCTGACGCCAGGAGTGCCAGCATTCGGGAAAACCGTGCAGCAACCACAGCGGGCGGCCATCGGCAGGCCCCGCGCTGTAGAGACTGAGAGAGATGCCGTTGACGTCGAGCAGTTGGTGGTCCAGCGAATTCATAATGCCTCCATGAGCGGGCTTCACTATGACAAAGGCGCGCCAAGCAGCGCGCCTTTTATCAATCCGCCGAATGCAGCATTACACGCTCAACCTTGGGCGGTACTCCAGTCGATCAGATGCAGTTGCCAGGTCGCCAGAATCAGCAAACCGAAACCGATGCGATACCAGGCGAAGACCGCATAACTGTGGTTGCCGATGAACTTGAGCAAGGCGCGCACGGCAATCATGGCGAAGATGAACGAGGTCACGAAGCCGATGGCGAACACCGGCAGATCCGCTGGCAGGAATAGCTCGCGGTACTTGTAGCCGGAATACACTGCCGCGCCGACCATGGTCGGCATCGCCAGAAAAAAGGAGAACTCGGTAGCCGCCTTGCGTGACATGCCGAACAACAGGCCGCCGATAATGGTCGCGCCCGAACGCGAGGTACCCGGAATCATCGCCAGACACTGGGCAAGCCCGACTTTCAGGGCATCCTTCCAGTTCATATTGTCGACGCTTTCGGCATGAATAACATGCTCACGCCGCTCGGCCCAGAGCATGACCACGCCGCCCACTATCAACGCGCCAGCCACAGTAATCGGGTTGAACAGGTATTGGTGGATCAGGTCGGCGAAGCTCACACCGAGAATCACCGCAGGCAGGAAGGCAATTAACAGGTTAGCGGTGAATCGCTGTGCCTCAGGCACCCGTGGCAGCCCGATCACCACCTCGATGATCTTGCGCCTGAACTCCCAAACCACCGCCAGGATGGCGCCCAACTGGATAATGATATTGAAAGCCCTAGCCCGCTCACCGGAAAAATCGATGAGATCGGCCACTATGATTTGATGACCCGTACTGGAAATCGGCAAAAACTCGGTAATACCCTCGACAATACCCAAAATCAACGACTGCACGGCGATCCAAAGATCCATTAACGCTCCTAAGGCGCGCGGTATGTTCCGCACGAACTACATAACTGTGTGAATAATCAACAACATTGCCGCGGCTCTCGGACTCAAGCTCTATGCTATGGCGCCAATAGCGCAAAAAAATTGGGGAACCCTCAGGTTTTCGCTCCGGGGGCCGAAATGCTATCAGAGACACGAACCTATTGCTGTATCAGCGCCTACTCGTGCGCATCCGCATGAACATTGTCGCCCAACGCCTCGATCCAATTAGCGCATGGTCTAGAACAACAAGTGGCGCATTCCGTATATAAGGAACGCGCCCGCCCCCAGAACAAGAACCGAGAGAGCCTTTCTATGATCAGCCTACGCAACCTGCCCATCAGCCGTCGCTTGTGGCTTATTCTCGTTGTCGCCATCGTCATGCTGCTCATCCTCGGTGCATTTATGCTGCAACAGATTCATCACGACCTGTATGCCGCCAAAGAGGAGAAGACTCAGCACCTGGTGCAGAGCGCGGCCGGCATTCTCGCCCATTACCACAGCCTCGAGACAGCCACTACGCTCAGTCGTGAGGAGGCACAGAAGCAGGCCAAGGAGGTGATCCGTGGCCTGCGCTACGACGGCCAGGAGTATTTCTGGATCAACGATCTGACCCCGACCATGGTCATGCATCCAATCTCCCCCAAACTCGAAGGCCAGAACCTTTCCACCTTCAAGGATCAGGACGGCAAGGAACTGTTCAATGAGATGGTGAAAGTCAGCAAGGCCAAGGGCGCCGGCCTGGTGCATTATCGCTGGCCCAGCCCGAACTCGAGCGACCCGATAGCCAAGGTTTCCTACGTCAGCCTGTTCCAGCCCTGGGGTTGGATCATCGGTTCAGGTGTGTACGTCGATGACGTGCAGGCGCAATTCCAGGCGCAAGCCTTGCGCGCACTCGCTATCGGCATCGCAATTGCCCTGCTGATGACCCTGCTGGTAACCCTGATCTCGCGCAGTATTGCCCGGCCCCTGCAGGAGGCTGTCAACGCCATGGCCAACATCGCCAGCGGTGAAGGCGACCTTACCCAATCCCTGGATACTAACGGCAATGACGAACTGACTGCTCTGGCCAAGCACTTCAACGCCTTTACCGAAAAATTGCGCCGCGTGATCCGCCAGTCACTCGACTCCGCCGGTGCACTCGATCAAGCGGCACGCTCGCTCGGCGCAATTGCCCGCGAGGCCCAGCAGCACGGTCAGCAGCAATCCCAGCAGATGGAACTCGTGGCCACCGCGATCAACCAGGTCACCTATGGCGTACAAGACGTCGCGAAAAATGCCGAACATGCCTCGAGCGAAGTACATGCCGCCGAAGCCCAGGCGAGCCAAGGCCAGCAGAACATCGATGCCAGCCTGCGCCAGATCAGCCAACTGTCCGGCACTATCAATCAGGCGGTAGAGGTGATTCAAAAGCTGGCCTTGGAAAGCACGCAGATAGGCAGCGTTTTGGAAGTGATTCGCTCGATTGCCGAACAGACCAATCTCCTCGCCCTCAATGCAGCGATCGAAGCCGCCCGCGCAGGCGAACAAGGTCGCGGATTTGCCGTGGTCGCCGACGAAGTGCGTTTGCTGGCTCAACGTACCCAGCAATCGACCGCTGAAATTCAGGGTATGATCGAGCGCTTGCAAGGCAACTCCGAAGCCGCAGTGAAAGTTATCAACGATAGTAGCCGCGCCTCACAACTCACCGTCGAGCAAGCCAGCCAGGCTGGTGAGAGCCTGGGACAAATTGCCCAGTCACTGCGCAACCTGACCGGTTTGAATGCCTCGATCGCCAGTGCCACACTGCAACAGTCGCAGGTGGTTGAAGATATCAACCAGAATGTCACCCAGGCTGCCGGTTTAGCCCACAGCAATGCACTGGCAGCCGAACAGTCCAGCGAGGCCAGTCAACGTCTTGGCCAACTGGCTGAGCAACTCAATCGATTACTGGGCCAGTTTCGCGTATGAGGTATAAATGAGCGGCATGGAACATCAGGAAGTTGACCTCGACCGGCCACAGAACCAGGATTTGATCTGGGATCTGGATACCATGGCCCGTCGCGAGCTGGCTGAGCGCTTCATCAAGCTGTTCGAAAACCGCTTGTGCGTCTATTCCGAATCCGTTCGCCAGCTCTATACCAACTACAACCTGCACTTCCCCCATGACCAGGGACGCAAGATGGTGGTGCTACCCAACCCCTATGCATTCCATGACACCCTGCACGGAATCGAGGCGCACGCCGTGCGCAAAACCGGACTCTGCGTACTGCCGGGCGTGGTGCTGGGGAAACCGGGTCTGCTGTTGACCACCCAGATAAAAGACGGTGGCCCCGCACCTAAAACCATGCCGTTCAAACGCGCGCTGGCACAGATCATCAGCAACCAGAAGAAAGCCGGTGATGTCTTTCTACCGGTCATGATGAAGGGCGATCTGCGCGAGTTCGATCAGCAGATGCCGTATATCCACCTGCACCGTTTGCAAGTAACCCGCCTCAGCCGGCTGTCCTCGTTCGAGCGCGACGATATTCAACAGACCATCACCCGCAAACTGTTGATGCTCTATCGTCAGGCGGACAGCCTGGCGTGTTAGCGTCAGGTCCGCTCGCGCAACCATCGATACCGGCTCATCCAGCTAGAACTCAACAATCATTCTAATGACCATGAGCAGTACCTCAGGGCCGGCGTTTGGCCAGCCTGGACAACTCTCGCTGGGATTACCCTGTGACCAGGAGCAACGACTCGAGTCGCGCGGGTATGTATCAGTGAAGGACTGAACTCATGCGACCAGCACACTGGCCCAGGCCAATAACAAGCTGAGTGATACGCCCACGGTTAACGGCATACGCAGACTCGAATACCAGCGAGGAGCCAGCCCCAACTTGACCGCATGCACATCAGCAAAATGAAGGCCTACGAACGCGACCAGAAGTGTCGGCAAAGCCAATCCCATCGGCAACCCTGCAGAAATAGCCAACCAGCCAAGCAATGGCGGAATCACCGACAAGCCTAACTGAATTTGCGCTTGCTCATCGTTCTCCTCGGCCCGCATCGCCAGGCCCCAATGGATCGCCCCCATAAAAGCCAGGATCAAGGCTGCAAAATCCAGTAATGCCTCTAGCACGAAGGGACGCCACCCCAATGGAATCACCCAGATCCCCAGCGCCCCACTGACAAAGGGAAGCAACCCGGCATAACCGAGCAAAATTGCCAACCGCGGTGGTTCTTCGGCCTCGAAGGGGTGCATTGCCTACTCCTTATTTTCGATTTAATGCCACGACAGCCTGCTACTTATTCACGTATTGGGCAAAGGTCATGGATTAGAAATGCAACAGCTTATACTTTTCAGCCAACGGAACTCCTCTGAGAAATAATAAGTGAAGGCAGCTTGCCATCAGCTCTCCAGCTTGGCATAAAGTCAGAAAACAAGAATGCAACAAGGAAGTGTCTGATGCGTATGCTTCGTGTAGTGGCCGCCGGATCCCTGGTGATTCTCGTTTTCGCTCTGGCCCTGGGGTTCTACTTCATTGCCTATCCCAACCTGCCCAGCTACCAGAAACCGGACAAGCTCCACTACCTCGAACAGTGGAGCGACGAGCAGCGCCAGACGTATTACTACACGCCTCAGGGTACGCAAGTTAAAGGCTTGCGTTATGACTGGTTCAGCGCCCTTGAGTTGCCCCTGAGTAGAGACAAATTTGCTGCGCCAGAATATCTGGCGCGCTTTGGTTTTCTGGTCGATCCCGAACAGCAGCCGACAGCCCACAACCCGGCCAATCTACCGGTCGGCTTTGCCCGCCATGAAGACAGCGAGACGTCCACTCATTACCTGGATATAAGCTGTGCGGCCTGCCACACCGGCGAGTTGCGCTACCAAGGACAGGCCGTGCGCATTGACGGAGGCGCAGCGCTGCATTCACTCGCCTCAACCGTGCCAACCCTGAGGGGCGGCAGCTTTGGCCAGTCACTCGGTATGAGCATGGCCTTCACTTACTATAATCCCTTGAAATTCAAGCGTTTTGCCAAAACTGTACTCGGCGCACACTATCAGCAAGGCCGCGATCAACTGCGCCAGGACTTCAAAGTCGTCCTCGACCGGTTGCTCGGCACAGCATTCAACGACTGGCATCGCGGTCTCTACCCGACCGAGGAAGGCTTTGGCCGTACCGATGCCTTTGGCCGTATCGCCAACAGTGTCTTCGGTGATGCTATAGACGCCAGTAACTACAGGGTCGCCAACGCTCCGGTCAGCTACCCGCAAGTCTGGGATATCTGGAAATTCGACTGGGTGCAGTGGAATGGCTCAGCCATGCAGCCCATGGCTCGCAATATCGGCGAAGCACTGGGGGTAGGCGCAACATTGCAGCTACTGCAAGCCGACGGACATCCTGTGCCAGAAGCCGAGCGATACTCGTCAAGCGTACGCCCGCACGACCTGTACGTCNTGGAGGAAACCCTCAAGCAGCTGAAGCCGCCAGCTTGGCCCGAGAAAATCTTCGGCAAGATCGACCTGCCACTGGCCAGCCAAGGCCGCGCCCTGTTCGCCGAGAACTGCGCCTATTGCCACGCCCCCGAGCCCAAGCCGCGCGCCGAACGCCTGGCGCCGGCACGCGATCCCGAATGGCGCATGCGCATCGTACCAACCGACATAATCGGCACAGATCCAACCACCGCCGACAATATTGCCGATCACCGCTTCGATATCAGCAAACTCGGCTGGACTAAAGCCGAACTTGGCAAGCTGGATGTCCGCCTCTTTGGCACGAGCCTGGATGACGTTGATCTGCGCAGCATCTCCAGCGCCAAGGGCCTGGCTTATCTCACCGCCTACGTCGAAAACCGCGCCTACGAGAACGCAGGTATCCAGCCTCGTGAACGCTGGCGCATGAACGGTTACGGCCTACCTATTGGCGTGCAAGAAAAACGGGGCTACAAGGCCCGGCCACTGCACGGCATATGGGCCACCCCGCCGTTCATGCACAATGGTTCGGTTCCTACGTTGTTCCAACTGCTATCACCCCTTTCAGAGCGGCAAGCTCAATTCTGGGTCGGCAGCTTCGAGTACAACCCAAGGCATATCGGCTTCGACAGCGATGAATTCCCGGGCGGATTCTTATTCGATACCAGCATCAGCGGCAACAGCAACCGCGGCCATGAATTTCGCGAAGGCTGTCGCCAGGACGGCGTGATCGGCCGTGCGCTGCAGCCTGAAGAGCGCTGGGCGCTGCTTGAATACCTCAAGGTACTGGGCAATCCAGAACTCGAAGCCCGGCTGCAACCGATCAAAGCAAAACCCTGGAACCCTGGGCCCAAGTGCCAGTCTTGACTCAATGCAAGCGTCAGAAACGGCAGAGTCGGTAGCTGCCAACAGGAATAACAATAACGAACAAGGATTAGCGCCATGCTCAATCGACTCTGGCTCTGGTTTGGCCGCTGGCTCGGCAAGCTCTTGTTGCTGCTACTGATCGTCGGCCTGAGTGCCTGGGGCATGGGTACCGCGTACTACAGCTGGAAATTCTCTGGCCCGGTTTCCAGTGAGGAACAAATCCCGTCAGGTGAAGCAGCGCTGACCCAGGGCATCATCGAAGATGCTATCCGAGTAGTCGAACAACACCGCGATAACACCCGTGTCCTGCGCGATGCCCATGCCAAGGCCCACGGCTGTGTAAAGGCACAAGTAACAGTGCTCGGCGACCTCGATAGCAGTCTTCGCCATGGCGTATTCAGCCAACCAGGAAAAACCTGGCAAGCCTGGGTGCGTTTATCCAACGGCAACGCCTACCCGCAATTCGACCGTGCCCGCGATGCCCGAGGCATGGCCCTCAAACTGCTCGATGTGCCAGGTGAAAAACTCTTGAGCAGCCCTGCGCACACGAGCGAACAAGATTTTGTCATGTTCAATCACCCTGCATTCTTCGTCCGTGATGTAGCCGAGTACAAAAGCAACTTCGCCGCTCAAGCCGAGGGCAAGAAAGCACTGGCATTCTTCCCGGATTGGGATCCCCGGAACTGGGAAATTCGTCATCTGATCATTGCCCTGAAGACCTTGGCGCCCGCTCCGCAGAGCCCGGTTGCGACCACCTACAATTCCATCGCCCCATTCAAGCTTGGCCCGCACAACATCAAGTATCGCGTAATCCCGACACCGGAAAGCTGCCCGGACTATGCGCTGCCTACGCCAAACAAGGATCTGCCCAACTTCCTGCGCAGCGCACTCTACCAACAGCTCTCGCTTGACCGCACTCCTGCCTGCTTTGCGTTGCAGGTTCAGCGACAGAACCCTGCGTACTACATGCCAATCGAAGATCCTAGCGTCGAGTGGGACGAATCGATCACGCCATTCGAGACAGTCGCCAAGATCGAACTCCCGGCACAAGACTTCGATAGCCGCGAGCAAAATCTGTTTTGCGACAATCTGTCATTCAATCCCTGGCACTCGCTACCGGAGCATCGCCCCATAGGCGGGATCAACCGACTGAGGAAGGCGGTATATGAAGCTGTCAGCGTTTATCGGCAGGAGAGAAACCGGCAAAATGCAACTAAGTAGCGTGCAGCACTGCTGAGGCAGCCTGGTGCACCTGTACGACCAGCACAGGGCAGCACCGCGACGTTGGCCAAGCAGAGCTGGTAATATCACCCTTTATCGGAGCGGTGCGTGCAACCGCGTATTTTCAGAGAGACAACCCGTGGAACTGTTCAAAGAGTTTATTTTCGAAGCGGCCCACCGCCTCCCCCATGTACCCGAGGGGCATAAATGTGGGCGCCTGCATGGCCATTCCTTCCGCGTTGCCGTCTATATCGAAGGCGAGGTCGACCCTTACACCGGCTGGATTCGGGATTTTTCTGAGATCAAAGCGATCTTCAAGCCACTCTACGAGCAACTCGACCATAACTATCTGAACGATATTCCCGGTCTGGAAAACCCCACCAGCGAAATTATCGCCAAATGGATCTGGCAACAACTCAAACCTCTCCTTCCCGAGCTGTCCCGCATCCGGATCCACGAAACCTGCACCAGTGGCTGCGAATACCGCGGAGACTGATCGAGCCACAACAATTAAAAAGCCACCTGCAGGTGGCTTTTTAATGCTTGTTGTAAATCCCGCGCGCAAAGACAAACCCCCCACCTGCTTACGCAGATGGGGGGTTTGGAATATAAGCTTGACGATGACCTACTCTCACATGGGGAAACCCCACACTACC
>C687J35021_10001279_pt1 | contig 19064 bp, 28 predicted proteins | sample RifCSPhighO2_12_FD_35021 | JGI IMG/M metagenome (IMG submission 35021)
TTTGTTCAGGTAAGGGGAGAGTTGGTGCTTGATGAATAAATGGTTTCCATATCCAACCGATTTACCATCCCAGCGGATGAGTTTTTCTACTATACCATTGGCGACACTAAAGATGTCAAATCCTAAGTCTGTATTACCCCCGCCAGGCGAATTAAAATCTATCCCTATATGTACTCCTTTTCGTCCTCCTCCTAATGGTTGCAGAAAGCTATAACCAGCCCAATTGTTAGGATATATCCCACCAATATTATTCATCGGCATGGTAAACTCATTTGCTACTTTCATAATCGACTCCAATATGGTATACTATTAATATGCGGTTTTTTGAAAATATTTGTAAAAACTGTAAGAAATTTTATAAAGGCAGAGGTCAAAATTTTTGTTCTTATAGTTGTCATATGTCTTATCGAAATAAAATTAATAATCCTCAAAAAAATCCTGCTACCCGCCTGAAAAATAGTCTTTCTAAAATAGGTAAACAGTTGGGTGATAAAAATCCTAACTGGAGAGGTGGAATTTCTCCTCAATGGTATCAACAATTTCGAAAATCCGCTTGTGAAATTTGTAGTATTACTAAATTGAAAAATGGAATTAGAAAAAAGGTTCTTAATGTCCATCATAAAAACCATAACCGTCTTGATTGGGAACTTAAAAATCTTATTACTCTTTGTGAAACTTGTCATCAAAATATACATAAACATTAGTCCGTTACAAGGTTTCATAATCCTCTAGTTAAATACCATAATAACATCATCAATATTGTCGGTACTATTAAAACAATCCACCAATTATCTAAACTCATTGAATATGAAGTTCTTTTNCCATTTCCCTNAATTGAACTATATCCGCTTCACTTAAAANCCATTTATTATCTGTTCCGGGGTGGACAGCGACTCTTCGATAAGTTTCTGGATTATCTTTATCAAATTTAATTCCTATTCGAGATTGTTTGTCAGGTAATAATCGCCACAAACTACCTTCTATAAGTGGCTCATATTTGGTTTTATCCTCATCTCTATCCTCATCCCTATCCTCATCCCTAACGTGTATTACTTTGTCAAGAAAATGTACGAATCTTTCCATTGTGATATAATTTATTCGCAAATCCAGGAATAATCAAAAGCCCTTCATTGGGCTTTGATTATGTTTAGCCCTAATTATTTCTATTTGCAGTCACACTGTAAGCTCCCCAAATCCTTGCTAAATCTTCATCTNTTACAAGCAAAATCTCCGCTTCAACTTGGTGTGCTTCACCTTTTTGGTTAAACAAAGTAAACTCAAACTTCTGCACGTTTAACCCTTGCCCTTGAAAATGCTGAATATCATTTATAACTTGTCTTAATTGCTCATCATCCATATCAACAGGCTGGATATCTCTCAGCGTTGAATCCTTAGCACCCCAGACATTTGATGGTCGCTCGTTCATTTAGTTTTTAAGAAATTCAATTATTAAAAATGTCATAATTGAACCAAAAATAGCCGCTAAACTTGGGGACAACCGATATTTTCATAACGGTATTCTCCTTGATATAATTTTTCCGCCCATTTTCTTGCTAATTTTGCAATCCATAATTCCTTATAACGTCCTAAATGAATAAACTTTCCTTCTATCATTATTGCAGAACTCCATTTATTTCTATTTTTATCCCAAGATACACCTTTATAACCCGAAGTATTATTGACTTGTTTAACGGAGTTAAATTGATTTTGAGTTTTAGTTACAAGGCGTAAGTTAATTTTCCTATTATCTAAGCCATTATGATTTTTATGGTCAACTTGAAGATTTTTAGGAATTTTTATTTGATGCTTTTCTAAAATTTCTCTATGCATCAATAAAGTTTTATAAACGCCTTTCTTGACGGTATGCCCTCGTTTTGCATATAAGTTTGAATAAAGACACCATTTAAAATTATTTAACCATTCATAATCCTCATTGTCTACTAGAGCGAATTTCCCTTGTGTGAGCTTAATCTTTTTCACCTTAAATTTTGTAAATAATTAATCAACAAAAATGTTCCCAATGAAGCTATTATAGCACTTAAAGTAGGATTTAAAAATTGCCAGAAATTACTTTTATTTTCCAGTCTGATAAGTCTTTTATCAAAGTTGCCATTTGAAATACATGATTTAATTTCCTTAACATCCATATAAATTTCGTCTATTTTAAGACCTTGATCTGTAACTTTTTGTTCTACTTTGGCTAACTTCACGGCTAATGTATCAGTCATTTTGCTTTTTTTAAGGTTTTATGTTATAAGCTATTATCATAAACTTTTTAGAAGCTCTAATAGCTTTTGTTGTTTTTGCTTTTTTAGCATCTCTTTTTATACGGTTAATTATTAGCTTTTTAAGTGACGAGGATTAATAGTTACTGCCTCCGCCAATAACTTCTTGAGTCGCTTTATTAAANACCTTCCCTAGAAGTCTTCTCCCAATTTCAAAAGCAACTAAATTTCTAATCTGTGCGGGTACATCACCATGTAGGTTTGAATATATGGAATAAAGTTTATCTGGTGTAACTGATTTTGGAACCATTCGATGAATTTCTTCGGAAATAATAGTTCTGGCCTGTCCCTCTACTTTATCAGAAATACTTTTACCACCTAATAATTTAAAAATCCCTCCACCTTGTCGCATAGTTAATTGTCTTCGCCAGTCTAAAAGTTCACTAGGAGTTTTTAAAAATGTGCCTGTAGTTGATCCTTGCCCTGCTGGTGCACCAATATAAGGAGGTTGAATAGCAGAAGGTGTTTTTTCAACTAACAAATTATCAAGGGCATTTTGGACATCTCGTCTTTCTCCGAATTTTGATTTAACACTTTGTGTAATTTTAGATTGTAATTCATTCCAATTAACTCCTTTCCCTTGGGCAGTAGCCTCTGCTGCAGCTTTTTCAGTCGCCTTAGCAGTACCTCTTTTAGTTGTCAAGGGCAAGAAACTTAATGCTTTTCCANCTACTCCACCTACCACACCTTCCACACCAGCNCTTATAGCTCGTTCTTGAATTGGTGCATTTGGAGTAGTAGCACCATGAATTACTCCTGCTGCTGTTGATCTTCCTGCCAATCCACCAACACCTCTTAGAAAAGGTAATCTTGAAGCAGCCAATTCGCCAGCTGCCCCAATTGTTTCTCCGATAAATTTAGGATTTGGTAAAAATTGTCCAATACCAGTTTGGCTTGCTGGTTGAATTCCGCCAATTACAGCACTAGTTACAGTTTGGGTAGTTCTTGGAAAAAGAAAATTAGATAAATTTGCAGCACCTTGTAAAACTCCACCTTGCTGTTGGAATTGCTGTTGGGGTTGGGATTGTGCCAAAAAAGCATCAATTTCTTCGTCAGTCCACCCGTCTTTTCTTGCCTGTTCACGATTGAAAGCCATTATTCATAACTCCTTAAAGAAGGTTTAAGTCCAAATTTTCTTCTAGTTGCTGCAAAATATTTAACTGCTTCTTCTTTAGTACTGAAGTTTGTTGGGAATTGTTTAATTGCGGCTTCTTGTTCTGATTTTGAAAAATTACCTGTATCACCTGCTGCTTTGGTGAATGTTGGTCTATCACTTTGTAATTGTTTCATGTATGTATTCAAATCAGCATTTTCCCCAGCCATAGCACTGCCTAATTCTAAAATACCTCTGAGTCTTCCGTAATGTAACCCTTCACCATTATTAGCATTGAAATATAAGTCTTCAAGGCCGGATAAAATTCGATCTGCATCAGATTTTGCCTGAGTTTTCTTTTGTTCTTCTGCACTTTCAGTACCTTTAACTCTCTCCCCGCTTTCTTTTAAAGCATCCAACCCAATACCAACACCTAACCGTTCTTCTTCTGGTACAACTCCTGGGTATTGTCCCGACTGCATAGCTTCAACCTGCCCTCCATATTTTGTTATATATTTTTGACCAAGCTCCTCATCACTGTGCTGGGCATAAGTTCGGCCATCTTTAGCAAGACGATTAGGATATAACTGTTTTAATTTTACTCCGAATATTTTAGGATCCATATTTATAAATCTGGGCCGCCATTGTCATCGCCACCTGGCTTATATGTCTTAGGAGCCGTATAAACACCTTGTCTTGTAAGTAAATCAAATAATGTTTGGCCTTCGCTAAGTGTTGCATAACGATCTTCTTGTGCTGGTTGTTCGGCTACATACTTTTTAAGTTCAAATTCCTGTTTTGCCAATTTAGCTTCTTCTTGTTGCCATTTATCTTCCCTTTCTATTCTGGCCATTTCAAGAGCCTGTTGTGTTGCTTTATCGGCACCGCTTATTCTTAATTCTGCAATTTTTTCATCAATGGCTTGTAAATCCTTGGCTTTTTCAATTGGCAATTTAGCCAGTAAATTACTAATTAATCTTAATTTATCTTCTCGCTCAAAACCAACTTCTTTCCTCTGCCCGCCATAAAATTGTGAAATATCTCTGGTTTTACCAAGTAAATCCTGTTCATAAACACCACTTGAAAGAGGGATTCCTCTTTTCCCATATTCCCTGGCTGTAGCTGTGGCTACTTGACCCGTTTCTTTTGTCTCCCGTCCAAGTAAATCATCTAAAATTGATTGATACCTATTAAGTAAAGGTTGTTTTTCGCCTTCAAGTTGTCTACCTTGTTCTGTATAAGCAGTTTCAATAATTGGTTTACCAGCGGCTAAAGTTGATTCAGCCCCCGCATAAGCCTTACTAAGAGCATCGCCGCCTGGAGCCGCAGTTGAAAAACGGCTTTGAATATATTGAGCTTCCGTGCTTGAAGGATCAACACCATAAGGTAGACTAAATGAATGCCCAGCACTTAATGGTGAATTGGGGTCAACTCCAATAATTTGTCCTAAAACATCTTGTCTTCCGCCAAAGCCCGGCAGTGAATAAAGATTTTTCCCTCCAAATTCTTGTGGTACTGTATATTGTGGCATAAACAATAAACGACCTCTTTAAAGGCCGTCTTGATTCCTCTTTTAAGTTAAATTATAATTTTTTAAGATTAAACTGTCAATTTTATTTTCCTTTTATTTTCCTAAATTAATTGCCGAAGAAGTTATTTCATCAACTCCTAATTCAAGATCATTAACATTAACTCGAAAATTTAAAACTGCATTATGAGTACCTGCCCCTACAGAAATAATTTTGTGCATACTGGTTTGCACAACATGGTCTACTACTGATGATTCTATATCAGCTTGCATCCAAGGTCTTTGTAAAGTTCCATTAAGATGCAATTCTAAAAATCCTTTTCGATAAGTACTTACTCCTCCAAAACGATACAAAAGTCCATTAGTTAAAAATAACATATTTGTTGTTCTATTTAATATAAAAGTGATTGTTCCATTCGCCAATGGAGTAGCTGTAGTTGAGGTAGTTGTTTGTTCTGTCCCTAAGTAAATACTACTTCCTGTAAATTGTGTATCTGAAACTAAACCAATCTCATCAACTATGGTTCCTCCTGAAGAGTCTGTAAGTGCTATTCCATTAGTTGCGAATATTCTACCCATGTATCTTCCTTATTTTTNCCCTTAAATTTTTATCTTTTTTATTTTCCTTAAACCTTTTAAATTCATCTTCCGTTAGATCAGAAAGATCATATTCTTCGATAGGTTCAACCCCATTAGGTTCAATACTAGTCATACCACCTATTATATATTCGTCACCATTCCTATATTTTAAAAGTTTTCTCATGATGCGTTACCAGTTCGATAATCTAAAAATGCCCAATCTGCTATAAAAGTAATAACCTGGTTTGAAGTACCATTAGTATCAATAATCATAGCTCGCCATTGATCGGCAGTGCCATCATAATTTGAATAATCCATTTGGCCACCAACAACATCATATCTACCCAAAGTAACACTTGCTCCTCTTATTGGATAAATTTGGCTACCTGAATCTGTCCCTGCTCCTTGATATATGCCTACAATTGGTTTGCCGAACGTTCTGACGTTGGTTTGAGGTGCTTGATAACCAATACTAGACGATAAATTTAAAGCCTGTGACAAATTAAATGTTCCTAAAACTGACCCCCCTACTGCTCTTTTAACCAAACTGCCAAGATTAACTTTAGAAGCATTTAATCTATCTGATTGAATTTCATAATTGGATTCAAAAATCACGCTTGGAACATAAGTTGTTTTAAGTGTATTAAGTCTTCTTAAATAAGGATTGTAACCGATAGAACCATAATCTTCGCTCACCTATTTCTCCCTTCTAAAGTAAAATCTACACTGCATCCATAATAGGTAAATGGGGCATTAGTAGAAGATTCCAGAATTTTAATAAAAAGTAATTTACTTCTAGTATTAGGCGGGAAGCCAAATTCAACATATCCATTTTTGGCTTGCCCCACACTAATCCATTTTTTGCTGGCTTTATTAAAAGTATTCTCACAAGCAATCTGAATATTCGCTTCACAACCAGGATTAAAAAACATATATAACCAGCTCCACTTTTTATCATATTGGGGAACTCCCGCATGGAATACCATTTGCATTGTGGCATTAATTGGAGAAGTATTATCAGAAGTTGCAGCCCCCCCATAGGTATAGCATTGGCCTGTTGAATCTCCGAAAATAAATTGTTCTACTCCTAAAGCATCTTTATAAGTATGAAAAGCCGTAGGTAAATTGGCAAAATCATGATTCCTCCATTCGTTTAATTGAAAATTATAAACTTGCAAAGCATTGTTAATTGTTTCATTCGTCAAATCATCGGTTACTGTCCCAACTGCCGTATAAATATCATATTTGAAATTTCCCGAAGGGGCATTATCAAAAGTCGTACCGGCAATTCCTGAACCTGCATTGTTATAAATTTGTGGTTGGATGTGGTTTGAAACTAATTCCGGCTTCCCCCCACCATATCCAAAATATCCCTGTCTATTAAGATAAAATCTATAATCTTCAACATTTACAATTGATTGCGGAGAAGTTGGCCCCAAATCTGTCGCCAAATCAACCAAGCTGAATCCATCCCATCGTGACATCAAGCCTGAATTTTTAGTAGTAATTAATCTATCTTGTGATTTAAAACCACTTAATAGCCTGCCTGCGCCTGGAATAGCGATTGATGAAGAATCACTTGTCCAATCAGTAGGCGTGCCGGTTGTCGAATAAAATAAATTACTTGATGTCCCTGGAATCCAAATGCGATTTTGATATTCAATTACTCCTACTCCTCCAATAGGAGCGGCTGTTGTGTCAGTAAACGAAGTACCATTAGCCGAATGTCGTGTTGTTCCTGTTGGTGAAGTAATTACAAGAGTATCTTCCAAAACATTATGGAATATCGTACCATCCGTAACTGTACCATTACCTGTAACTACCCAGGCTCCTGTGCCTTGTTCTGAAGAAAAAAGTGTCCCGCCAGCTGCGGCATAGTTCCAAAATTGGGTACCATTATTTCTATGCCAATCAAATAATGTGTCTACCCTTGCGCCTAAACTGGATAGATAAGTCGAATAACCAGGGCGTTTGGTTTTTGCTCCAAAAGGCTGCGGATCAACATTTATTAATTGTAAAAATTCACCCTGATTTTGAGTTAACGGGTTTAATTGAAGATTTAGTCCCTGGTTATTAAATGAAGAAAAATTTGCCATATTATCATATCATTAGAAAATAAGATTATCTTCTCCGCTTGTTACTTCCTCGATTTTTACATATGTAGGGCCACTTTTATCTCTAGGAGTAATTTGTACAGTAAATTGATTTTTAGCTGAATTAGCATAACTGAATTGATCCCGTGCTTCTGTTGTTTTACCATCTTTTTGATAAGCCATACCAAGACCATGACTAACAAAAGAATTAGTATAAGCTCTCATAGGCAAGGGTAATTCATCAGTATCATTAACCATTGGTGTTCCAGTCTGGTAATACCAAATTTTAGCGGTTCCAGCTTCATCGGAAGGCATAACACGAATTACTGTATCGCCTTCCCAATTATGGTAAGGGTGGGCGGAATTAACTACTTCGGAAGGATAATATTCATTTAAAGCCCGCTTGGTTGAGAGAAAATAATCCGAACCATTATAGGTAATTTCAATCCTTTTAGGTTGTTTAAAATCGGTTGTTGTAACAGTACCTAAACCATTTGTACCAAAAGCCACATTAACTGTTCCAATTGAATAATCTTCATTTACCGAAACTGCGGAATTAACCATCTCGTCTTTCCATTCATTAATCCAATTATTAATTTCATTATCTGAAGCAAAATCACTTGCCCAAAGTTTTTCTCGAATCCGTTGTCTTAATTTACCAAGTGAATAAAAAGTAAAACCGGCTGAAGTGATCCAGTCACTTTCCGTAGAATTAACCACAAGTACGGAGTTTCTAAAATAAGTTCTGTAAGCATCAGTCACCGTGCCTGAAGTATCATCAAATATTGTATAACTTTGACCTGTTTGTTGATCTAGAGCGTCTGCCTGATACGTAATAGTTCCGTTGGCAATTGGTGTAGCAGTCCCCGCCGTGCCTGCTGCGCTCTTTTCAAAAACTACTTGATCATATTTGATAAAAATAACTGGAGTGTTAGCAGAATGGGCAAAATTCAAAGCTGTAATCCCCATCGTACCAATATTAGTAACTGTTCCTATTAAAACTTCTGTTTGATCTTCGCCGGTTTTACCAATCTGCACTGCCCATTGACTTGTTAATCCTGTAGTATTGCCAACACGAATAGACGTAGTTCCCGCAACTTCCGCATTGGTCAGAAGTGTTGAAGGTGATTTGCTATCTAAATCATTGAGACTTTTAATTATCATGTATTTATTATTTTCCTATGTTCCTTATTCTCGAATCTTTTAATCCAATTGCAATTTGCACATAGAAGTTGAAATTTCTTTTCTTTATTCAATATACTGTTTATAATGTGTTTATAATAATTTGTAGTCATTGATTTTTTTTCCTTTACTCCTCCACCATTAATATGATCAAATTGTAAAGCTCTTTCATCATTGAAACCGCATTTCTGACATTTATTACCCAATAAATCCATCGCTGCTAATTTCAGCCCTCGGTAATATTTACGGCTTGCAGCTCCTCGGCCTTTATTGTATTTATTATAGTATCCTTTTATTTGTTTAATGTACTATTCTACCAAATTTTATTCTGCAAACCAGAACCACTAGATACTGTAAAAGGCACATCAGTTGAAGAAACTGGTGGGCCAACCAAGGTCAGTCCATTCCCAGAACCGCTATTATCCGTCGTTAAGTCATTTCTAATGTAATCAGCGACTAAATTAGCATCGGTAACATTTAATTTGTAGTTATCTTGAAGTTCAGTAAGTGTCCTAATATCTTTGAAAATCCTTACATAATAAAGTAACCCGTCATAAGGTTCTGCTGCTGAAGTTTGGTGGTTGGCAATTCCGATTCCTAATTCCGAATCATTATCGTGGATTGAAGTATTTAAAGAAGCACCAGTGCCGTCAGTTGACGGTGCATTATCAACATCACCTTTGTAAAAAGCACAAGTTCCGGCAGCTAAATTATAACTGACCGCCCGATAAAGCCAAGCACCCGTAGTTATAGCAGTTGTTGCTATTGCCGAAGTTACGGAAGCACCTAAACCATCACTTGATGTAAAAACTGCAAGTTTATTACCCACAGATTCGATTAAAGCCCTATAACTTCTTTTGTCTACTGACGAGTGCCATTTGGCGGCAATATTCACATTAGCCGCTAAAGTCGAAGGTAGTGTTTCAGCTTTTAACCAAAATTCGATTGTAAAATCACTAATAAGAGATAGGCTCACTGAATCACTAGCTTTGCCGTATTGATTTAAGGTAGATTCAAAATCTGCTGATACTGCCATTTATTCTATATATCCAGTCGACCTACTCTATAAATCCTGAAGCCCAAATTCCAATTACACCAGTTCCAGATTGATTAAAAACAAGAGCAGAACCACTAACTGTTCGTAAGGGTGGGTTAATTGGCATAGCAGCAATCCCCCCATTAGCTGCAAATGTCATTGTTCCATTTAACGGTATCGTTGGTGTTCCTGATGCTACTGATACCCTACCAGCTGATTCAACTGAAACTATTAAGGTAGTAACAAAAATTTGTGATCCCGTGACTGCGGCACGAAGTGTACCTGTTGCTGTTCCTGTTAAAGTGGCAGAACCGACAAATTCATTTGTGGGGGCAATTTCTGTACCTATCGTTTTAGCGAAAATCGTACCTGTATTGACTGTCCCACCTGTAACAACTACTGAACCACCGCCAAGTCTTGTAATTGTTCCAGTATTTAGATTCCCAACAAAAGGGACTGTACCATTCCAGTCTAGTCTTGCACTGCCAATTCCTGCATCTAACTTTGTAAAAGGGATATGAACCGTGCCGTTTTGGTTAGCAGATAAAGCTGTTTGTGTCCCCTCATTAATTATAATGTTACTCATGATGTTTTTGAACTATTAAAAGTTTGTGTTGTCGGATATGTAATATCTGGTATTCCTAGATACATTCCTGCCGAGATTGTTATTGAATACATTTGTTCCTGTTCAACTGGCTGCATAATATTTATCATTTTAGGCTTAGTATCCAGAACTGAATTATTATTAGGCTTAATATCAATTACTTCTTGATTTTTGCTCATTTATCTCCAACCTATTCCCGCTTGAATTGTTCCCGTCACCGTAGCAACTATCCCTTGAGTAAAGTTTACATTTAGTGGGTGTACTGCTGGGGCAACAACTGAAAGAAAAGGAATTGTTAATATTCGGTTCCCTGCCGCTGTACCCGCTGCGGTTGAAACATTATAAACTTCAAGTGTTCCGTTACCTGTACCACGTACAGTTAAAGTCTTAAAACAGGTTTGACGATCTGCAATTAAAGTAGTAGCTGCTGCGCCTATGGATGTAAAAGTATCACCTTGATCTGTCATTTTCACCCCCTTTAAAACAAAAACGACCTTTAAGGCCGTCTTGATTCCTTTTAACTAGATTTTAGAAGTTATTTAAAGATTCGTCAACTTGCAGGAAGCATCTCATCCTGAATTTGCTCCGCTAGAGGAAGCCATCTCTCACGGAAAATCGTATCTATATTGAAATTCTCAACTACATTATTTCTACAATCTATTAAAACCTCATTTGGTTTTTCTTTTACCCTGCGGTAAATTTTTTCCATTGCCCACCAGATAGATTTAGGTTCAGGTGTCTCCCAAAAAGAAAGGGCGCTTGTCCATTTACGATTTGCAACTTGAGCTATTTCGCCTGTCTTACCTTCAATAATAAGCTCTGGCATACTATGGGCATTTGTCACTACGGCTGGCGTTCCGCAAGCCTGGGCTTCAACAATAGTCAAACCAAAACCTTCTGTTTGGCTTGGATGTAAAAGCCCGTCAAAAGCGTTCATCCAAATTTCAATATCTTCCCGTGTAGCCAGAATTGACATAAAAAGCTGATCTCCAAAAAACATTTTATCGAGTATTCCTAAATGCTGGGCGTATTCACGAATTGGGAAACTGCCTGGTGAAATTTGCTGTGTGCCGATAAAAAGTCCTGATTCGGGGTGAACATCGGAAAACATTTTAAAAGCCTCTAGAGCCTCCTGGAAGCTCTTACGGGGCGGATTTTCTTTATTTGCGGCAATCATTCCCCACATAAATAAATGAGGCGGAAACCCTGCTTTTTGTTTTGCTTCCAATTTATCTTTGGGTTTAAGTTTATTTACATCCACCCCCTCATAAATCATTTCGGAAATAAAACCGTGTTTTTTTAACTGATTCTGTCCGAATTTGGAGAAAGTGATTATTTTATCAGCCAACGGTAAATTTCTTAAAATTCCAGGCGCTGGGGGGTTAGAGTCAACAGGCATATAAGGGATGAATTTACAACCTATTTGATGTAGATTTTGAATCCATTGAGGAGGAATCACCCACTGGTCAATCATCGAAATACAAACATTAGCTCCAAAATTCCTTGCTCCATAGAACATTGTGTCAGCTCCATGCGGATCATCAACCATTGGATACATGCGTAAAGTCCCCTCGTCCATACGGTAATCTATCCAATGCCCGTGAAGACCTGCTTTTGCGGCTTGAGCTACTTGGAATCCTTCTAAAAGAAAACGTCTGATTAAGAAATCAAGCTCAACGGCATATCCTGATTGTGTCCAGATACCGTCCCCATGAAAGATTATTTTTAAATCACGCCTTTTATCCATCAGAAATTAAGAATTAATTAAGAATTAATTAAGAATTTGAGATATTTAAGTACATCCGGTTGGAACATATTATCAAGACGATCAAACTTCCCCGGCTGATTTCCCCCCGCAAAGTGGATACAAACAATTTCCTTATCATTGTCAGTCGGCCAAGGATCGTGTTCTGAACCCGAATTTTTAGGCAAAATTAACTTTTTATCCTTTAAAATAGCTTCAGAATAATAACCTTTAGCAACAAGGCCCCACCATTTATTATTAGGCTGTTTATCAAGAAATTTAACTTTATAATTCCCGTAATAACAAAGGATATTTAAAAAGTCCTGTTCATAAAATTGATAAACTTGCCGTCTTTCAGGCGTACAAAGTTTTAGCCAATGGTCAACAAATTCTTCACTTTTCATAACCACAAAACCACAATTAACATATTCTTCTAATGCTTTAATATCCCAAACACTGACAACCCTATTCATTGTTTGAATTTGTGATTGGATTTCCCTCGAATTGGCATTTTGGACTACAGCCACATCAAAATCACCTTCCCAGCAACTTGAAATATCGCCTGTAATAATCGCATCCGAATCAATCCTAACTACACATTCATAATCTTGTAGAAGTTTTTTGGCAAACCAGGGTGTCATATAAGCCATTTCTGCGGAAGTGCCGCCCATTTCATTAAATTCTTTATCAGTCATTAAGACTATATCTGCTTTTGTTTCGATCTTAGGATTGGTCTTTAAAAGTGAAGCTATCATCTTTTTGGAATAATCAAGATAAATGGGGCCAATTCCTGTAACAAGAATCGCTAGGGGTTTTTTCTTTACTAATTTTTCCATTAGGTACTTAAAAAATGGGCTTGCAATCCGAGGATAAACAAGCCCACAAAACTTATGTGACTATCCTCGGATATAGTCTAGCGTATCAATTAATCTTAACTAATGTCAAGATTATGCGGATACCAAGGCCGCAGTTCCGATCCCAAGATATGGGTTCTTCACTACGGTAGCTGTTCCGTAAACTGGTGTCACAAATGTAGAACCTGCGGTTCCGATTTGCGTACAATTGACACCTGGCGATTCGTTTATTATTGCCCGCATACCAACACCCATTGTTCCACCTACTGCCGAAGCGGTAGCCGTACCACCTGTGTTGTAAAACTTACTACGATCAACAATTAACGAAAGCGCATTATCAACCGTTCCGGGCGAATTTAGTATGAACGTACTTGCTGCCGCATCATGGTTAGCCATGAATTCAACATTGGAAACACGAATGTTTATGTTGTTAAACATTAGCTTTATTCCATGCGAAGCAGAGGCTAGTAGTCCTGTACCGGAATTGATAAAACCATCTCTGATAGTAATATCTCTGGCTGCCGAACCAATAACAATGTCACCTGCCGGTGTACCTGTTATACCAGTTGTACCTGCATCCCATTGGATACCTGTTTTCTCGATTTTGAAGTCGTGAAAATCAAGACCTTGGACACCTGCACCGACTGTTACTAATCCACCATCACCGCCATCACCCATCGTACCTCCAACTGAAGTTCCCGCAGTTCCTAAAACGTAAAAACCTGCAACTTCACAACCATTACCTGTTACCCGCAAAATACCCATCGTACCGATGGTTCCTGCCGTACCAGGCTGTTCTAAAATTACCGAATTACTACCAAAAGAACGTCCTGCCCCAAGTCCGACTAAATGGACATTGTCTTTGTCCAGGGTAATTCCTGCCGGTGTACCTGCTACAACCCAGGGTGCTTGATTATCTCTTGGGCAAACGATTACAAAATCATTTTTGCCATTTCTGATTTTAGGTGAATCAATAGCCGTTTGGGGAGTATCAAAAAAAACTTCCCGACCTACAGCTTCTTTAACTGTCCTATAATCAGTATCAGATGGATGCTTTACTATTACTACATTACCAGTAGTTATAATCCCCATATTTCGGATTTCTGAAAGCGGATCAATTTTGCCACCCCATTGTAAATAGGGTTCTGTATTTCTATATGGCATATTTTATTTCACCTCCTTTTAGCCCTTTGGGCTTTAAAATAACGAATGAGTCTGATCCTCTCACGAGGGCCAATCCCCATTCGATTACAAAGTTTTGTAAAACTAAGTCTTGTATCATAATTTTTTCTATTCCATCTTGGCACATTTAGTTTATTACTTTTTGCATCTCTGCTAACAATTTTTCTTTAATTTCTTCTCCTCTAAGTCTTGCCAATTCCTGTCTGCCAAAATATTTCATGGCGGCAGTTGTTGGATCAGAACTGTTATATTTGCCTTTTGCCAGAGCTTTTAAAAAGTAGATACTGGCATCAACTCTGTCCTCAACCTGTTCCATATATTGTTTCCTAAGCTCTTTTTCTCTTTTCTTGGTTTTTTTAATTGTTTCTTCAATTACCCTGCGGTTATGTTCAAGATCAAACCCAACATCTCCATCAGGCTTTTGATACATATACTTGAAATCCTGTGCTTGGATTTCACCGCTATGTTTCTGTTTTTTATATAATTTCGGGCCGTGAGCCTTCATGTGAGGCTGGGAAGAATCGGACTTCCCTTATAACCGTTAGCCTCATGGTAGTTTGGTAAGGTATCAGCTAACTTATGTGTTCGTTTCGCTTTGCCTTTCAAGATGCCAAACTAACCAAAACATCTTTAGTCCGATTTCTGCGTTTCTCTAAAATTAGCTGCCGGTGCTCGACAAATTACGTTAGCAAACCACACAAGTGCGGCCTGATAAGTAATAGTGTTTTGCAACCTCAGTAAATTATCAGAACCTTGTTCGACCCAACTCATATCGGATACCTGACACAAATTCCAAGAATCAAGGTCAAGTCCTACGACTTCACCGTCTGGAACATTAGTGTCTAAAAATACTCCGACTTGGCCTGCTCCCGCTTCAAAAGCAAGACCTGACCAACCACCGACTAATTCGGTTTGGTTGACGGTTCTTCGCATAGCGGTCAACAAATCACCATATTTTTTGTAAAGTGTGATGTTTACAAAAATGGCGTATTTGTCACCTTCCTGTGCGTATTTCTTTGCTCTAAGGTAAGCTAGCTCCATTCTCGAAAGAGAAAGGGCTTCAGATACAGAACCAAATTGCGGTGTCCACCCCGTTGTTGAACGGGCAACACCAGCATAGGTATAAGTACCTGTCGTTGAAGAAAGAGCTGCACGGATACCATCCATAGCCGCACTTGTACCGCCACCTGAGCCATCCAAAATTGAGATGGCATCATTGGCTAAATAAGCTGCTGTACCCGCTGCGGTTGTATAAACGGTTCCGGTTGTACCGCTTCCACCATCGGCAACTGAGGAAATAGTACCACCCAATGCTACTGCCGTACCGATTCCGATACGCATATTTGCGGTCAAATATTCAACTGGGGCCAAATCACCGTTTACGGAACCATAATAATCAATGGCAGTACCATCGTCAATGGTCGCCGAATTAGGTTGTGTAACAGTGAATTCCGTGCCTGATGTTGAACCTATGATCTGGGCTACGATATTAGAAGGATGCCCATAAACCTGTCGGTTCAAATCTCTGGAAAAATCGCTAACAAGAGAATCTGCCTGTGCCATAAACGCACCTTTAATCGCCATTCGATCACCGCTGGATGCTTCAATCGCCAATTTGGAGATATTGAAAGCCCCAGTGTGAGTCTTAACAGCAATCGACCCCCTGCTAAAAGTAGCACCTGTTGTTGCATTTAAGTTATTACCATCGTTTGCGAGCGAGGTTACACCTCCATGCCTTGCAGTTCTGAGTGGAACGTGGAAGTTATTATTCATAACCTGTGAGTCCACACTCTTTTTGAACTGATTAAGGGTTATCTTTTGGGAAGGGAAGTTGTCTTGGATATAAGGCAAAATTACTTCTCTTAATACTGAACTATAATTCGATAAAAGAAATGCTGGCAAATTATTTCACTTCCTTTCCAATCTATGATTTAGGTTTAGCCTAAGATTGCCTATCAATAACTTCGTCAATACGAGCGAAGAAATTAGCTTTTGTAACAGGTTCGTTAGAAGGCTGTTTAGCCCCCGCTGAAGACGTGGAATCAGTAGCCATCCCCGGCTTTCTTGCTTTTTCAAGCTGTTGTTCCTTCCATGCGTCAATTTTGTCTTCATATTTGGTTTTAAACGCTAATTCGGGATTTTTAATTCCCGTATCAATCATGTAACTTAAAAGCGTTTCCTCGTCAGTCTTGATCCCGTATTTTTCATTAGCTTCGGCTACAACTGCCTGTGTGTCTTCCCGAACTGCTACCGCTTCAAGCCTACGGTCAATGTAATCATTGATATCATCAGTTGTTACAATATCAAGATTCTTAGCTTCTCTTTTAGCTTGAGCTTTGATTTCTTCAGGCGTAAGTGGGATATTATCTTCAACTTTTCCTTTTACTTGCGCTTGTTTAAGAACTTCAAGTTCCTGCTCAAGAGTTTTCTTTTCATTGATAGTAGCTTGTAAATTAGGCCATACTTTATCGAGTTTGACATTGTATTTTTCTTCGGCTTCCCTGCCGATTTCGCCTAAACCTACAACTTTGCTAAGCTCCTCTTGTGTATATTCTCTTTCTCCTACTTTTACTTTTTCTGGTTCAGCTTCGGGTTTTTCTTCGACTTTTTCTTCTGGTTTATCAAAAAAATCATCCGCCAACTTAATCACCTCATTTCGTGGTCAAAAGACCAACCTTTTAGCTTTAGTGGCTAAAATCCACAAAAAAAGACGGACAAACGCCGTCTTGATTCGTTATTACTTAAAATTCTAAATTATTTTTTTCTTTCTGTCAAATTTAGTTCTTCTTAATTCTTCATGATTCTAAAACCCAACGCCTAGAAGATTCCTCCAGTATGCTCTAGCCCCGCCTGCTGGAGGTGCCGCCGCCCCAAACCTTCTTATCTGTGCAGGAGAAGGATAGATGATGCGGGGGTGGGCAATATTGACTGCTCCTGTTACTGTTCCGCTTAATCCACCAATTAATTCTGTTTCAGGAGAATTACGACCAATTAACGGAATGTAAGCTAGTAAACTATTAGGTCTAATAAATAAAGGACTATATCCTTTCCCTAAAGTGGCTGCCTCTGCTGCTGTAAGAATGACGTTCCACTTTGCCCATTCAGCAATATAACCATTCCAAGCCCTTGCATTATCATCTCTATTTCCTATCTTTAATTGACTACCCTCTGACAATAAAGACCCTAAGGGGGTTGCAACATCTGTAACAGTAACCGATGATCCATCGACATAAATAATGGGGTCGTTTGTTGTTGCTCCGCCATCATAAGTAATTAACAAATGATGCCAAGTATCAATAGAGGCAGCAGTTCCTCGCCATTTTCCACCTCCTGCATCCCAACCAACCTGATATTCAAAAGGTTCAGTAGTAGACCACAAAAATTGATCTCTAAAAGCACCAGTTAATGAATACTCCCATATTCTTCTTGGCGTTGTATCTACAGCTCCTTCACGATAAAACCAAACTGCTGTACTTTTCAGTATAACAGTAGCATCAGTAGGGGAAAAATCTATATTATCGGTACTTGTACTACCCGCAAAATCTCTAGCCAATTTACACCACCAACCTTTCTTTATAAGAAAACTTCATATAAATCCAAAGGAAAGGCAATAAGAAGATAAAAGTCAGGTAGCCAAGAGGGGGTTTAAGAAAGTATCGCATATCATGTTTTTTTAATTTATTTTTAGTTGCAACTTGTTATTCCTATCTTCTACATCACATTCAGGAACCCATCCTAAGGGGACAGGAAGCAATTCATGTGGAATCAAAGCCCATTGACCTTTATACTCGCCTTCTTCAATCTCCCAAGCCACGCACCATAAAATCATTCTTCCTATAAGACTTTTCGCCTCTGGAGTTAAATCATCTAATCTCTTGGGCTTGAATGTTGCTTCAAAAGTTTCTAAGTATTGCATAACATATTATTGTTCTACTATTTCTACTGATTTAATTTCCATATCCGTTGTTATGTCGTCAGTTCCGTTCGTTCCGTCAGCATCACGCCTTATCTTGAGACGAAACTCATTCCCAGCCACAACGCTATCCATTGCCGCCCCGTTCGCAAAGTTGACTGATAAAATAGTTTCTACCCCCGATGTGGCGTTTGGCGTAACTGAACCATCGGTCATGGTTGCAAACCCATCAGCGTCAGCATCCTGTGATGCCATATTTTCCCAAGAAATCTCAACATTTGCCGTACCAGTGGTAGCCGAGGTAAACATAATGTGAACCTTAATTGTTACCCCACCACCAGCATAGTTAGACGGCATAATTCCTCTAAAAACACATTCCTCGTCAGTTGCCCCGTCAGCGTCTAAGACCAAATGGGCGTTTCTGGTATCAAAAGTCATAAACGCACTTGCTGGCGGTTCGTTTGCCTGTACTGTTGCTATAAAAAGTGTATCGCCACTTGCCATTAAATTATTTCTCCTTTCAAAGCATCAACCATTTCCTGTTTAGTTATCTTTTTATCTATTGGCAGCCGTAAGTTTATCACTTTAATTAAGGCCGTTAGAACTATCTTCATTCCCTCTATACTGAAATCATTGGCAGCGTCTTTTCTTGCCTGTAATTCTGCATCATCAATTACTTGCTTTTCGCCAACTGTCATCTCAACTATGTTATCTCCTGAACGTTTCCAATATTTTAAAGAGACATTTACAACCGCACTTATATCAGGATTAAAAATCACATCAGGGTCGTTTGATACTACATTCCCTTCAAGTGCTGTAGGGTCAACCATGTACTCAGCTCCATTAACACTCGTTAAATATTGTGGTGTTTGGTTTGGTTTAAAAATTGCTATGTTAGACATTTACACCTCATTCCAATATTGTAACGTAATAAAAGCCGTTCCTGCATTTACAGTATGCCATGTAATTTC
>C687J35021_10001281_pt1 | contig 19032 bp, 23 predicted proteins | sample RifCSPhighO2_12_FD_35021 | JGI IMG/M metagenome (IMG submission 35021)
CGGTCTAAGTCGTTAGACCTTGACAAGATCATCACCACTGTTCACGATAGTTTAGCGGCGGAGAGACCATACGGCAAGGACGCAATCAGTGGTCCGGACAACGACGCCAGGCTTCGTGCATGCGACATCGGCCTCCGCCTGCACGAGCGTGCCGGCACGATCCCGACCGTTGCCCAGCCTGCCGGCGGCGCTGGCGGACTGCACTATCACCTACATCTCACCGAGCTCGCGCAGCCTGAGCGTTTGATTCCCGCTCTTGACGCAGCGCCCGACGCGGATCCGCGAGTGCTAGACGCGCAAGTGCTAGATTCCAGTGATGACGCCTAGCGTGATTACGATAAGGGGTATTATGACGACCAGCGTGCAGCGCGTCAACAAGCGGTTACGTGCCAAGCCGGGGGTCTGAGATGAGCGAGCGCGACGGGATTCAGACGGACGAGGGGGGCGGGGGAAAAAACTGCGAGCCACAACTCCACGTGGGAATTCCCTCACTCACGGTACACCCTCCCGAAGTTTTTCAATGTCTCTCCTGTAGCGCCCCCCTGATTCCATCACCCACGAAACCACTCTGGTGGCCCTTCAGCGATCCCGTTGAACCTCTCTGTCTCGATTGCCGTCTTCAACTTTCAGAGACACTACACCCCCCTGAAGTCCTTCCTCCTCTTCCCTCCGTCTCCGATCTGCTTCACCTCGACGTGCTCTCCACCGTTGAGGCGCTTCGTGCTCTCCCACAATCCAAAGTCGTTCTCCTGCGTCTGGAGCACCCCTAATGTTTTCCACCAATAACAACCGTCGCTCACCTCCGAACCGAGCGTCTTCCCTTTCCCACATCACAGGCCCCTTCTTCCTCCAATGCCAATCCGGTCTCTACCGCTTGGTCAAGAAACCTCACCTCTATCGCAACCAACGCAACCCCCTCTCCGCTCTCGCACGATCCCTCCAGGCCGCCTTTGACGCCGCGGTGGTGCGTGCCTTTACTACGCACCGGGAGCATCCCTGATGCCCTGGCTCGTCTTCACCTACGTCTTACTCACGCTCTCGCACCTCATGCTCCTCATCGCCCTCATCGCCTTCATCGTCCGTGTCCGCGTCCTGACCGACGTGTCACAGAAACTGTTTGCCCGATTCGGCCCGCAGGCGGACCCGGAGCCACGCTGATGCGCTTCACCTGTTCCCGCTACGGATTCCGCCTGGTAGTGGGGCGACGGGGAATCCAGTGGCCGCTCCTGACGATTGCGGGAGGCCGAGGGGTGCCGCCCCCTCCGCCGCATCCGTACTCGTGCCTGCCGCCGTATTGCTTCAGCCTCATCGTGGCGACACCGATGTCCTGGCGGCGGTGGGTGTGGCAGTGAGACGAGGGCTCCGCACGGCGATTGGGAATGAGCGACCCGTGGAACGGGACGCCCCGATGGAGGCTGATGCCCTCCCGCTCCGCCCGCTCTTCCTCGAATGTACTCGCTGCTTCGAGTGGGTGCCGTATCCGAAACCGGGAGAGACCGTGGAGCATACCTGCAATCTCCAGCAACTCCGGGAGCGCACCTGCGACCACGTCTGGGAGAGACGGCCCCCATACGAAGCGGGAATTCTCCTGACAAACACCTGTACGAAGTGTGGCGCGAAGGTCGCGTGATGCGCTACCCCAATCGCCATATCGCCGGACGCACGAAGCGGTGGACGCGCTTCGTCGGGTATCTCTCTCGCTGTCCCGGCTGTGAGAATCTGAGTGCCAAGAATCACTGGATCGCGGGGCTGTGCCGGACGTGCTTTCGGAACGGAGTCGCGTATCCCGTGGGGAGACGGTGATGACAGTGAGATCGTATTCGCTCGGCCAACTTCAGGCCGCGTGGGCAGCCGGAAGATACCAGGAGCAAGCATTCAGGCAGAAACAGCCTGAGAAGATTGCTCTCCGCAGGGTACGCTGGTGGTCATGGCGCCGAATGAAATTGCGGTTCTATGACTGGACGGGAAATACAACGGCAACCCTGAGAGTGTTGGCATCACACCCATCTGTTAAGAAACGGGGGCGCCGCTGATGCCCCGCACAATAAATCTAGAGCAAAGGCCAGAGACCCTCATAGCGGAAATCCGTGAAGCCTGGCATCTCTGGCGGCATGTCCCGGCAACAAGAACAGGCGAAGGCCGCTTCTGGGAACTCATCCCGCAATATTTCTGCGCGACAGGAAGCCGGACACTCTTCTGGGGAAAACACGTCTGGGAGTGGAAAACGTAATGCCCCGCACGACGAAGCGCCAGCAGCAGCTCGCGCAGCAGCCGACGGAGATCCACGACGATCCGACGGCTTGGTGCCGGTCGTATCAGCGGACCGTCTTGTACGCCTTCTTCATCGAGCATCGGGACCGCTTCGTGCAAGTGGATCACCGCAAGAGCGGGAAGGATTACCTCTGGGGAATGATCGCCAGGATGTTCATGCTGCACCAGCAGGGCAACCACGGACGATCTCCGCTCGTCATCCATGCGCTGACGACCTTCAAGAAAGCCAAGGAAACCCTCTGGGATGGCCCCTGCGACAACGGACGCATGATTGACGTGCTGTTTCCGCCTCCCATCCGCGAGGAATTCTCGGAGACGGAGTGCATGATCCGGCTGAAGGACGGCTACGGGACCAAGACCGGCCCGATCTACCAGTTGCAAGGTGCCAGCGAGCAGATGCAGCAGCGGCGCGGACCGAATGCCACGGCGGTCATTCTCTCAGAGTACCAGGACATGCCGGAGACGATCTTCGAGGAGATCTACGAGCCCATGATCGTCAGCAACCAGGGGTGGGCCGCCTTCATCGGGACGCCGCGAGGAAAAAACCACTTCTACCGAAAGGCCGTATACGCCGAGCGCGAGGCCCGCAAGTCGAAGAGTCGGTGGTTTTATGCCCTGCGAACGATTGAGCAGACGCGCCGAGACGCGCCGGGAGAGAACGGCCGGCCGATTGTCCCGGCGGAAGAGATTGCGGAGATGCGGGCGGAAGGCAAGGACGAGGCCGTGATTCTTCAGGAGTATTACTGCTCGTTCAATGGCGTCCTGCGCGGCTCGATCTTCGGCGATTGCGTCCAGCGGGCGGAGCGGGAGGGGCGGATCGTCCGGGTGCCGCGAGAGGTCAATGCCCCCGTCGGCTGCTGCCTGGACATCGGGCGGTCGGACGGCACGGCGATCTGGTTCTACCAGACGCTCGCTCGGGAGACGCGCTTGATTGACTACTGCGCCTTCAAGGCGAACCATATCGGGGCCATGTCCGCCGCCGAGTACGCCATCAAGCTCATCAAGGAGCGCCCCTACATCGTGACGAGGATCGTGCTACCGCACGATGCCAAGGCCAAGGGCTATAGTGCCACCCTGAGTACCCTCGAGGTCTTCGAGTCGGCCTTTCCCTCCGTGGTCCTCCTCGACAAGCTCGCCGTGCAGCAAGGCATTGACATGCTGCGGAGTTGCTTCCCGCGCATAGTGTTCGACGTGGACAAGTGCGGGATGCCGCAGGCCGACAACCTTCCTGCAGGGCTCGAAAGCCTGCGCGGCTACCATCGCGCGTGGAGCAACCAGGCGGAGGACTGGACGGGGGAGCCGGTGCACGACGAGAATTCGCACGGGGCGGATGCGCTGCGATACGGCGCCCAGGAGGGGTTCACGCCGCTGGACTTCCTGACGCACATGGAAGTAGACGCGGCGGACCGGATGGCCCGGATGAGCTACAACCCCCTGGTGAGCCTCCGTGATCCCAGGCAGGAACGCGGGCGGTATGCGCGAATGGGGGGACGATGATGCGCGTCCCGTTCGCCTGCGCGATTTCTATGGGCGTCAAATGCTACCAGTGTGGAGAGATGGGCGACGCGGGCAGCGCGTTTTATCCAATCGGCCAAGTGGTCTGTCGCCCGGTACTGCCAGACGGATGGCATACGTTTGATGGGTGGCCCGTCTGCCCAAAGCATCGGGTGACAGTGGAAGAGATGAACGCTGCTCCCGTGAGAGGTGGTGCAAGGAATGGACTGCGATGTGTTCGGTAACTGCGAGCCGTATAGCATCATCCAGGCGTATGCCGAATTTTCCTATCAGGGAAAAGTGAAGTGTTGTTCTGCACAGTATCTCCCAGAGATGAGCGAAGAGGACGCCCTCGAGGATCTGCTTGTGCAGATGCGTCGGAAGTTCGGCCCTGTCGTCTTCTCCAAGAGCAACGTCGCAAGGCGGCACTTTCCACTCTATGTTGACGTCTAAGCGGATGTGAATGGGGAGGTCCTGATGCCCGCCACGAGCCGCAAACAGGCCGACATCGCCCGCATGGCCTACGCCGTGAAGATGGGCAAGGCGAAAATGGAGGACATGCCCGAGGGGACCCATGATGCGATCAAGAGCATGCTGGGGATGTCCGAAAGCGATCTCAGCGACATGATGCGGATGCAGAAGCGTAAACACCCGCTGACCGGGAAACGGATGGGCTAATGGCTGTTGACATCACCGCCCTCATCAAGCGCCGCTCGCAACTCCTGGCGATGCGGACGCCCAATGAGTCGGGCTGGATCGAGATTGAGGAGTTGTTCTGCCCCCGGCGCAGCACACTTCTCATCGGTGCCGCTCCCGGCCAGAAACTCACCACGCAGCAAATCTGTGCGGCGGGGGAACTGGCGGCGCGGGACCTCGCCACCTTCCTCCAGGGCAACCTGACGAACCCCGCGCAACGCTGGCTGGCCTTCCGCATGCGCCAAGAGGAATTGAACGCCAGCAACTCCGTCCAGAATTACTTGGAGGACACGGCGCAGCGCTTCCTGAACGCGCTGAACGCCAGCAACTTCATTGCGGAATTCGGAGAGTGGTACACGGATTTCTCCACCATCGCCACCTCCGCCACGCTCATGTTTGAACGCCTGGGACTGGCTGGCACCTTCGGCGGCTTCGAGTTCGAGACGTTGGCCCCTGGTGCCTACACCATCGCGGAAAACGCCGCTGGCGTGGTGAACACGATCTTCTATGACACCGTGATGTCCGCCGGGGCGGCCCATGCCCGCTGGAAGGAGGCGGTCGGCCCGGAGATTCTGAAGAAGGCGGAGGAGAAACCAGACGACTCGGTGACAATCAGCCGGGCGATCTACCCCCGCACGAACGCGAATGGCTACCGGGCGGATAGTCTGGGTCTGCCCTGGACGGATTGCATCTTCGACGCGAAAGGCAAGGTCATCATCAAGGAAGGCGGCTTCCGGCGCTTCCCGGCAATCGTGGGCCGCTTCCATAAATATTCCGGTGGGGTGTGGGGATCTGGACCCGCGCACGTTGCCCTGGGGGAGATGCAGAGCAAGAACCGGACGCGGGAGTTGAAACTCCTCTCCTTCGCCTTGGATGCCTACCCGGAGACCTATGAGCGCAAGGGTGGCGTGGTCGGGGGTATGATTCGGGAGCCGGGTGCCAGGAACTTCACGCAGCGGAATCCCAGCGAAGAAGTGATGACCCTCACCAGCGGGGCGCGGTTCGATGTCGCAGCCCTGGTCGAAGAGGACATGAAGAAGACCATCGAGCGGTGCTTCTTCGTGGATCAGATTCGGGCGCTCCCGCCCGCCGACAAGCCGACCTACATGACGGCCTACGAGGTGGCGAAACGCTTCGAGGAGACGGCCCGGCTCCTGGGGCCGGCCTTCGGACAACTCATCGGCCCGCTGGCGCAACTCGTCGAAACCGGCGTGGCGATGATGGCGGAGGCGGACGCGCTGATGCCCATGCCGCCGGAACTCTTGGAGCGGCCCGACGCAGACGTGGACCTGGTATTTCAAGGCCCGCTCGCCCTGGCCCAGAAGGCCGCCGACGTGCAGGCGATTGAACTGGAGATCGGTTGGGCAGCGACTCTGCGCCAGAGTGATCCGAACGACCCCGCCCTGAAAGACATCATGGACAATTACGATCTGGACTGGTTGGCCCAGCACAAAGCCTCCGTGCGTGGCGTCCCGGCCCGAGGCATGCGCGGGCAGGAAGTCGTGACGGCCATTCGCCAGCAACGGGCAGAGGCCGAGGTGAAGCAGGCCCAGATACAGGCGATGATGGCGACGGCGCAGGCAGCCGGACAGGCCGCGCCGATGATAAAGGCATTGCAACCGGCACCGGGGGCGGCGGCGGGTGGGTAAGCGCAGTCAAGCCCTTCACCAATGGAGTCGGCGTATGACGGGAAATGGTGAACAGACCGGACCAAAGCCCATTCCGCCCCTCCTCATCACGGTGCGCCCGGATGGCAAGGGGGTGGACGTGGTGGGGCCGATAGGAAACAAGGATCTCTGTTGGCGGATGCTGACCGATGCGGCGATGGTAATTCTGAATTACAAGAAGGAGAGCGGCATCGTCGTGCCTGGGATCGTGCCGCCCAAGGATCTGTTGAGGACGCCATGACCTACCCCCTCCAGACCGAGGAGCAGCGAATCGTCGAAGCCCTCCGCATTGAGCAGATGCGGCAGGAGGACGAGGGCCTTTCGCGGGACTACATCGCCACCTTCGGGAGCCCGGCGGGGCAGAAGGTCTGGGCGGATATTCAACGGGAAGCGTTCATGAGCGAGACGACGCTGGTGAAGCGAACTGAGGGCGGGATTGATCCCTATGCCTCTGCCGCGCAGGAAGGTACACGGGTCCTCGCCCTTTACATCAAGAGCCGGATTGAATTCTTCACGAAGGAGAACCGGACCTAACGAAGTAGTCGTCCACAACTGAGCCCACGCCCCGGCTGATCCCCGGGGTGGGCTGCAAGCCGAAGGAAAGCCCGGTATGGTAGCTACCGCCATACCGGGCTTTCCTTTTGGGCCACACCCCAAGGAGGATTTCATGGTTGAAGCAGCGACTCCTGCCGCCCCGCCAGTCGGGACTCCGGCAGCCGCACCCGCACCAACTCCAGCAGCAACCCCGACGCCGCCTCCGGCTGACGGCGACCGCTCGTGGGTCCCGGATGATTTGAAGGAGGACGCGACCCTCAAGCAATTCAAGACGCCTGCCGAGGCCCTGCGGGGTTTCGTGGCGACCAAGAAGCTCGTCGGGCAGCGCCTGGAGGGCATGGTCAAGGTGCCTGGCGACGGGGCCACGCCGGAGGAAGTGGCCGCCTGGCGCAAGGCGAGCGGTGTCCCGGATGCCCCGACGGATTACACGCTGGACGTGGCCGAAGACCTGCGCCACCTCGTCCCGACCGAACGCCTGGGAGAGTACGCCACCGTGTTTCACGAACTCGGCGTGCCGAAGGGAACCGCCCAGAAGATTGTCTCCCGCTACGCAGAGAACATGCAGAAGCAACTCCTGGCGCTGGAGCAGACCTACGCGCAGCAGCGAGCCGCGCTTCGTAAGGAATGGGGCGAGGAGACGTACACCCGTCGGGAGACGTTGGCGGACCGCTGGATCAAGGGATTCGTGTCCGAAGAGGATCAGCAATTCCTCCAGCGGGCGGGCATCGCCGGGCATCCCTTCTGGCTGAAACATTTCTCCCGCCTCGGGGAAAACGCCGCCGAGGATGGTGTTATCGAAAGCGACGTGGCGGGTATCGCCTCGAATCAGCAAATGGACGTTCGGGTGAAGGAAATCGAGACGAATCTGCTGTGGCTGCAAGGGAAGCATCCTCAGCAGGCAGCCTGGACGGAAGAGCGGACGCGGCTGATACGATTCCTGAATCCCGAGCCGATCCGCTGACGGGTTCCCCTGCCGGATTCCCTGCACAGGCCCGGCTGACATCCCGGAAAGACGGGACGCGCGCGGCGACCCGCGAAGGGCAGGCCCGCCTCCGGCGGATTCCCTCCCGATGCCACGCAGACAGGTGTTGTCAGGCGTAGTCCCGCCTCCCGGCGGGGCGCATCTACGGGAGGAGTCACCCGATGGCAGACCAGATCGCAAATTACCTCATCAAAGCGTACACCGGCCTGGTGATGAACCAGGCCGACATGACAGGCTCTATCCTGTCGAAATGGACGCAGCAGAAGTCCAGCGTTCGCGGCACCACGGCCTCCTTCGGCTACCTCGGCAACTTGGACCTCGTTGCCAAGGGATCGCGCGGGGCCGACACGCCCGAGAACGACATCCTGCATCGCCAGTACTGGGCCACCCTCGCCGCCTACAACGGCGCCCTCCCCCTGGACGACACGGATAGCGAGGCCGCCTTCACGGACCCGAAGTCCGATTACGTCCAGAAGGGATCGGGGGCCATCGGTCGGAAGTGGGATAGCGTCATCGCCACGGCCGCCGTCGCCAACGCCACCCACGGGGCGGATCAGGGTTCGACGGAAACGTGGTCCACCTACACCGACCGGAACAGCGAATCACACGTCGTCGCCGCGACCGGGGGCGCCCCGAATATCGCGGACATCCTGAAGCTGCGGCGGATCTTCGCCGAGTGCGAGATCACGACGGACCTGTTCGCCTGGGTCTCGCCGCAGTTTATGGAGCTGTTCCTGAACATCACGGAAGTCAAGTCCAGCGACTTCAACACGCAGAAGGTCCTCACGGAAGGCTCGCTGGGCTACTACCTGGGCTTCAACTGGGAAGTGTCCAACCACCTGCCGATTTCCAGCACCACCCGCTCCTGCGTCTTCGGGCAACGCGGTGTCGTCGGGCTGGCAAAGAGCATTGACCAGAAGACTGAGGTGTACCAGCGCCGGGACAAGTCCTCGCGCTGGGAAGTCTACTTCGAGATTTGCGGCGGCGCAGTCCGGCGCGACCCTGAGCGGGTGATCGAGTACACCTTCACCGAATCCTGAGCCACGCCCTGAGCGTGATGGGAGGTTGTGAGCATGGCGAGTTACTACAGCACCCAGTACAACCTGGACAAACAGGCTCCAAGCCTGGAGGACCTCACGAAGAATGTGGGGAAGAAGGAATGCTGGCTCTACAGCTACACGGTGCCCGCCGGCGGACTGGCGAGCGGCAGCATCCTGCACCTGCGCCTCCTGCCGGCCGGCCAGATCTTCTTCCTCCCGAAGGAGAGCTACATCCAGTGGTCGGACATGGGGACCGGCACGACCTTTGACATCGGCCATGCCGCCTACACGGGGCTGGACGGTGCCGCCGTGGCCGCNGACGANAACCTGTTCGACGATGACGTGGATGTGGCGACGTCGGCCAGTGAGGCCCTGCTGGGCAGCGACTACGGCATCGGCACCACGACCACGGCCAACGGCATGTTCAAGGAGTTCAACTCCAAAGACGGCGTGCCCATCATCGTGACCAACGCCGGAAGCACGATGGCCGCAGCCGCGACGGTCTACGGGTATCTGAGCTTCGTTCGCTAGACAACCTGCCGGGGCCGGGGCACGATGCTCCGGCCCCACGGGAGGATTCGCATGGGCAAGGCATTCACGCATCTGTGTGTCAGCCTCACGGTCGTCGTGCTCGCCGCCTCACTATTGGTGGCGACGGACGGGTCCTGGAAGCTCCCCGTGCCCTCGGGCCTCTCCGTGGGCGACCTGATCTATGCCGGGCGCGGCTTCGAGCTGACGAATTTGAACGCGGTGGCGACGGGCCGCGTCCTGATCTCGAAAGGGACGGGCACGGCTCCGGCCTATTCGGCCACGCCTGCCGTGAACCTGGTCGAAGTCACCAAAGGGATGCGCGGCGACCAGGAACCGCAGGCGGGAGCGACTGGAGCCATGCAGGACGGTTTCAAGATTTACGCGAGTCGCGTCCAGGGGTTGACGGTCCTCTACGCCGTCTTTGCGACGGGGATTCCGCATCCCTTTGCGACCCAGTGGAACTAAAGAGCCGCATGCAGGCATGGCCAATCCTGGCGGCGCTCCTGGTCTTTCTACCGCTCTGGCGGATCGCCAGCAACGCGGCCCAGCCGGCGGCACCTCTCTTCTGGGGCATCTTGGCGATCCTGGCAACCTGGATCGCGGGGCAGGACCGATGGGTGGGAATCGTTGCGCTGTACGTGGTGACTCGGGGATTCCTCACGCGGGCGGAGCTGTCCTTCGAGACGACATTTGCTGTCCTGGCCGGGCTACTCCTGCTCGTGACCGCCCAGCGGGTTCCCATGCGGGTCCGTTCTTGGCTCACCTCTCTCGCCGTGGCGTCTGGGATCCTCCAGATTGCCTACTCGGCCTTTCAGTGGTGGCTCCTTCCCCCTGTGCGGGCGTGGATCGCCGGGAGTATCGGGAATCCGGTCTACATGGGCAGCTACTTGGCAATCGCGGGGGCTGTGGCCCCAGGCTGGCTTCTGCCCATCTTCATCGGGGGGGTGATCCTGAGCCGGTCGGTCGGGGCTGCTGTCGCCCTGGCGGTAGCCCTGGCGGTTCGCTATCGCCGCGTCGGCTGGCGCCCTGTCCTTCTGGTCCTGCCCTTGATCGTGCTGACGGGGTGGCATCGGTCTCTGAGTCCATCGGGGATCACCGACTCGCTCCTGAAGCGGCTGGCGATCTGGGGCATGGCAATGAGCGACCTGGGCCGGAGCGTCCTCGGCGTCCTGATCGGCTACGGCCCAGGGGCCTGGCTCCGCCGCTTCCCAGCCATCCAAGAGAAGGCGCAGTTCGCCCTGAGCGAAATCCACGGGCAGGCTCACAATGAATTCGTGCAACTGGTCTATGAAGGCGGGATCGTGCTGCTTGTTCTCATGACCGTGTGGGTGTGGTCCCGGCGGAGAACCTTGGCGGGAAGTCCGGCCTTGCCCGGTGTCGTGGCGGCTGGCGTGAGCAGCCTGACGATGTTTCCCTTCCAGATCGCCGCAACGGCGGTCCTGGCGCTGACGCTGCTGGGATTCGCCACACAGGAGAACGTCAAATGAGCTGGAAAGAGCAGGTCATGATCTTCCTGCTGCTCCTGGCCGTGCTGGTCGGCCCCGCCGTGGTGCCGCCTGCCCCCGCGATTGACGGCGTGCCGTTCTTTCATTGGTCCATGACGCTCGCCACGCCGCCGCAGAGCTTCCCCTCCACGCTCTGCCGGGACCGCAATCTCGCCACGGGCATCGAGCGCAAGGCGCTGATGCAAGTCAAGACGAACAGTATCTACTACTACCTGGATGTGGGTGGGGCGAGCTATCCGCTGACGACGAACGGGGCCTTGGAAGGAAACGTGGGGGACATTATCGAGATCATGTTCCCGTCGAAGTTCAGCGCCATCCGCCAAGGCAGCACCGCAGCCGCCAACGCGGATCTGTCCATCCACTGCTTCCAGTAAGAGGGGGGAGAGCATGAAACGCCTCTCGGCCTTCCTGATCGCGGCCTGCCTCCTGCTGCCGGGAACTGCCGCGTTCGCACAGACGAAGATTTACCCGGCGCCGACGCGGTTCAGCGCGACCATCGCGCCCGCCACGAATGACGGGGCGGCCCTCGGGACGACGGATCTCGGGTGGTCCGATGTTCACCTGGCGACCGGCGGCGGCATCAACTGGGCGAATGGGGAAATCACACTGATCGGGGCCCCCGACACCCTGACGCTGGCGGGGGGCGCACTAGCCGTTCCATCAAATGATAGCGAGGGCAGCCCAGCGATTTATGGCGCTGGGAGTACGACAGGGATTCGATTTAACACTGCGGGGTCCCGCGTCCTCTTTGATGCGAGCGGGACCCAGCAGTTGGCTGTCTCGTCTGGATTCCTCTATATCGCTACCGGCACGATCCTCGGTTTTGGTGGCGGCGATACCGAGTTCGGCCGAGAGGCCGCAAACATTCTCCAGCAAGGTCCTGACGCCGACGTCGCCGTCGCCCAGATCTTCAAGGGGCCGGACGGGTCCGGCACCGACAAGGCCGGTGGGGATATGACTTACGCCTGCGGTCGAGGCACCGGAACAGCTCTTGGCGGCAACTGCTACATCGCCACGGCCCCCGCAGGCGCCGCCAGCAATAGCACGCAGAACGCCCTAGTGAACCGCGTGGCCGTTGGGCCGACGGGGGTGGTGGGATTCTCGCCGCAGGACGTGGCTGCGACGCCCATTGAGCCGACGACCACGCTGAAAATGTTCGCCTACAACAAGAGCGTGGCAGACGATGGCATCGTGACTCTGCCCGCCGTGACGAGCAACGCCTACGGGGTCGTGTCCACCAATAACGGGGCGACCTACACCCACTTCACCGTCAGCGCGACCGGGACCGTGACCCTGTTTAACAACACCGCCGACGTCGTGGCGAACGCCGATACTGATGTCAAGGTGGACGTGGGCACTGCGGCGAGTCAGGAACCGCTCCAAGTCAAGAACAGGTTGGGGAGCACGCAGGTTCTAAACATTCTGTTCTGGTACGACTAACTAAGCGGAATTAAGGAGGGCTTCTATGAAGCGCGTGATGGTTTTCCTTCTAGTGGCTGCCTTACTGGGCATGACCCTACCAGCCTCCGCGCTGGAACTCACGGTGTCCCTGAATACGCAGGACGAAGCAGCGTTCCAGTTCCTGATGGATCGGGCGAACGCCAAACTCGCTGCTCAGAAGAAGGTCCCCTTCGCCTCTCTCAGCAAGTATGTTTCCTCCCTGCTCACCAGTTACGTGGCGAACGAGACGAAGGGGGTAGTGGCAGAGCAGAAGGCGGCGGTCTTACGAAAGATTCAGGAGGCGCCCGCCACGGTCACGGATGCGGATAAACTGCTGTTGGGGATCAAGTAGTGCGTCCCGCTCTCGTAATCGCCGCGCTCTTGCTCCTAGCGGTCCCGATATTCGCCGCCGAAGAGACGAAGCCGCTCAGTGAGATCCACGCGCTTCGCATCCGGGTCCTGATGCTGGAGCGGCAAGTGATCGAGGCCCAAGCGGGTCGGGTGCAGGCACAGGCGGCGCTCCAATACCAGGCGAAGGCGAAGGCGCTGGATGCTGCGGTAGAGGCAGCGGCGAAGGAGGCTGACGTGGACTTGAAAGAGGGGTGGCAGCCGGACGTGGACGCAAAGGTTTGGCGGAAAGGGAAATGAGATGGCGGCCTTGCCAGCACTTGCAGCCGTAGCGACCATTCTCGCATCCGCGACAGCCGTAGGAACTTCGATCTACTCCTTAACGCAGGGCACTCCGAAGCCCCCTTCGCTCCCAGAAATCCCTGCGCCCGCTGCCCCATCCACAAAAGCGCCCACGGCGGCTGCGGCCCCCACCACTCCCGACCTGACAAAGCCGACGCCGACCGTTGCTGAGTCAACTCGCGCTCAGGAATCCGCCCTGGCCCTCCGGCGACGCCAGGGCCGGGCCTCCACGATTCTGACGGGACCCAGCGGTCTCTACTCCAGCGGCTCTTCCCTGAAGAACCTCTTGGGAGAGTGACATGCCCACGACCGCGACCAACATCATCAACTACGCGCTCGACCGTCTCGGCGTGGCGATCATCACCACGCTCGGGACCGATGCCACGCCTCAAGACAACTTTATGAATCGGAACTACGCGAACATCTGGAAAGAGGTTATGCGCTTGGCGGGGGTGAATTCCACGCGGACCCGGGCACAACTGCAATACACCACAATGGCCTTGACGCTTTCAAGCGGGGCGATAGCGACGGGTGTGACGGCGACGGCGGCGTCCGCCTTCTTCAGCGAGCGGGATGTTGCCGCAGAACTGCATGAAGTCGGCACGGGCGCAACTGGCGTCGCGGAGATCACCGCATATACATCCAGTACCGTCGTCACCGTAGAGAACACGACGGCGTGGGCAGATTCCACACCTGCGAAGAACGTGTGGCGGCTCAAGCCAGTGGGCGTCGGCTATAACTATGCCTACGAATTGCCGTCCGGTTTCGTGAAGGCCATCAGCGTAGACCAGCCGACCTATGCCTACGAGATTGAGGGCAACCGATTCCTGACGGAGTATGCCGATGCCGTCCTCCAATTCGACTACTACGAGTCGGACCCAGACGTATGGGATCACAGCCTGCGCGAAGCGATTATCGCCAAACTCGCCCTTGAGTCCGCGTGGCCGTTGACCAAGAATGAAACGTGCGTTCGGCTCATGGCGCTCCAGTGGAAGGAAAAACTCGACGAGGCGAAAGGAGGCGCGAATAGCGAAGTCCAGCCCAAGGGTCGCATCTCTGCCCGTACCCTGCTGGATGTGCGGGGGAGCTGATGCCCACCGTCCACCAAGCCCAAAACAATTTCAACTCGGGAGAACTCAGCCCGCTGCTTCGAGGGCGGATTGACCAGGCTCGCTACTACAACGGCCTGGATACCTGCCTGAACTGGGTGCCGCTGGTGCAGGGCGGTATCCGGGTGCGCGGGGCCTGGAAGTACGCGGGTGGCGTCAAGACCAATTCAACCGCCACCTACGTTTGGCCCTTCGTCTTCAACGCCACCAACGCTTACATCCTTGAAGTCGGCAACCTCTACATCCGCATCTGGCGGGCGAATACCACCACGGGCGAGCCGGAGGCAGTCGGAGCGCCTACCGAAGTCACGACGACCTACGCCACGGCGGATCTCGCCGCTCTTCAGTTTCGCCAGTCTGCCGATACCGTCTACATCACTCATGCGAGTTACGCCCCCGCCAAGTTGGAGCGCGTCTCAGAAACCTCCTGGCGGCTGACCACGATTTCCTTCCTGCCTCCACCGACCGCCGAGATCAAGACTAACCTGGCGACGACGATGTATTCCTCGAACGCGACCGGGAGTGGGCGGACACTCACCCTGGGGGCAGCGAACGCCCTGATCGGCGACAAGGGAAGATTTGTTACGACGACCGATGGCGGCAAGGCGCTGATTACCGCCGTTCCCACGACCAGCACTTATACGGTAGACATTCTGGAGGGCAGTTTCAAACTGGTGGCCGATCCCTATGCCTCCGGGGACTGGTGGCTCCTGGGTTCCCCAACGTCGCATTTGGTTTATGCGAGTTTTTACCAGACGGGGGTAGGGGAAACCATCACGATTGCCCCGAAAGATCCAGACCTGACGACCAACCGGAATACGTTTCGGTCGGGGGACGTGGGCAAATACCTCCATTTCCTTGGGGGAACGGCAAAGATCACGGTCTTTACGAGTGCCGCGCAAATAGACATCCTCTGTCTGAGTGCCTTCACCGAATCAACCGCCGCACTCTACTACGCGATTCCTGGCTCCTGGACGATGGAATCGGATACGTGGACGAGCGGGCGCGGCTATCCCAAGGCGGCCACGCTTGGGGAACAGCGCCTTCTCTTTGCCGGCGCGGCGGGCGAGCCGGATAACATCCGGGGGAGCGTCATCGGGGATTACCAGAGCTTCGCACGCGGCACCTCTGACGACATGGAGTTGAATTACGTCTTGGCGTCGAACGAGGTCAACGTCATCAACTGGTTGGCCTTTACGAAATTCCTCTTGGTCGGATCGGCTCGGGCGGAATGGACCCTCAAAGGTCAACTGGACACTGGGCTCACACCTACGGCCGTCGTCATCAAGCCGGAAACATTCCACGGGTCGCAGAACGGGTACATCACGAAGGTAGGCAACGCCCTCCAGTACATTGAGTGGGGCGGGCGGCGCATCCGGGAATTCTTGTATGACTACCTTACGGATGCCTACGAGTCCGAGGATTTGACCGCCTTCGCGGACCATCTCACCTGGAGCACTACATTCCTTTCCTCGGCCTATCAGCAGACGCCCTACAGTATCCTCTGGTTCGTGCGGTCGGATGGGACACTGTGCGGGCTCACGTACTATCGCAAGGAAAAGGTGCTGGGCTGGAGTCGGCATACCACGGCGACAGCGGCGGGGACCAGCGTGATCGAGAGCGCGGCGGTCATCCCGAACAGCGTGAAGAACCGGGACGATCTCTGGGCCGTCATCAAGCGGACGATTGACGGCGGCACGGTCCGATATATCGAGGTCCTGGACTGGGATAAATACCTCGATTGCTCGAAGAGCTATTCCGGCGCGGCGACGGCGACGATCACGGGCCTGAGCCACCTCGCCGCCGAGAGCGTGATGATCCGGGGGACGGCAGCGGACGGGATCGAGCGCATCTACCCTGCTCAGACCGTCACCAGCGATCAGGTGACGGGCCTCTCGCCCACTGTCGAGACGGCAGAAGTGGGGATTGCGTTCACGGCGACGGCCATGACCTGCCGGATCGAGAAGCCGGGCGCGGAGTTGGCAGGGAAAATCAAGGGGTTCGGGGAGATGAAGGTCCGTTGCCTCAACTTGCCCGTCCTGAGCATTGGCGGCGTCCGGTACAAGGCTGGTGGAGTGGTCGCTGGCTACACGGCTGGCAGCGTCTTCGTGATTCCGACCGGGACGGGTGCGATTTCGAGCTCGACGGCGGACGGGGACCTCATCATCCCGGTCAACGGCTATGACCGCGACGGGCGAGTTACTTTGACGCAGAATTTGCCCCTTGGGGGAACCGTGACGATGCTCATGGCCGAGGTGTCGGTCGGTGCCTAACTACACCGTCCGACCTTTCCTCCCAGCCGATGCGGCCTATTTCCCAGAGTTCGCGGCGATGGGAATAGACCCGGCGAAGGTGCCCCAGCCGGCGGTGACGGGCCTGCGGGACGGGAAGCCTATCGGCTGTGCCGGGTTCATCCTGGACGGGCAGGGCGCGGCGGAGGCGTGGATCATCTTGGGGCACCCCAAGAATGGCGACGGTCACTGGATCGCGTGGACGGTGCGCCATTTCGTGAAACTCTGGGAGGCTGAAGGCAAGCTCCGGCGGGTCTGGGCGAGTGCGGCGGAAGACCGCCCGGACGCGATCCGCTTCCTGGAGGCGCTGGGATTCACGCGGGAGGGCCTGATGCACGCCTACCGGCCCGATGGGGGGAATTCCTGGATGTACGCCCGGGTACGGCGCGATGAGCCTTGAGGGGTTGTCTGCCGTTGCCTCTATCGGCTCGTCTGTGGCGAACGTCACGCGAACTGTGGCCCCACTCGTCCAGGCTGGAACCGGCGTGGCGGGGAATATCGTCGCCGCCAGGGGCGCACAGGAGACAGCCGAATTCAACGCCCGGACGGCGGAACTGGAATCGGAACTCACGCTCCAGTCCGCCGCCCGGAGCGACCTGAACGCCACGATTGCCCGGAACGCCGCCGGCATCGAGGTCGGGAGGGCGCTCCAGGCGGGCCGGAAACTCCAAGGCACCCAGGCGGCTATGGCGGCTCACGCGGGCCTGGTAGTCACAGAGGGTTCCCCCCTCCTGGCCCAACTGGAGACGCTGCGAAAGGCCGATGAGGATGCTGTCCTGGCCCGCTGGAAAGGCGACGTGACTGCGACCGGCCTGGAGGCGGACGCCGCCCAGAAGCGCGTCCAGGCGGAGGCGTTGAAGGGTAGGGCGCAGATGTTGCGGATTCAGGGCAGGCGGGCGATCCTGACGGGCACACTCGGCGCCTTGGGTGCAGGCGTGAAGGGTCTGACGGAGTACGAGAAGATTCGGGCGCTGCAAGGAAAGACGGCTGGTGGCACGACCTACAGCAGTTTGAGGGCTGCTGACTTTCCCGGCTACGGATACGACTGATGAGGTTCCCCGAGTACGCTTACCGCCAATCTCCCCAGGTGCAGATACCCAATCCCTCTGCGCCAAATCTGCCAGACGCCCCTCCGTCCGGGGCGGTGCAGTTGGGCGGCGCTATCGCGGGCGTAGGGGAGGCGATTGGGGAGAACGCGCTCCAGCGGGCGAAACTGGAAAACTTGGTAGAGCAGTCGCGGCAGGCGGTCCAGGTGGCCAAGCTCTTTACCGATCTAGACGCGCAAGCCCAGGAATTGATTCGCAACCCAGATGTCTCTATGCCGGCCAGCACCTACCAGAAAAACATGCAGGACTCCCTTCAGCAAACCCTCTCGGAAGGCGTGAAGCAATTCGGCGATGAAAAGTATCGCAACGCGGTCCTGGCGGACGGCGCGATTAAGATTCACGACTACGGGAACAAGGGATGGACAGCGGCAAACACGAAATTGACGGATGCGATGCGGGCGGATGCCCATGTGCAGGCGGAGGAAAGCGCCAAGCGGTACGCCCTCACGCCGGACGCGCTCCAGCGGCTCGATCTTGTCACCCGAACGACGGATCTCTATACCGGCCTGGCGAATGCGGGCGTCTTCAGCCAACAAGAAGCACGGGCCGCGATTGAGAAGTTTCTCCGGGGTGCAGAACACGGGGATGCCGTGACGCAGATGCAAGCCGACCCGGAGGGCTTTCGCGTGAAACTCGGGACGATGACGACGGACGCGGAAGGGAAAACCGTGTACGAGTATTTCCCGAATCTGACTATGGAGCAGCGATTTGCGCTCTCCAATAATGCTCGCGTGCTTGCGGAGGTGCACGAGAAAAAGGCGAAGGAGGCCGCGAACGACTACAACGACGCCAAAGAATCGAATTTCAAGTTGGCCCTTCGACGGGGGGAACTGAGCAATGAGCAACTTCCAGCACTGCTTGAGGGGCTGCCGGCCTCCGTTGTGACGAATGTCCTCAACTACCAGGACGCCCTCACATCCCGCGAACGGGAGGCGACGCGGTTTGACCAGGCACAGACGGAAAAGGCCCAGAGGGAGGCAACTGATGGCCTCCTGGCGGACATTCCCCTGGCGACGGAGGCCGAGGCCCGCGCCGTGGTGCGGCGGGCAGAGGTCGCCCTTGCGAGGGGCGCGATTGACGAGGGCAACCTGACAACGATCAAGGCTCACGTCCAAGCGCAGATTGCTTATGTCCGCAGGGAATTTCGAGAGGGCGAAGCCGACAAGGACCGCCCGCTCCGCAAGGAATACGCGGTGGCGGTTCGTGAGATCCCAGCTTGGTTGGATATCAATATCCACGATCCGGGCATGGGCTTCCTACGGGATGCCTATGCCGCCGCGCAGAACGCTCTCAAGACGGTCGGCGGGGAGGCGGTGCTGGAAGGGATCTCGCCACGGGAGGCGATGCGGAAGGCCGTCCCGGAAACGCTCATTGGACTATTCGGGGGTCTCGATAGCACGGAAAAGGAAATGTGGTCGCGCATGGGATCAGTGAAGTCCGAGACGGAGTACCGTGCGGCTGTGCAGGCCGGGACGATTAGCGATCCCGTGCAGCGGGTCCGCATGGCGGAAGCGTGGCGGACGCTGACCGTGATTCAGCAGTTGCGCGGGAGGCCAAAGGTGACAGGGGCGGCGGACCAAGCCGGGAAGGGAAAGAAGCCATTCGAGCGGCGCGACATCCTTCGTTTCCAGGCCCCGGAACTCGGGGCGGGGGGA
>C687J35021_10001287_pt1 | contig 18962 bp, 30 predicted proteins | sample RifCSPhighO2_12_FD_35021 | JGI IMG/M metagenome (IMG submission 35021)
GATGTTCGCGAAGTATAGCTCATGCAGCAAGGTTGCATTACGGTTGTGTGTCTCAGCCGTCTTGAGCGAACGATACGCGCTTGCCTTATGGCTCACGTTCTCACGATCGACAGTGTCTAGCTCAGCGCTAAGCGCATTCAGCTTCTGGACGTATTCCTTGTATAGCTTTCTGTGCGTATCCTTCGTCCCCTGTGAAAGCAGCTCAGTGGGTAGCTCAAACTCCTTGGGCTGACGCACGTAGGCCTCAGATAGCACGTCCTTGGCGGGCCTAATCATGTTGTCATCCAGCGTCTCACGGATGATGTCCTTAATGTCACGTGTTGTGACCATGTTACGCGTCCTTCAGCAAGCGTCTTGCAACACGACACAATACATCTATGTCATCCTTTGATGCACCGCCATTCTCAATGAGGTCAGCAAGACGATGCAAAATGTTTGACGCTTCCTTGAGTTCTTGCTTACGACCCTCCGTGCTCCTATCGAGCGTCTCTCCCACAAGCGCAAGCTTAAGCGTGGGCATGCCCGTCAGGAACTCCCGTGTCATGTCATATAGCTCATCGTCAGATCGTTGCATTCCTAATCAACCTCATACTCATCGTCGAACGTTGCGCTGTCGATTGTGAACAGGCGTCCCGTAGGCGTCCTGAGGACAACCTCATCAGGCCCTATGCTATGGACAGTGTATAATAGCTGGGACTCTCTATGCTTGACCTTCGTCTCTGTCCCAATCTTGGGCTCAACAGCCTCACCCAGGAAGCCATCGACATCTTCCCTAAGTGTCGCTATCTTCTCATCCCAGGCGCGCCTGATGGCTGCCACAAGCTCTTCATTCGTCAGCTGCATGCCCTGATAAGTATCTACCCAACGGCGGACAATAACCTCTTTCGGCCTGGAACATCAACGACCACCTTCCTCGGCTCTCCTCCCTTTGCCCATGACGCCAGAGCGACGGCGAGCTTCTTCTTGAGGCGTTCAAGCTGTCGTCCTGGGTCATAGTCACGTGTAAGAACAGATCTGTCCTTGTAGATGATAGTGTTCCAGCTAACGTAGACAGCTACCCTACCATCGATGGTGACCTCTGTGAAGGGTAAGAAGTGACCCTTACACCACTGAACACCCTCGGGAATTCGAGTGTTCAGTGACCGTATCCTCTTCCAGCTCTTGTCAGACATCCAGACAGTCTGTGCCTTGACGTCGCGTCGATCGACACGGGCGATCTGTGCGCAGAGAGCGACGAGTGCATCTGACATTATGCATCCCTCGCTAGGGTTTTAACACGGACGCCTGCGAGCCTGAGCCTCTCTACGCCATCTGGAAGCCTGTATAGCTCATCATAGACGACCTCAGAGATGCCCGCGTTTATGATGGCAGATGCACAGCTGGCACAGGGAGAGACTGTCACATACATGACCTTCTTCCTCTGCTCTGAAAAGTCTAGCTTTATCAGAGCATTTAGCTCCGCATGTATAAAACCGCTCTTTCCGGGTTCATCAGACTCAACCCTATTGGGCCCGCCCTTCCAGTCTCCATTGTAACCAAGAGCCAAAACTCGAGTGTTATCATCAGGGACGATGAGCGCACCCACCTTCATCCGCGGAGCGACAGACCTCTGAGCCAATGTGTGTGCCATCTCCATCCAGATGTGGTCCCATGAGGGGCGCTTATTCGCTTTTGGCGGCACTTCCCGCCAGGCACCATCAACTTCCCCATGTGCTGACACGCCTTTTGCATGCATGCTAGCGACTGCTTCCCTCGCGGCCTCTGCAAACTCATCCGTCAAGCGCTCTGCGAAATCATCTCTTGGTCTCGATCCTGCACCACACTTCTCCCATGTGCCCACACCAGGAGCGGGGGCACCATCCAACGTCGCGGACCAGGCTGCTGCCTCCTTGCGCAGCTGTTCCAGCACAGCCTCCCCGACCCTTGATACAGCTACGTCATCGATGCGCTCAATGAGCTTTTCCATGTGCCATGTCGGAACGCCCAGTCCGTTCAACGTGTCCAGGGCGCCCAAGAGACGCTTCTTGAGCTTACCCATCGCTGGACCCAGAGACGACCTGCATGTCGTCCTCATCACCCGTGTTGTCTGATGCATCCTGCTCCTGCCGCTGCCCTGAGAACAGCTCTTCTATGTTCCCTACAAGCTCAAAGCCCGCGATGTCAGCATGCCCTCCTCCCCCGAAGCGCTTTGCGATCGTCCCACAGTCGATGTCGGGATGGAAGGAACGGAGGCTGACCTTTGCATAACCTTCTATGTGGTCCCAAAACCAGACAAGGGCGAAGTCGCAGTCAGGCGCAAGCTTCTGCCCTATCTCTGATATCCACTGCGTCGCGTTCGTCACAAGGACGTCCTTCCCGCGCAGCTTGCGTCGCACGGCCCTCTTGCATGCCCTGTCGATGGCCGTCTCAGCGTAAGGGAGGATGTGTGCCCCGCGCGAGATGCAGTCATCCACAGCAGATGCATTCAGCATCCTGTCGTATGCCTGGAACTCAAATGGTGTCATGTCAAATGCCATTGAGAACTCACGTGAATACTCAAGGTAGGGCCTCCATCCCATGTCCCTGTTCTCAATAAACCTGAGGAACCTTGGGGGCTCAACGCCCGGATGGAAGAACTCCCATGCTAGTATGCAACCGCTATGGTCAAGCTGGAACCAGTCAGGCTTAGCAACGCCCTCAAGCGCTATCATCGCTGACTTATGATGGTCCCTCATCGTGAAGCTGCTGGCCTCCTTCATGAGGCTGCGGGTGGTCTTCTTGTCGAACGCAAAGTCAAGCACGATGACGTTCTTCCCCACAACATCAGGTGCTGGATGACCATGCTTCATCGCGTGGTATGTCGCCCTGCTTCCTAGGACCTTCCATGCAGCGTATGCGGCAGCAAAGCCATCTGAGCAGTCGGAGTGATACAATATAACATCTATTTTTTGTAAATCCACTTAAATCCCCACGCTTCATTTCTTCGAAAACGACAACAATCTATGATATATTTATGAGTTGCAAGAATTTTATTCTGTCGAAGAAATTTAATCGCCTCAGAAATTGAAGCGTATTCACGAATGAATTCATCTTTAAGTGTAAACTGAATTATGGGTTTTAAATTGGGAACACCACGATTTGCTTTTGAAATCTTTTGTCGCGTTTCTTCTGAAACAGAATGTCCTAGCTTAGCAAGACTAACATTATGATTATGTTCCTTTGAATGAATTCTTCCCCTATGTTTTGCGCTTATCTTTGCTTTTGTCTCATCTGACATTGGAGGTGGTTTTCTGCCACGATTTGAATCTCCGATCTTACGCTTATGTTCTTCTGAGATCGACTTACCTCTCAAAGGAGAAGGCCCTAGTTTTTTTCCTCTAGATGTTTTGCTTATCTTCGCTTTCGTCTCTTCAGAATGTTTTTTTCCTGTTATTGCTTTTGAAAGCTTTCTCTTTGTCTCTTCAGAATGACATGAAGGGCCCTTTCCTCCTCCACATAAATTCATGCATAAAGGATCAGCTAACATTTGTTCATTTACAATCTCTTTTTCACGGTTAAAAAGCATTTTTCTGTTAGAGACAAATTCAACAATTTCATGTATGTGATTTTCTTTTCCATGTTTACTAATTGACAGCCTTAATCGCTTTCCTGATCCAAGATATCCATCATCCATTCTATCGGTCGAGTGTATGCCGAAATAATACTTTCCTGTCACTATGCATGTAGTCTTATAGACAAAATGAAAATTTCGTTGATCTGCACGCTTGTATTCCATGCATATAAGTATGCAGAAATTGACATAAGCCGTCGCTACAATCAGAGTGAAACAGCACTGTGTCTAATGCTTCTACATCCATCGCATCTTCCTTCTCTCGCTATTTATCTACATTATGCAGCTTTCAAAGAACTTCTCGTTACGTGAGATGACGTTCAGCGAGACAGCCTCACGGCGCGGGCTCGAAAACACACCCAACTCTGACCAGATAGACGCCCTAACAGCCCTATGTGAGAATGTGTTGCAGCCTGCACGTGACGCCATCGGACCGCTATCAGTGTCAAGCGGGTTTCGCGCCGGTCCCGTCAACCGCGCAGTCAGGGGCAGCAAGCGTTCACAGCACATGCGGGGTGAGGCAGCTGACATCAGGGGCATACACGTCAATCTCATGACACTGGGCGCGTGGATAGAGGAGCACTGTGAGTATGATCAGTTAATTTTTGAATATAATTCATGGATACACGTTTCATACAGAGTCGGTCGCAACAGGAAGCAGGTCCTCCGCGTAGACAGGACAGGAACGAGCGCATTCACGTTCAAACAGGGCTAAACGACGAGGTCGAAATGACGCTCATAGACATGTAATGAGCCCACGTGCCAGACCATCTTTCCCTTCTCACATCCTAGGTCACGTGCTAGCATTTCATGCACATGCGCCTGCCAGGCACGATCATTGCGGTAACCGAAGACTACGTCGTTACTCCTCATTTGGATGACAGCGACAAGCTTCTCGTTCCTTATCATGTATTGCACGGCATTCGTGCACATGAAGTCATTCTTATCGTTGTCGTTGTAGTCAAGCCACATCCTGGGACGTGTGTATAGCATCACAGCCCGACGTGATGCAGAGTGTGAAAGCAACTCTTTCTTCACATGTTCGTACTGGGAGAAGTTCTCATCGCTCCAGATCGCCCAGCCATAGTTTGAGTTGATGAGACCGTTTGCGTCGGCGGCCCTAACCCATTCCTTGGGTGGGTTTCCGGGCATGTCATTAATGTTTAACGACTGAGATGCATACCACTGGAGCTCACGCCTGACGTAGTCAGCATTGACCTTCCCGAATATCGCGTCCTCATCGGCAACGAACGTGGCACCGATAAGCTCAAGCATCCTGCACCCGCTCTTATCGATGACGTGCTGGTTCCGTCCCTTGAGCCAGATGAACGCCTGCCTGACGTCTGCCACCCTGTCATGCATCTAGTCGATCCCCCACCACGTGATAATCATATCAACCTGTCCCTCTGTCAGCCCAAAGCCGTCATTTGTCTTGACCGTCAACACGTCAGGTCTGCCCTCAAGCCAGGGCGTTATGAGCTCCATCTGGTCGTCGAGAACGACGTATGAGTTTCCGTAGATGTGGTTGTCGTCCATCCACCACTTTACCTCCTCACCCCGTTCAGAGTTTAACCTGAAGGGTGCTTCACCCACCACGCTGGACGCAAGCTCATGCGCACCCTGGCTCCTGCAGAGCCCCTTGAACCACGGAAGCGACCAGTTCCACCAGCTATCAGCAGGAGGGAATGCCCAGGGAGGCTCAGGGGCATCAGGAAGCTTGCGCCACGACGAATGTATGACGACAGACGCCTGTGACAATGAAACAAGACGTTCTATCTGCTTGACTGCCCTTGCATCGAACATCGACGGACCACCAGCTGCACGGCTTGGACCCGTCGTGAGCACACCGTCGAGGTCAAGCATGATGTATCTCATCATTCCCTCACACGCAGCATGAGGTCAAGACCTACTGCGACGCGGCCCGTATCAACGAGGCGTGCGATCGTCTGGCACACATCACCTGGGTCCATCCCATGCGGGGGTCTGACCTCAAGCTCCCTTGGATACATCCCACCGCTCGACCTTAGGGCATCAAGCAGCCTGTCATCATCGTTGTCTGCCATCGTCTGCCCCAGTACGAACGGCATGATGAAACGCATCTGTCGCTCAATGTCCTCATCATCGACGCAGAACCGCAGGACGTCACACTTCGTCCATTGGCAGAACTGTGAATACAACTCATGGATGGTGTTCAGCCTCTGCTCATCCAACACGTCGAACTGGTCGTGCACAAGGGCATATGTCGATCGAAACGGGCTCAGTATCTTCAGACCGACGTCAGCGAACATCCCATCCACGATCCCAAGCATCTCCATGTCCGTCTCACGGCCCAGGGCCTGGCTATAGACCCACTCAGAACCGTGACCTCTGTCGAGCATGACAGACGCTCCCGTCTGCTTTAGATAGTCGCAGAAGAACGGGTCACCATACTTCATCGCCTTCCTGAAGTAGTTCGGATCACGCTCAAAGAACATCTTCTGGCGTGAGTTCTTGAAGTATGGGATGCCGAGCCTTCGTGATAGCTCCTTGGCTATCGTGCTCTTTGCGCATCCGTACTTAATCGGGCCCGTCAGCGACAACAACTGTCTGACGGGCCCAAGTCTCCTGCTTATTCATTTACGACCTTCTTTGAAATACTTAAACGTTCTGGTGTCCCATTCAATGTCAAGGTCAGGCCCGTTTGAACAATGGAGGGAACAGCTAGCTCTTGAGATTGATGGCTGAATTAGTGCTTGTCGTCGTCGACGTGATGCGTACGGGAACAAGCCCAAACGGGCCTCCACACTTGTTACAGGGCGGAGGATTGATGCCCCACCATGGGCTTGGAAACTCATGCTCTCCTCCCATGGGACATCCTCCCACCGTCCACGGGCTTGGGAGGAGTGAGGGAACCCAGGGCTGTGGATTGATCGTTATCTTCGACTGCTCCAATGCATCAAGCCTCTTCTCAATGAGCTCAAGCCTGCGCAAGACCTCAGCATCACCATCTTTACCCAGCACATCGATGATGTCCTGTAGCATCTCAACCACCTTCTTTCGCATCCTACTACATACCTCCGCGCGCGGCGATCACCGTGCAACGCTCTCAATGAAGTCAGCCACATGCGACACGCTGAACAGCCCACGTTCCTTCAATGTAGAACGCTGTTCCTCGATGAGCTCAATCCTCTGCGTGAGCGTCATCGACGCGATCGATCCCACAAGGCTCCAGACACCCACGTGGTTTCCTACGACAGACTTACGTCCCAGGAGGTCACCAGCGGGGCCAGACGTCATCTCCTCAGGGACGAGTGCGGGACAGCCCACAGCCAATGCCTCCAGGTATCTGGGCGAGACGAACCCTGTCTCATAGTAGCTCTGCTTTGAGACGTGCGTCGTGCAGACGAAACGGTTCATCAGGCACATTGAGTCGAAGAAGTTCATCCTGTGCCCAAAGGCAACGTTCGTGTTCTCACGGATCAGGTCCTGTGGGCTTCCTCGCTCAGGAGACGTTTGCAACCAATTGCCATGCATCGTCGTCTGGATGCCCGCGGCACGAAGCATGTTCTGCGAGTAGAAGTAATACTTCTGGAACTGCTCCTCACGCTCATACCTGTTGCCGACGTATCCGTAGACGGGATAGGGCTCAGCGACAGGAAGGAGCTGTTCCCAGTCCGTCCAGAACGGCAATGAGACGCGATCGCGCGTCAGCCTATTCGTCTCCAATGATGGGTCGGCCAGGATCAGCTCAGGATGCAGCTCCTCGAACTCTGGGGTCACCTTCAGGTCGGTGTCCCAGGCTATGATAGGGGTATTACCCCTATAGGTCTCGATGACATCACGCTGTCTGTCAAGGTCAGGCTCGTAGCGGCTTGGATCGTGCTGAGGGTGTGTTCGATCATTCTTCCAGGTGGGCCAACGATACTCAAGAAAGACGACATCGAGCTCAGGGTCCTCATGGTTGTCATAGAAGCACTTATTGCTGTAGCTGACACCTAAACCACCGTCATCACATGATAGCCTGAATGCTATCTCTTCGCGGCCGCGACTAAGGATGAAGACATCATGCCCACGCTTAAGAAGCTCTTTAATCAGGATCGGTCTTCCATATCTGTGCCCGTCCGGCGTGTCGATCCATGAGTGTTTGTGGTCCTGAAAGTCATACAGAAGCCCATGGTAATGGATGCCTATGCGCATGACGGCCTCCAGGGAGAGCTTTCCTTGTCCTCAACAGCAGGTGAAGGTAGATAGAGATGTAGCTGGTTGCCGCTCTGCACGACCTGGTAGCATGTTCCGCTGACCACCGTGAACATCACATCTGCGAGCTTGAACCTGTTCCACTTATCATCCTTCAGGACGAGCGTCTCATTGCACGCGTAGCCCATTCTGTTGACGGACAGCGACATCTTGACATGCTGGCCATCAACGTGGATAAAGACATCCCTCATCTCAGCTGTCATGCAGGTGGTCCCTCATCCAACCATCATAACAACGTGGAGCATGAAGTTGCACCGTGATAGATCAGTCATCTTCTTCTCCGAAGCAACTGTCTGGTGCAGACAGGACAATCGACTCAGGCTTCTTAGGTGCAGGGATGACGTCATCGCACATTCCACCGCCTGATGGCACTCCTCGAAGCCTTCTCTTACGAAGCTTGCCTCTCTTTGCTATGCATCCCATGCAGCCGAAGACTGGGACCTTATGTTTCTCATGCCCCGAAGAGTAGATTGGCTTCATCATGTAAAACATCCTAAAACAGTCTATCACGCCAAGGTTTGGGCAGCTGCTTTGTATGAAGCTCAATGGGAAGGTGGTAGTCGAAGGGCTTGACACCCCTCTGCCTGACGTAGTCTATGATCGATTGGATGCCCGCATCAAGGCCGGTCTGCGTCTCATACCCAAACCGCTCGCGTATCTTATTCGCAGAGCAATGGGCAAGCTGGACCTCACACGGCCTTGGGTCGTGGTAGTCGATCTGGAGGTTAAAGCCAAGCAGTGACGCGATCCTTCGTGCAAGCTCGTTTATCGTGACCTCGCCCGTGTCGGGCCCGACGTTGAACTTCTCACCATGCTCCATCATGTCACAGTCGATGAGCTTCAACAGCACGAAGAGGACATCTTGAACGAAGCTGAAGCAGCGGATCTGGGAACCATCCCCATACACGATGGGTTGCCGTCCTTGAAGCATGAGGTTGACCATGATTGACATGACGTTGCGAAACGGGTCACAGTATCGTTGACGGGCGCCGACGATATTATGAGGGATGGCGTGCACCACCTCAAACCCATGCACCCGCCCGAGGAGGTCAAGCTGCATCTCAGCAGCAACCTTCGCCACACCGTAAGGGTCCTCAGGAGCGGGAAGCATGTCCTCGGTGAAGGGCGTCCTCTGTGAACCGTAACGCGCCATCGACGAACAATTCACGAACCTCTTCACACCGTTCCTGATCGCGGCTGTGGCGACCGTCGTCGTTCCCACAACGATGTTGTTCGTGATGAGTGTCGGGCTGAAAACAGACAGGCCCTCAACAGCGATTGCGCTTGTGTGCATGACGACATCACAGCCCTGCATCAACGTCGTCATGAGCTCAAGGTCAAGGACGTCCCCCTGCGCGAATGTGTGCCTCTCATGCCGCGGGACGTTGTCGAGGTAGCCTCCCACCAGGTTATCAACGCTGACGACGTAATGTCCCAATCCCAACAGACCATCGACCAACCAGCTGCCGAGAAAACCTGCACCTCCTGTAACAAACACTCTCATGTCAAATCATCCTCCTCGCAGTCGTCGATGCTCTGTATGAGCCGCACACTGTTATCTCTCGGACCCTTCAGCGCACCAGGACCCTTTGCGATGGGCCACCACAGCTTGCCGTGCTGATGGCTCAAGAACACATGCTCTATGTCAACGGTGGGATAGTCACTCTCCACGCAGCCGATGTAGATGTATGCGTCGTCATCTGTCTTGGGCGGCTGCCCACGATAGCGATTAGGACTAATCAAGCATAGGTCACCGGGGCTCAATTGGTCCCATCGTGCTATCGTCTTGACAGCGACGCTCATGGAAGCCTGTAGAGCTTCGGTCGTCCGCTCCATCCATGCGCCAGCTCCCTGTAGCCTCTGTGTGCAAGCGCCTTGTGGAAGCGTCGGGACGCCTGCCTGTTCCCGACCATGACACCGTCGATCTCATACCTGAGGAAGTGGCCAAGCGTGACCCATGAGTTGTTCTCTGCGCTCCAGCATGAATGGTATAGGAGGTTCGCGCCAGGTGCTGCATGGTCCCTGATGAGGTCATCGAGATGCGTCATCGGGCTGCCGACGCCCTGGATCGTCGGATGGGCAAAGTGCTCAACGATCTCCATGCCCACGATGAGGTCATAGCGACCCTCAGCCTTTGCGACATGCTTGACGTTGGACGCCTTCACAACGTTCGTGTTGAACCACCCAAACACATTCTCAAGGTCTCCAGGGTTCGAGGGAGGATTGAACTCGTGGTAGTGCACCTCAGCGTTAGGGAATGCCTTGGCCAGCATGAATGTCGTGAAGCCTGGACCGGCGCCCCAGTCAAATATGCGCGTGGGCTCAATCCCTAGCCCGTTGATGAGGTTGATGCCGATCCCGACGGCCGGACAGCTCTCGTAGACAGAGCAGCCGATGCTGTCCCATTTGTATTCAGGATGCTTGTAGAGCCAGTCTGTATCACGTGATGCCTGCCACGGGTCAAACAGCATCTCAGCTGTGGGTTGGTGGTAGGGTCTGCACGTCCCGCATCCCTTTGGGAGCTTGCCTGGAGATGCATTGGGCTGCCAGCGAACAAGGAAACCTGCTGCATCCAGACCAAATAGCTCATGTGAGCATGTCTGGAGGGCGACGTTCAGTTGCTTTGAATTCAGGCCTAAGGCACGAGAAAGCGTTGTCATTCAACTTCTCCCATCTTTAGATACCAACCCTGTCCTCGTAGACCTAGCTCACATGATTGTAAACTTCTTTTTGAAAACCTGCTATCACATGCTGTCAGCATCTCGTAAGTTGTATATGCTCTTGATCTTACATTTTTAGGGTCTGCTGCACGGCTCTTAATAACATCTAGCGAGATTGAAAACTTACCTCTTTTCGACTCCCAGGCCTTCGATGATTTTGACTCCTCATGCCATGAGAGTTCGCCCACATGATCGCTACCATCCCAATCAAGTTCTGAATAACAAAAAAATGTTCCTAATTCATCAGTTGTCATGTTCTACTCCATCCTTCTCTAACTATACACCATGCTGCCGCAATGTATTACCACGTGAGACAATCATGAAAAAGTTCCTTGGATTCAGTTAGCGGCATTCTTTTCATAGCTCTATCTGAAATAGATGTATTAGCTCCCACACCTCCACCTCCCAAATACTCTGCAGGGCCGTCATCTATACGTCTCCAATTCTCATCTGTGTAGATGAGGTAGTACCCATCACCGACAGGTCCATGTTTCTTAGAAAAGCGCGCGTGCGTCCGTCCATCATTCTCACGGTAGACAGTCGTCATACTCATATAAGCTCCTTCTTCTCTCTATACGTTCTATCTTCCAAGCTTGGGATACTCTTCAATTTCATAGCTCACGTCCAAACGTCCAGTTCAGATTGTCAGATGTAAGCTGAATGTCCTTCCGACCAGTCTCAAGGTCCTCGACCTCGTACGTTTTATTCCTACGTTCTTGTAATCTTAGGCTATTTTTGATTTTCCCGCCTACCCATCCGACATACATGTCACCTGGGGTGTGCGTAACAAATCTGCTCAGATATTTCTCAATCTGATTGTCTGTCATTCCTTGTGCCTTCGCAGCTGCAATGATTTCCTTACTTCGAGCTTTCGATCTCATACGTTCCTCTCAGGGCTTGCTAATAGCGAGCCATAATCTATCATACTATAGTCCTAAGAAGATGTTCACCCGAATGCAAAACTTTTCGTAAGTGTTCGCTATGTCACATAGAGAATGAAAGAATGTCTATGATATAAGAAAATATCAACCCACCCTCGCAGAGATTACGACATCATCGATGACCTCAACGTTCACCCTGTCATCGCGGATGCGTGCGTCTCCACCGAACGCAATGCCGTCCTGTGAGACGACCCTAAACGCAAAGCCCTCTGCGACGACAGAGCGCTCAGCCTCCCTCATGTCCCTTCCCACGATGAGCCTCGACAGCTCCTTCACCCTAGCACGATACTCATACATGCTGCAATCATACATCCTCGGGTGATGTATGTTCACCCGTTCCGACATCGGCATGACCCTTTCTCTCATGCATGGGCTTCAGCTTCCAGATCGACGTTGCAAAGCCAAAGTCGCTCTGCTCCATCTCAGCCAGGTATGCAACGTTCTTCTCCACCATGTCGTGCTTCTGTGGGTTCCAGCCCCACGCGTAGCACTTGGATGACCTTCCTGAGGGTCCCATAACCGTCAGGAGGAGGTATGTCTTCTTCGTCTTGGTCATCTTGGGCATGACATCATCCACGATGAACCAGTAGACGCCCTTCTCCTCAAAGTCATCGATGGAGGCTATGCCCATGTCGTCAAGCCTCCCCCTGAGCTGCGATGAGATGATGAGGTCGAGGTCGGCTGAGCCCACGAGCTCCTTCGACATCTCGATCAGCTTCCCCTTGGGCCACTCCTCCATGCCCACGGTGGCCTTGAGACGCTCTTGAAGCTCATCGCGACCCTTCCTCTTGTTCTTCAGCTTCTGTTGGTCCTCGATGATGCATGCATGCATCTGCCTGAGGTTTCCGAAGAACGTCCTCCCAGGGCCCACGATGTCCATCGAGGCAAAGCCCCCGACCTTGATGAGAGCCTCCATCGCGCGCTTGTTGAACTTTGAGTGCCTCCACGTTCCCTGCTCATCCCAGAGGAGGTCGTAGACTGACGCGTAGGGCCTGTTCCTCTCAATCTCCTCGACGGCAGCCTTGCCCATGCCCTTCACTGTGAGGAACGAGGGCATGAACCTCTTGCCAGGCAGGATGGTCCATTGGTCTGTAGCGTGGTTGATGTCAACCTTGACGATCTCATAGCCGAACGAGCGCAGCTCACTGATCGCCTTTGCACGCTTGTCGGGATGGCCCGCCTGCGTCTCCATGTAGGCACAGAGCCACTCGGGCTCATAGTATGTCAAGAGCCAGGCACATTGGTAGCTATCTATCGCATAGGAGAGGGCGTGACTCAAATTGAAAGCGTAGCCCTTGAAGGCCGACATGTTGTCCCACAGCCTCTCAGCCTGCTCCTCTGTGAAGCCATTTTCAAGCGCACCTGCAATGAACTCCTCTCCAAGCTCCTCGCTCTCTGTCTGTGCCTTCGCCTTCCCAGACATCGACCTCTTTGTGATGACCTTCCTGAGCCTGTCACACTTCGCCAGGGGCATCTTGCCCACGATGTTACCCAACCGTAACATTTGCTCCTGAAACACAAGGTATCCGAACGTCTCTCCAAGGACCTCCTTTATCAGAGGATGCTCATAGACCACATCATCGGGAGCCTCCTTCGCAGCCACGAAGCCCTTATCTACGCCCGCCACAAGGGGTCCAGGGCGATAGATGGAGGTGATGGCGGCAATCTCAATGATGCTCTTAGGCTTTGCACGCTTGCAGAAGTGTTGGGCTCCCTTTGCCGTGAACTGGAATATACCAGCCCAGCGAGCTTCCTGGTATACATGTTCATACACATGCTGGTCGCCCATGTCCAGGACGTCAGGGTGCAGCTTCTTGTCATACCAGCCCTTGACGTCTTGGAACGTCGGCCTTGCGTTTCCCTCATGCCTCTGCATGATGAGTTCAATGCACCTCTGGATAATGCGCAGCGTCTCAAGACCCAAGAGGTCACACTTTATGTGTCCAAACTCATTCAGGGTCTTTAGATGCATCCCCTCCACCCATGGCGTCTGGGGCTCGCCCCTTGAAAGGATGAGAGGCATCTTGTTGGGCAGGTCGTCCTCAACGATGACACCGCCGGCATGCTTTCCGAGCGCCTTGTTTTCATGCAGCAGGATGCTGATTGAGTCGAAGACCTCAGGATGCTCCTCTGAGAACTGCTTAAAGCGCGGGCTGTGCTCGAGCGCGTCCTCTAGCTTGAGCTCAAAGAGGTTCTTATCATCACCCTGCTTCAGGACCTTAGAGCGCACCTCACGGTCAAGGGGTGTGAGGATCGAATTCACCTCTTGAAAGTCGAGCCCAAAGAAGCGGGAGACGTCCTTGATTAGGCTCTTTAATTGAAACGTGTTGTAGTTGCTAACAGGAACAACGTTTGTGTCTCCGAAGCGCTCCTTCAGGAGCCCGATCAGAAGGTCCCTGTCTGCGACGTCAGTATCTATATCTGGAAACTCAGAGTTGTGCGTTAGGACCCAGTTTTCTCTGTCTGCAGACACAAAGAACGTGTGGTCTCCTGTGACAGCTATGTCAATGAGCTCTTTCTCCTCCTCAAAAAACTCGAGGCTTTCAATCGGAGCATATGAGATGTCTTGTTCCTGCATAATCTCTATTTTCCAAATTTGGAATAACATCATAGAGCTTCAATTTACGAAGCATCTTATAAAAGTCATTCATGTAAATGACGCTTATTTGTTTTTTCTGTGCTTTTAATGCCTCGACTTTTAGTATGTTTGCATTCATAAGCACGCTGAACCTATCATCTTCTTTAAGTCTTGTCGCCTTAAGCTCAATCCATGTATCATCTTTAGTGATGTAGAAGTCAGGAGTGTATGAGCGCTCTTCCCCGCCTAAGTTGACTTTGAACGTCTCTGGTTGATACGAATAGTCTGTTTGAGTCCATCGCAAGTATCTTGCGTAGTCAGCTTCAAATGCGCTTCGAAAGAAATCAACACCCAAGTCTACACGTCTACCCATCCTGCCCGCGATGTGGATTTTAATCAAACCATTCGACTGACCTACGTTTTGACATTCTTTCTTACAGAAAGCATTCAACGACGTGATATCACTAGCACGTCTTAGGACTATAGTTCCGCAGATTGCGCACGCTAATCTATACCTTTCAACACGCTGTGATGCTATGAAACAAATTGTATCACAATATTTCTGTCGTGATGTAACCATCGTTTCAAATTCTTTATCACATTTTGCGCACGCTCTAATCTCACGTGGAACCCTATGTCCACGATGAGAAATATGACGACAATCATCTGAACAATAGCGACGGTTTGTTGAGGGCCACGTTAAAAATGGTGCATCACAAAATAAGCAGCTCTTTAAGAGGGCGATGGGTGAATTCTTCAAGCAATACTCTTGCTTACAACGTTCATCATGATAGACTCGACGTAACGCATTTGTTCCACCGCTACCGACCCCTTTTCCCACCTCACAGCTTACTACAAACTGTATGCCACAACCCTTGCATGTCTTTTCAATTGATTTTAACACTTCATTTTGTAATAAGCAAATCTGTCAAAAGTAAATCTTTTGTCATGATTTCTAGCTCCTTACCCTCACGTTTAACTGTCCATCTATGTTCGGGTGAACAAACAATCTGTCTCCCGCCGACGACTAGCTTGCAAAGTCGTCTGTGCGTCTCCACCCTCTTTGCAAGAACGTCTACGCTTCCATCCCTGCCCATGATTGACTGTCCTATATTAACATTCTGAAGCGTGATAGGGCCAACATCAGTCTTCACAAAAAGCTGCGGGTCTAGACAGCGCAGGGGGTTTATAAAGCGCTCGAATATCAGCCCATACTTCAATGGATCGACCTGCGTTATCCCAAGCACGTAATTGACAAGGCTTCCAGCAGCGCTCCCACGTCCTGGGCCTATGAGCATCCTCTCAGCTGCGATGTCGATGATGGTCTTCATCAGGATGAAGTATCCCGCGAATTCCTTCTCACTGATTACGGACAGCTCATACTCCAGGCGTTCACCGTATTGAACGTTGTTCTGCAACCCAAGCCGCTTCAATCCTGCAACGCACATCTCCTTAAGCACGTCATCAGGAGATGTGCCCTTCGAAATGCCACATGAGGGTAGCTTTACGGACAGGTCGGGCTGGACATCTCCGATGAGGTCGAACGCGATGTCATGCGTCCTCTCAATCGCATCCCGCACCAGCGTGTCATCATAGAAGTTGAAGTCTATGTCTTCCTTCTGCTTCTTGGGTCTCACGCGCATCCTGTGTGAATACCACTCCCACATCTGCGCGGCGTTCTTTGGGTAGGGCTCATCGTCAAGGTCGGAGATGCTCTGCGGGAGGTGCGATGGGTCATATTCCTTGAAGTTCAACCATCCGATGGCCTTGTAGATGGCCCTCTCCCTCCAGACATCTGGGTTGTAGTAGTGTGAGTCGGCCGTGGCGATGAGAGGCACGCCCGTGCTGCGGTGCAGCTCAATTAGCATCCTGTTGACGAGGTGCTGCGCAGGAAGCCTGTTGAACTGAAGCTCAAGAAAGAAGTTCTCAGGACCGAACGTGTCGACAAGCCTATCGACTGTCCCCTCCATCTTCATCCTTATCGACGCCCTCAATGCATCATCATCGACAAGCGACGGGACAAGGTCCCAGAAGTCTGTGCCCTGGAAGTTCTCAAACAGGTCAAACGCTAGCGCTCCTCCGATACAGGCTGTGCTCGCTACAAGCTCACCCTTGTGTTCCTTGAGCATCGCATAGTCCACACGTGGGAAGCGGTAGAAGCCCTCCAGGTAACCACGCGAGACGGTTGAGAACAGACCTTGAAGACCCTTGGATGACTTCGCGAGGACGACGAGGTGGTGCCTTCGCTTGATCGGATTGTAATGCTTTCCGCTCTTCGTCTCCTCCTCATTCTCGACAGTTGAACCGTGCTGGGCCTCCTCCTTCCCTTCCTCTTGGGCTGTCCTCAGTCTGCGCCAATCGTTGAGGTCTGGATGGACGTATAGCTCGCAACCAGGCAGATATTTGAAACTCACACCCTTCTTCTTCAGATCGCGTGCATAGAGGTATGCACGATCAAAGCTTGACATGTGTCCGTGATTTGTTATGGCCAGCGCTGCTGGATAAGCCTCATCCTGAGTGTTCTTGATGACGAAGTCAAAGTGTTCCTTGGGCTCACCCAATCCATCAAACACAGTTTATTTAAGAGAAGCCATCGTGAGCATGAAGTCCGCTAAATTTTTGCGGAACATTCACATCACGTGACTTCTCTAGCCCTCCTATCTTCATTTATTTTCCTTCCCAGATTATTATGTCTTTATACTGCTTACGCAACTTTACGTACTCAGCTGCATCAATAAGCTTTATCTTAATGCTAGGAAATTCTTTACAAAATAGTTGAAACTTTTGAAGCGCAGTGCTTCTACCTTTTATTTCAACAAAAGTGTTATCATCCTCTATCCAAAAATCGGGTGTATATGAGCCTTCGCTTAGTTGAAATGTTTTAACCTCATATTTCCATACCTTGTTCTCAAGATTAAGAATTCTTGCATAATTTGCTTCCCAATTACTTCGAAAATACTGATTTAAGTCTTCTCTAATTCCGCCCTTAGCTGACGTATAATTCGTCTCTCTTTTTGTTCTGACTCGCTTTCCTGCAGAGATTGACATCCTACGCCTAGTTTCATCCGTATGAACTCTCCCTAGGTGTAATTTAGACGCCATCGCTCGGCCTTCTTCAGTCTTCATCCAGTGCGTAACGCCGTATTTGATTAAACATGCTTTTTCTAACTTTTCCATCAAACCCAAGTGCCAAGCTAATTTCGATCGCTCAGAACATTTCTTCCTACTATCTTGAGTTTGACATGCAGCAAAGCTTCCATGCCTAGTTCGAATTGTTGCAACTCTTTTTCGATTTTGTTCCTCTGTCTGCTTGTAACTTCCTCGTTCATGTCTAGTCTTCGACATTAACGCGTATGAATGTTCCTTTGAGCAACAAGTTCCAGCATCAGGACGTTTTGAATCATCATAAAAATGCTCTCCACAATACGCACATATTTTATTTCTAATGTTTTTCTTATTTCTTTTTTGAAATTGATTAAAACAGTCGTTAGAATGAAAGTGTCTTTCTTTTTTTCGAATATGCGTATGATTTGGTTTCTCAAATTCAATTGAACAACCATCACACAATAATCTCAGTCTTCGTCCGTCTATCAGAATAATCGTCATAAACTATAAGTATTATGCTGAAGCCATCATGCCCGTGTAATCCGCTGAACCTCTTGGGAAGCATTGCACTCATAGCGGGGGCACCCTCTCGATCAATGCGTAGCATGTCTCGTTACTGTGGAGCGTCTCAACATAGCCAGAAAAGTAGAGCCCATAGGGATGTCCATTCTTAATGCCCACAAATATGCGCAAGTTCGTCACAGCCCTATCACGGGAAGGAGTTTCCATCCAAAGCAGGAGGTCACCGAACCTGAGGTCTGTCCACCTGAAGCCTCCATGTGGAAGACTGCGAGCTTCTTCAGCGCTCAACCACGGCCTGGACATCATTCGACCCCCTCGCACAGCAATCCATAGACGTACTCATAGTGTGCAAGCGAAACCATCTCACCTAACTCATCTAACGCTTGACAGTCACCGTCATCATTGAAGCCTAAGAACAACCTAAGACGTGTGCGCTGTGCAGGTGCTTTGGTATAGACAAGCAAACTGCCCATTTTAAGTGAGCTCCAGCTAAACGTCATTGTCATCCGTAGGCATCCTCTCTATCAGAGAATAGTATTCGACGTTCATTGATAATGTCCCAACCGTGTCATGGAAGAACAACGCTCTGGGCTGACCACTCTCAAACCCCATGAACATCCTGAGCGAGCTGGCATCAGATTCGCTGTCGAACAACAGCAGGTCACCCGGACGAAGCTGGTCCCAGGTGAAGTTACCAAACTGCAGGGCAAACTTATCACACCAGCTCATTCCATGTCCTCCGGTCCACACAGGAGCCTATAGTAGCTTTCGTCTGGGTATAGACGAAACGTGGCTCCATGCTCATCTAGCACGTTCGCCTCACCAAGGGCGTCGTAATACAAGAGCAACCGCATGCAACTCGTCCGCATGAGGGGCTGGATGTAAAACAGCAGGCTGCCCACACCGAACGAAAGCAGATGTCTCATTCAATAGGCATCATACCACAACAAGCGTGTAAGAATGCACCGCCTCAAGGGTGCATGCTAACGCATTATGCTCAAGGGTTCTCCGCACGTTTGTGCAGACAACACGGGACTATTGAGACCTAACGTTGAACCTCTATCATCACGCACAGCCCTGTCAAAAGCTGCCCTGATCGGACGCAACCCTGCACGTAAAGCGCCCCAAAGTGCACGGGGGAACGTCGCGGCCGATGTGACCTGACCTTCACGCGCTGTTGTGACGGTCGTCCAGCTGCATCCTGAGGGCACATGCCTTGGACCCCAGTAGCATTGGTCTACGAACAGCAGTCCAGCAGAGACGTCAATTGA
>C687J35021_10001288_pt1 | contig 18951 bp, 34 predicted proteins | sample RifCSPhighO2_12_FD_35021 | JGI IMG/M metagenome (IMG submission 35021)
ATAGGCCTTTGCGCCGAATGTGTGTTGGAATAAGAGTGAGAAGCATTTCTTGTAGGCGCGGTCGTGGTATAATCTGTTTGCTTGTTCTCTCCAATATCGTTCAGTCGCCATTGTTCTTTTCCTCCTTAATTTCGACAGTGCGAATATACCACTCATCGGTTTCGGGTGACTTTCCTTCTCGTCTTGAAAGAAAGCCGGCGAACACACCGGCCGAATAGGTGCGGACGATGACATACTCCATCCCCTCGCTTTTCTTAGCTTCAAGTTGCCTTAGAAGCTCGTTGCGCTTTGTCTCTATTTCCTGTAGTTGCTGTTCTAATGTTTTCACTTTTTCACCTCGTCCGGCCTTATAACAAACACCCCGCGAGTGTGGCCGCCCCAGTTGCCCACGTCCCCACCATTGGCGTCGAACCCCGAGCCGCCGCCAAACCTGCTCAACCTGGACGCCCCACTAGCGCACCAGATAGCAATGTAGTCTTGTGGAAAGTCCTTAAGGGTTTCTTTCTCCTCGAACCAGAGATGAGCGAGTTCGTCTATCTCTCCGAGCCTGTCGCCTTCCTGCATTTCGGGCAGTTTAAGGACGGAAAACCTGTCTTTGTAGAGCACGTTCCAAACGTGCGCAATGTATCCGATGCTTGTTTTTGTCCAGGTGATTTTTGGTGTCATGCTCCTTTTATCTCCATCTTCCTTCTCTCAATCGCCGCCAGCTTGTCGCGGTAGTGCTGGGTCTCCATCTCCTTCTCGTTGATTTTGAGCTTTAGGTAGTACTCGATGTTCTCCGCGCAGTTCCCAACGCACCAGCGGATGATCTTGGAGTCTGAGATGGTTTTATCTGGGCTTTTTGCCTTCATCAGATCGAGAAGTTTTCGTGTAATTGGATCCAAAAAAATATGCACCCGATTTATTTTCAATAGGTGCCACTGCAGTGGGCTGCGCGGCTTCTTCTTGAGTGTCTTGTCCATACTCTTTAGCTCTTTTTTTCTTGGTCTTCTAATTCGCTCAAACAAAATTCATCTACTTTCGTCCTCGTTTGAGAGTAATTTTAGGAAGGAAATTGAAGGAAAAAGGGGGGAGAACCCCCCACATTCATGGCTGACTGCCCACCGTGGTGGCACCTATTGAAAAGAATTAAATTTTGGGGAAAAAAGGGGTGGGTATTTCTCATTTCAAGCACCAAGCGATCGCAGTCTTGCCGCTCACCCTACAGGCCCTAGAACCACACTCTTGGATCCACCCCGAAGCAACCAGCTCGTTTCTGCGCGGCCTTATCTTGTTCGGGTCGCCATACCCAAGATGGCGGCCTATCTCCTGATCTGTGGAAGGGCCGAGCTCCCTGATAGTCTGGATGATCTCACGGTAGACTGCTGACATCTTCGCAGGATCAAGCTCCTCATAGGCCATCAGGGAGGTCTGGCGGATCATCCTTGCGCAGCCTCCTCAGCTACGTTCTGCTTCGGAACTGGCACGGCCAGAACTGTATCCTTCCCCTGCTGAGTTATCACCCTCAGCTTGCACGCCTCGCCGATCCATGCCTTTGTCTCCTTGCCGAACTCGGCGGAGATGTTCTTCACGCTGTCCTTGTTAGGCCGCCAGGTTTTGGTTTTTCCGTCTATGCCGACGTTCAGCGTCAGCCGGTTGCCATATTTCGTTTCTTCATACTGGCCTGCGCTGACGAACACTGCTCTCTTCGATGGGCTCGCCTTCACCATCTCAGCCGTGAGATACTGGCTTTCCATCGCTTCTGTCGCATCTACCATTGTTTTTCTCCTTCGCTATATGCGAATATGATGTTGCGATAAGAAGGCCAGCTCAGGAAAAGGAGGTTGCCCGTGTGGGCGCTTAAACCTGAGCCAGCCATCGCCTTCACTTCCTTCCCCCCTTAATGCGCTCCTCAAGCGCCCCGGCCTTGCGGGAATGCCTGAGGAGCCTTCTGATGACTGCGTTGAGCTCGCCGTTCTCGCTGAGGAGGAGTTTCATAGCCGCCTCCTCATGCGTGATATCCTCTCGTAGAATTGCGATCCGCATAGTATAGGCGTTCAGATCCATCATAGCTTCACCTTGAGATTCAGATATGATTCTGCGATGGAAAGCGTGTTCACACCCTCTTCCGCAAGCTCAGCATTAATTAAGAAGGCGTGATAGGCCGCGAGGTCTTGTGCATCGGCCATCCTCAGGCCTCCAGGCTGGCCCTGAGCAGGCCTTTCTTGCGGATGTCCTTGGCTGCCACTCTTCGGCAAATCATGGCCCTCAGGCCTCCATTCTGATTCATCTCAGATTCTATCATGGGTTCGCCTCCGTTTTCGGAACCTTTTTAAGAAACAGCGCGGTTCTTCCTGCTCTTTTTGGGCCGGAAGATAAATTCAGTAACAACGCACCGCTTCTCAGCTATTCTAGGAAATCCAAACTATATAAAATTTCCCTGTCACGACTGAGTAGTATCAGGAATCGTTTATAAAAGGAATCGGGTATCCGTTTATTTTCAATAGTGTAAATAATAAACTTAACACCCTTAACTAGAACTCCCTCAGACTCCTCTGCCCCACCATGACCGGAGTCCTCTGCTCCGGGCAATCCGCCTCAGATAGGCGGCAGATCATCTTCTTCTTCTCCTCAAGGTCGAAAACCCGCTGATACGCGAGGAAGTTCTTCTCCCTGTCATGGCCGGACAGCTTCATGGCCTTCACGATGTCGCCATCCGCCACCTCCCAGGCGCGGGTGGCATAAACCGCACGCCCGGCATGAGGCGCGATCCTATAGTGCGGAATCTTGTAGATTTCGTTGCCCTGCAGGTCATAGCCGATCTCCCACTGCCAGATATCGAGGAGGAAGGGCATCTCATGGCTCAGCCTGAGCCGCATCTTCTGGAAGCAGGCTGAGATCGAGTGCTTATGAAGTTTCGGGAAGAGCTCGAAGTCCTCTAGGTTCTCCCCCACATAGCGCCCGACCATGAGCCGGTAGGCGCAATAGTTCTGGAGATCAACGGCCAGCCACTCCGGCACAGGAACGTCCCTCGCCGTTTCCTTGATCCTGAGATAGCCGAGCTTGAAGTTCCTCTTGGCCTTGCACTGGCCCATGCGCATCCTGCGAAAATCCCGGGAGAACCAGGAGAAGCGTGCCCTGCACGCATCCATCATCCTGATGCCCGCGCAGCTCATCAGCGCGATGACTAGCCGGCGCGGATCATAATGATCTCTGAACCCCTTGGTGATCACCTGCTTGAACTCCTCTGGGAACCAGTAGCGTCCCATCTCGTTCACAGGGCGCATTACAATCACCGGACATTTCCTGCGTTTTGGCATAGTTATCACTATCGGCAAATTTTTAAACTTCGAGAACTCATTTCTCTCGAAGCTCCCAAGCTTCAACCCTGCCGGGCTTCACAGCCTGGCGGGGTTTCATGCTCGAAGTTATTCTCGGCGATATAAGCTTTTCCCCAGACTGGGCCTTTCTAAATGTTCCCCTGATAGATTATATAGAACATTAAAAGGCGCTGCGCGCGGGGAGAATGTCCAGTGGGGAGTGCTCAGGCGTTTAAACAAAACCCCTCCCAAGCATCCCTCCTTTAAGATGCAGGATATTTCCCCCTTTCTTTCCACGCTTTCCGCCTTTAAGAAGCCTCTCCTTCTCCGGCGTGATCATGATTCCAGTCTGCTTCCTTCTCTCGAAATCGGCTATCTTCTTCTTGAGGTATTCCTTCTCCACGCTCTCCATCTGGATCCTGCGTTGCCTCCGTAGGCTTCTGAGATACCTGTCAGTGGTTACGTCATCGGGTAAGTCCTCTCTCTTCATCCCCTCCGCTTTCGCCCGGAGTTTCGCTACGATTTCCGTAAGTCCCATGTTCAGTCTCCTACTATCCGTTTCCCAAAGGTGTAAAAGAAAACCCCCACACCTAGTAGGATGAACGATAGTATCGTATAGTTCAATGTCTTAGCCACGACGAGCATGAGCCAGATAATGGTGAGCACTATGGTCACCTTATATCCCAGCTTGCGCTTGAGACAGAAGATGATCAGGACGATGGACGACAAGAGCGTAAAAAGGTTCACATCCCCGACTATCTCGTTCACAAGTATATCCCAGAGGTCGAAGGGGCGGTAAGGATCAAAGGTCATTAGTCTCTTCCCCTCCACCATTCCACTATGGTCACGCAATAGAGCAGGAGCAGAGGAGCGAAGATTAAGAGCGCTAATGGCTCATTCTGCGCCCTGACGCGGTTGAAAACTGAAAGGAAATCCCAGCCGAGGTTGAAGAGGAATATAGCTAATGTGCCAGTAGCCGCGAGTTCAACGTTCTGGTTAGAGAAGCCAAGGACGACGCTAGCCAATATTCCCGCGAGAGAAAGGGCTGAGATTATAAGCGTCGAGAATGAGGTATTTTCAAGATTCTCTGGGGACAGAACGAGCGTGAGCAACGTGCTAGTGCCTGTATTCTGCACCAGGCCGAAGAAGTAGAACAGCAGCGTCAGCCCCGACATCAGCACCAGGTAAGTCGCGAGTTTTCCCATTTTTAGGCCTGCCCTAGATGCTTTTTCAGCATATAGCCAATGACCATGAGCGTGACAAGAATCGAGATGCCATACTGCGTTATTGCCGGATGCCCGACGGTCTGGAGACCGAAGCTCATCCAGCCGATGGCGGAGAAGAACATCACGAGGATCATCAGGAGTAGCAGCATGGCTTCATCATCGTCCACATACTGCGAAGAGATGACGTCTATGGCATCGGTCTTCCGGGCCGCCCCCATGATGAACACGATGCAGAGGACAGCGATAATACTCAGCGTAAAATCATCAAAGCCCCACTCATCGAAATCAGTGAGATTATTCAGGAAGTTTTTGATCGAGTACGCGCCTACATAGACAGACTGGATGGAATAGACTTGCGTGACTGTGAAGTTGGAATCCCCGAGAAACACTGCTACTTCACTCATAATCTGCGTGAGGTTAGTGCCTGTGTTATGCTCTAGGGTCGGGTAGCAGGTCGTCCCGGTAGAATTGTAGGTGGTGGAGTTGATTGAGCTTCCGTTCGGATACTTCAGCGTAAGAGTGCAGTTATGCAGGGAATAGAACGAGCTCGTGAGGTTGATTGAAAAATTGTAACGCGTCCCATTGATGAGCGGGCTTGAGCTCGGCACCCAGAAGTAGGTCACACCCTCATCCACATTGGTAAGATTTGAGCTTGTCTCGGAGGCCATGATGACGGTATAGATGTCCTTATCTGTGGGTGTGATAGATAGGATCTGCGTCGTGTAGCCTGTCTTGGTGAACGTGAACTCGTAGGATTCGTCAGGATCCGCCCAGAAGGTGGCCACTCCCGCACTATCCGTCATCTTCCCCTCAATGAGCTGGCTTACCCCTCCGATGGTATCGGCCATCTCTGCTGTGACGTCCTTCAGCGCGTTGTTGAATTGGTCTACTACTTTGAAAGTGGTATAGATGCCGTAGGAAGTGTTGAGCATCCAGAGGGTGGTGTTCTGCTGCGTTGCCGAGAGTGTCTGGGAATCCTCAGAATAGGTTCTCTGGGGGTAGCTTGTCGCTGAATAGGCCAGAGAATAAGCCGTGGCCAGGGTTGTGTTTGTGCTGAGGCATATCCCGAAGCTCTGTTTTGCTGTCGCGGTGAGGGAGTACTGCTTATAGATTCCGCTTTTCGAGTAATTGAAAACTCCCGTAGTATCCCCTGAGACATAGCTTGTTGAGATCTCGTCCTTCAGCGTGAAATTCAGGGCCTTGAAACTATAGAGCGTGCAGTCATCTATCAGGAAAGCATCTACCTGGTGGAGGCCGCTGAGGGAGAAATTATAGCTGTTGGCGTCGTTCTGCGTCACGTTCACGGCCCAATAGAAGGAGACGTTTGAGTTATTCGTCAAAGTCGGGGCGGTGACCGAAGCGTTGAAGATCATGTAGTCTGAGTAGATGGTGCGGGAGGTAATCGGGTTCTGGGTGGTGTTGTATACTAAGGAAGCGTTGATGCCGGCGATGCTTGAGTCGTAGGTGATATTTAGGGTAAGGGTTGAGTTCACCTGATCCAGCCCGGCGGGGATCGTCATGTGATAGCCTCCCTTGTACCAAGTATAGTTCTCTGTCCTGACGTTCAGGCCCCCGATAGAGCGGAAGGTCGCTTGGTCATCAATGCCTGAGAAGCTGACGGTGTAATGGCGGTCATCCACCTTCGTGATGGTCGGAATGTCAGAGGTTCCCTCGAAATCAATCCAGTTCCCGCCATGACCATTCCAGACTACGAAGTGGCCTTGGTAGGGACTGTCCGGGATATATCGGATAGGGTTCTCTGAGGTGACATGGAATGTCCTTGGCTTCTTTCCCGCCATCACAAAATTGAAATCAAACTCATATCTGTCCCTCTTCTTCCTTGCGTCCACACTTGCCATCTGGTCGGAGTAGATTGCGATACTGTTCCCTTCCGCCGTGTCGAAATCTATTCGGCTGTTGGATTTCCTGACGCGGTAATCCTTGATGTCAGTTGCGGTGTGGGAATCCGCGGCCTGAAGTAAGATGTTGTAGCGAGTATTATTCGCCCAGCCGAGCAGGCTGATATTTGTTGTATAGTTCCAGGAAAATCCCGAGAGGGAGGTATTCTCATAGGAGAAGACGCTCGTGCCGTTGCTATGTGTGATATTGATGAGGAATCCATAGAGACCGATGTTGTCCTGGATCGTGAGGTTGAAGGGGAGGGTGCGGTTATATTGATTCGCACGGCTGTAGTTCCCGGAGGTGAATCCGTTATCGGCGCGGATTGTGATGGTGGGGACAGAGACATCATAGACCCAAGTGTAGAGGCTCGTGTTCGAGTTGCTGTCTGCAGCCGCCTTGTAATAATAAGTCCCTTCCGTCGTGACATTCGTCAGCCAGTTCTTCGAGCCGTTCGTCCCCATGGATTGATTTATGAAGATACGATCCGCATTTGTGAGCGTTGAGCTGTTGCCGAACCAAAGTGCGGTTAGATTATTGGTCGCGGTCATGTTCAGATAGACCTGCGTGTTGTTGTGGGAGTTGTTCGCCGGCGTAGGGGAAACGAAAGTGACCGTTTCGTTAGATGCCGGCGGTGGCGCAGGAACCGCCTCAGGTATCCCCCCCTTCGCCACGAAAAACTGTAAAACCTCATATGGTGTCGTGTCTCCGAATTGGTAGACGATATTCTTGAATTTATGCTCATCCCCGTCAACAACTACCTTGCTGTGACATAGTGTATTGTTATAATAAAAATCCAAGAACCCTGTCCGGTTGTATCGCAAGGACGCATTGAACGGCGTTCCATCCAAAGGCAAAGCGCCGCAATTCGCAAGTGGGCCGCTAGCATCCTTCGCCCTCAGATTCGTTCTGTCCCAGTCGAATCCGTGTCTGTTCGTGCCATCATAATAATTGTAGACTCCGAAGGAGCATAAATTACTGCTGCAATTCGCCGTCCACTGGATAATGCCATTAAATGCATTGTCCTGCACGCCTGTATATTGGGCGCTCCCTGTATTGATTAAAATGCTCTTGCTCCCACAATACCCGGAATCTCCGATATAATCATCGTTCAATCCCGCAGTAGTCCACCCTCCGGCTGTAAGCGCATCGCCAGCCGTTATGTTGCCGGCGTTCAGCGTAATATCCCCGTTGTTCGCGATGCAAAGGCCGTCCGTCATGAAGAAAACAGAACCGTTTGCTAGAGTCTGGTTATAGTAATCAGCCCGATTCTCGCTCTGCGCAGCGCCTACGAAATCAGCGAAAAGCAATATCGCTATCACGGCGATGATGCTTGTTGAGATAATTGCGCCGAACGTATAGACTGACTTGATGAGACTCATGCTTCTCCCTCATATCCTTGGTCAACGCACATGAAGCAGGTGTGCTCATAGTGGATGTCGTGGCGCTTGCAGTGTTTCATGCGACCACTAACCTCCTTCCTTCTTCCTCATCAGCCAGAATCCGCCTAGTGCAGCGCCAGCGACCGCCAAACCCATCCCGAAGTAATAGGGCAGGCTGAAATCCACTATCAGGCAGGTGACCTTCTCCCCGACGCTGATAGTGGTGTTGGTGCAGTCGAGGTAGGTTGACCCCCTTGACCTGTCAATCGAGTCTTTCAGGGCCGGGATGAACTCCACCACCATGATGAAGACGGCTACCGCGATCATCACACCGACTAGTTGCGCTTGAGATTTTCTCATAGTGACATCTTGCCTCCGAGGAATGAAAATGCGCCTCTCTTGCTTGCGCCTTTGCGTCTCCTTGCGGCTTCATAGGGAATCCCCTGCTTCTCTTCGAAGGAATCTATGGCAAAAGATGTTCTTTCGGTCAGCCCGCCGCGCTTATTTGCGCGGAACTTCCTGATTAGGCTGCCGATAGCCTCGTTGCTCCTCGCGACTCTCGCGTTCGTTGCCCTGACATAGCCGGAGCGATTCGTGTAGGTGTCAAGGATGGATGCGAGGCGGTTGATAGCGGCGGCTCTAGTCAGCGGCTCCTTATTCGCTCTCGTGTAGCCGCGGCTGCGGTAGCGGCCCTTCGCAAGCTTGGCCTGCGCGGCCTTGACGTAGACGTTGTAGGCCTGGACTTTCTCAGGCGTGATCCCGGGAATTTTCTTGAAGAGGGTCTGCTTCCCTATGTTCCGCATTAGCCTTCGGTTGAGTTTCATTCGGCTCTGCATCACGCTTTGCCCAATTGATTGAAAAAGGCTCTGAGAGACAGACTGACCGACCGCCTGGCCTGAAAGTTGTCCTGATTTCAAAATGCTCTTTATCTTCTGGCCAGATTCTATTCGCTGTGCTGCCTTGAGCTCCTGTTCTTGGAAAATCTGCTGCGCCGCCTCTTGCTTTTGACTCTGTCTCTGGCTTTGGGATAGTCCAGTTTTGCCTAAGATCTCGGATTTCTGCGCGGCACTGGAGCGTAGAATCGGAAAAATGCCCAGATTGCTTCTTGCTCTCTGCCTCACTTTGTAAATAGTCTCGAAGAGTCTGCTTCCGGCGCGCGCTCTTGCTTTGCTTCCGACTAGCTCATTCAGCGTTGCCCCTTTCGAGAGTGCAGACTGCTTGGCTTTTTGAAGCTGAAAGAGTTTAGCTTCCTGCCTGGGTTTCTCCAAGATCTGCACTAGGCGCTGTCCGCTTCCCGATTCCCTTCTAGCCGCGGCTTCTATCTCCCGAATCCTAGCTTTTGGTGAGAATGGATTCTCTCTCTTGAGATACAAGAATGGTTGGATGAGTTTGCGCTCTACGATGGGCTTACGCTTGCCTAACTGATCAATATCAGCCAGCAATCCCCTTCTTCCCGGTTGTTTTGGCCCAAAGGTTGCGACAAATTCACTCTCGCCTTGTCTCTTGATTAATTCTACGCCCCTCGTTGCTCCGCGAATAATATCCTTTTTAGCTAGGCGCCGAACGTCGGCGCGGGCCGCGAGTATTGAGATCTCTCCGCGTAACACCCTGCCTAGCGACTCTGACGCGACATTCTCTTTTGATCGCTGTTTGACTGAATAGAAGGTTTCACTCTGTGAAGGTTCCAAAGGCAAATCGAAATAACCATCAGTTCTCCGAACACCGGCCCTAACTTGCTTTCTGAATGCTTTGCGCTCTTGGGCTGATGCCTCAAGCGGGCTTCTACGCCCGGTCAGAAGATCGCTAACTACCCCTTCCTTGGCGCGAGTTTTCATCACGGAAGGGGGCTCGTAGAGCGGTAGCTGCCTTGCGAATGGGCCTGCAGGCTCAGGCCTTTCGATCCTTCCTAAGATGCCAGCTCGGATTTCCTTCCTAACCCTAGCCGGGACGCTCGTTAGCGGCCTTATCCCGGTTATTGCTTCTACTCGGGTTAGTTCCCGGGACTGCTCGCGGGCTCTTAGGCCAAGACTTGTCCGGGTCTCAACCTTGCTTGGGACAATCTCCCCAAAGGGTCCTACCGGCTTCCCTGCCGGGATTGTGTCACGCCCCATAAGAATGTCCGTTTTTGCTCTGCTGAGATATTCCTTCCTGACGCTCTTCCTTACGGTGCTCGGGACGCTGGTGAGCGGGCGCTGTCCAGTTACGGCCTCATCGCGGATAAGGACGCGGTATTGCTCCGGCACTCTCCGCGCCGCGGCTTTTGGCTCTAGCCTAAGAAGGTCTGTGGTGGTCGTAATCTTGCTTAAGATAGTGGGTTCTGCTGAACCTACGACGGTTCTCGGAGGGCGGGCGCTTGCCGGGACCGGCTCAGGGAGAGATGGCCTTTGCTTCCTGACGCTCGGCTCGATGGTCTCCCCGACCAGGCGGCTGGTGACGCGGATGGGGCGCTCGGGCGAGCCGAGGGGGGGGCGAGAGCCTCTTAAGCCTACTAAAGGCGCTAGACTGGCAGCTCCCAATATTTCAGGAACACTCTCTCGTATTGTTTTCATTGCTTCTTTTCTCGCTCTTTTGGATTCTTGGAGAGTAGTCTTTCTAGTTTCTGGAATGATAAAACCAGATCCAAGAGCGCCAGTCTTAAGCGTAATTTCAGGTATACGAGATGCGATATCAGCAGCGTAGAAAGGGAATCCAATGGCTACCGAAACTCCAGATTGTAAAGCTCTACCAAAAAAACCCCTCTCGCTTGCTCCACCTCCAGTTATGAACTTTGAGAAATCTTGAATATTTTGTAATCCCTTTTCTATACCGAGATTTCTTCTTGCTTCTTCAATCCGTCTAATTTTCTCTGTTTCTCTCGTGAGCTTCTCAATCTGAGAGCTTTGAATAGGTAATATAGGAATGTCAGTCCCAAGGCCGTTCCCAACAATTCTGGTAGTCCCATCCTGCCCTTCAAGTCTCTCCCGCCTATTTAAACTTTGCTGCTTTCTCGCCTCAATCCCCGATAGCATTGAGACATTTATTTGTCCGCCTCTGGAGACGACAGCGAACTCTCCCGTCGGCGCAATCGCCACCTGCGGCGAAGGCCCATACCTCCCCTGCCGCGCAAAAAGCGATTCTGCGAACTGCTCTTGGGTCGTGTAGTCTCGGCCAGCGACTGCTACCTGCCGGGCCTCCTGCCGCGCACGATGCTCAGCCTTCTCTCTCTCGAACCCCTCGACCCGAGTCTGAGGCCCATACCTTCCTTCCTGCCGGAACTTCTCGTATTGCTCCCGGTTCGCTGCGCTCTTCGCCGCCTCCCGCTCCTGGTTCTCGCGCTGTAACGCTGTCGGAGGCCCTTCCTTCACAATAACGACGTCGCCATAGAGCGGCCCGAACTTCTCCCGGTCGAGCTTGACGGACTCACGGTAGACGCGCTGGCCCTGCTTTCCTTCTGTTGCGTAGAATCGCTCGCGGATATTGCCATCCTCGACGGAGGCCTCATAGGTCTTGTAAGGGGACTGCGACCTCTCCCTTGAGGTCTGCTGCACCACCTGAATACCCTGCGTATAGCCGCCGATGTATTGTCCCGAAGAAGAGTAGCGGTGCTCAGAAGGGATGTATCTATCGCGGCTTGTCTGTTGTCCGCGCTCTGAGTAAGAGACATACTCCTGCGGCTTCTGGCGGTAGACTACCCTATCCCCTTCCTCGATGCGCTCATAGTTCGGGTCCTGCTGTAGTCTTGATTGTTCTGGGGGTGGCAATTCTTTGGGTTCAGCTCCTATAGTTTCAAGAAGCGTCCGGCTGTCCTTCCCAAGAAGCCGCCGCTTATGAGCGCCTGCGTCGCCCCTCCGAGGCCGAAGAGGTTAGTTGAGCCGACTGAGCCCAATAGGGTTCCGGTCAGCGTGAGATCTACAAACTGCCCGATGAAGTTCTTGATCATTCTTCTACCTCGTAATTGTGTATCCTGATGAACTTGGGGTTTTTGAAATGCAGATCGGAAATCTGCCGCTTCGGGAGCAAAACTAGAAGCTGCCCATTATTCACGTTCCTGTGGATTTTCAGCTTTAGCGGAAGCATCTACTAGTAGATTTGAAGAGCAAGTATATAAGTGACGAGTTTCACCGGTTGCGGTTAATCTCTAGCTGGTAAATCGCGACTGGTAAGAAAAGGGAGTTTGTATTTCTCTTGCATGCGTAAACATAATCGCATGCAAGAGAAATAGCAACCAGTTTCACCAGTCATCCTGTGGCACCTTCTTCTTAGAGAGAGCCTTGGAGATAGGAACCCCCTTATTCTCAAGGTCGCTCAGCAGATCCCCCACCTTTCTCTCATCGTTCGCCGATATCTCCCGGTGGTATATCCTGCTGTATGAGAAATCACGGAGGCTCACTTCAAGGCTATCACCACGCAACCTATACGGCCTTGACTTGAGCGGATTCTCGCCCATGCCTCACCCGAAGATAAGGTATAGGATGACGATGACCCCAATAACGATCCAGATAATATTTCCGAATCCTTTCTTCATCGCCGAGACCTGCTCCTTCTTCATGGCCCTTATCAGGATGCGCTGCGGATCCGTGCTCCTTCCCGTCTCGACGACTTGCGCATACGTGTCTTTCGGGCTGTAGGGCTTGATGTCCCATTCCGGCTGTATGAAGCATGGCACTTTGTTCTTGAAGAACATCATCCGATCCATGTCGGCTTCATGGTTGAGCTCCCCTACTTTATATATGCCGTCCTCTATCGCTGGGTAATGGATCTGCAGTTCTCGGTTCGCCTTGATATACCACACCAAGACTTTATTCTTCTTTAGTTTGACACGCTGCGCTCTCTTTATCACAAGAGGGAGCTTCTCTTTCTTGTCCTTCTGCTTGGGTTGCAATGCGCTATGAATCTCATCCACTTTCTCTTTGAGCCCTTTGTCTTTTTCTTCCATCATGCCCCTCCGAGCGCTGCTCCGCGTTCTCCGGATGTGCTTGGCTTCGAGCTAAACCATCCCTTCTTCTGTTCTGGCGGAGCGAAAGTCTGCTGTTTCTTGATCTGTGTGACGAAGAGCTGCAGCAGGAATCCTTTGAGGGATGTTGATGTTGCTAGTGTGATTTGTGCTTCTCCCAGGAGATATTTCTGAACATCGCTCAGTTTCTCAACGCCGGCATAGTTCGCTAGGCTCTGGAGGCCGCGGACGCTGTAAGCCGGCATCCCAAGCTCATCCATAGAGAGATTCCCGACCTTGCTTGAATCCGCCAGTTCGATGATATGCCGGAAGAACCTGAACACGCTCTCCTTCGATTCCGGTTTCGGAAAGCCATATTCCCCCCCGCTTTTCGCGAGTTCGGCCTCCATAAGCGCAAGATCATCCTCAGTCAGTTCATGCTCTTCGTTTTCCACTTAGTCCCCCCGAAATGTCCTGCATCGTTTCCTTGATACTTCTTTTTTTGAGCTTTGAGTAAGCGATCAGGAAAAAAATGAGCAGGATGACGATTGTCAGCGCATTTTCTCCTATCGCGCCTAGTTTCATCCGACCTCGACCAGCCTATACCCCATCTCCCTGAACTCTTTCACGATATAGTCAAAGTAGATATTTCTCAGGTGCCCTATGAGGGTCTGATATTTCTCCTCCCCGAGAGTCTTTGCCATGGATACGAACTCATTGTTTGTTAGTTCGCTGGCGATTTCGAGATCAGCTATGGTGGAGTGGCGCACCCTAACGATATGGCCTGCGCTCTCGAAGGTCAGTTCCATCATGCCCTGCTCCGTATCGGAACCCTTTTCGCTAGTTTCCACCAATGCTTCTTGAATGTCATGCCACGCTCTCCAATCCGCGCCGCTCTAGTTCTTCCATCTTGCATTCTGGGCAGATTTGCCGCAATCCGGTATCCCCCCTGCCGTAGTGTTCATAGTAGCGCCTGCACTGTACGCATCGGTATCTCATGGATCATTCAGCCCACTGTGGACTTCTCTATCCTCTCAAGCTTGTTGAGGATCGCGACGAGGGCCTGGTGGATTGTCATCTCTTTCCCTTCTGCGTCCATCACCACTGCCTCGACCTGCGTTGCCACTTGTCCGACTGCCCATTTCTCCTTGGGCACTTCTTCTTTGGTTTCTTTTGCCATTATTGTTTGCACCTGCTGCATTTTATTCTCCCAGAAGGGACTGAATGTAAGGCCTTGTGATGGCCGCAATGGGGGCATTTCTTTCTTATGACCTGGAGTTTTTGATTCGCGGCCCTTCTAGAGAATGAGCCTGCTCTTTCCGGGGCACCATGGGCGGTGGTATCTCCGATGCCGTGTCTTTCACTCATAAGAAACCTCCTGGTCGCCATACTGGTATTCCATATAGCATACAACCAGAAGGTAGGCGTTTATGCCAAATAGGATAACACCTACTGCCTGCGTCAAGAAGTTCACAGTGAAGTCTATGCCTGACGTTATCACGAAGATGGCGATCATGAGCCCAAGCATAGCGGTTAGAGCAGTCAGAGACACGTCTTTGGAAAGCCAACTCAGGAACATCATGACTATCCATACCAGAAACACCGCATAGAGCCAGATAATCGCCAAACTAAATTCCACCCCCTAAGAGAAAAAGAGCGGGGGATACCCCCCCAGAAATCACTCCCGGTTCAGACCAGGCCCGCACTGCGGAGACCTCCGATCGCCAAGCTCACGCCAGCAGACATGATACCAAGCGCGAAGAATACCGTTGTCAGGCCGATGATCGCATCCGATGCTCCAGTGATGTTCCCGTTGTTCTGCGCAGCCACAACCTGGTCAGCGACAGTAGGCATCAGGTTGACACCAACTAGGATGACGATGAACCCCCCAATTAGATTCGCAAGCACCATTGAGTAATCACTTCCTGCTCTCCCTAGAGGCATTGAGTATTTAAGTGACGAGAAGAATTACTAGTAGAAAGAAAAGACAGGGTTAAGCCAACCCTGCTTCTTTGAGGCCGCTCAGGGTGATGGCTATTCCGGAAGACATGATACCCAAAGCGAAGAATACCGTTGTCAGATCAAGAATCGCCGCCGAAGCTCCAGTAACGTTGGGGGTTGACCAGTTCGTCGTAGTTCCATTCACCACCGAAACGTTAACTGCATCTGTTGCGTTGCCGATTTCCCCTGCAACCGTCGGAAGGAGGTTCAACCCGACAATGATGACGATGAACCCCCCAATTAGATTCGCAAGCACCATTGAGTAATCACTTCCTGCTCTCCCTAGAGGCATTGAGTATTTAAGTGACGAGAAGAATTACTAGTAGATTTCCTCGTCACATAAATACTTCCTTCATGAAGCCTTCTTTTAGGAGGCGAGGGATGCAGGATTATCCAAGGACCGAAATAAGCCGCTACAATGAGGCGGTTTTCCAGATTCAGCGCCTAAATATGTGCTGGGCGCTGTGTAATTCTTATGCGCGACAGGGGCGCCTAATTAAGTGGAAGTGGGAACTAGACAATATCTGGCGCGAGCTCTCATCCGATGTCAGCAACAGGATGAAGAAAGACCGAGAGAAGAACATATCCAAGAATGAGGAGCATATCCAGAAGATAGCGGAAGCCAAAACTCTAACTTCGCTTTATCGGACTTTGAACGATAGGCACGAATTTCTGAGGAGTTTACAGGACAAAGCTGGAAAAGGTGGCAAATACGAAGATGAAGGCGGAGACGACTTTGACTGAGTTCTACGTCGCTCCAGATGTGGCCAGACAGCTAGAGAATGGTAAGAAGATTGTGCAAGAGGCTAACGAAGACCGCTTTTACATCATAGACGGCAGGGAATCAAGCGGGAAGTCCACTCTTGCGACGCAGTTAGCGACTTTCATAGATTCTAATTTTTCTGTAGACCAAATCGTCTTTACTGCTACTGATTTTGAGAATCTTATCCGGACTTTGCCGCCGTATCGCGCCTTAGTCTTTGATGAGGCGTTCAATGGTCTTTCAGCCAAGGGTAGCACCACCCGGGAGAACAAGGAACTTATCCGGTTGATGATGGAATGTCGTCAAAGAAATCTCTTTGTGTTCATAGTCTTGCCCTCGATCTTCCTTTTGGAAAAGTATGCAGCAATCTTCCGTAGCCATGCGCTTTTTCATGTCTACCGGTCAAAAGGGATGGTCAATAGACGCTATTTCAAGGTCTACAACTACAAGAAGAAGAAGCTACTCTACATCATGGGCAAGCAAACCATGAGCTACCACAAGCCCTACAACTCAAAATCGTATAGGTTCTATGGGAAGACGCCCAGTAATGTAGACATGAAGCACTACGATAGCAAGAAGCTAGCTGCTTTCAAGCGGGATAAGCAAGATGTCTATGGGAACAGGCGCCTAACCGCCCAAAGGGATTGTTTAATGCAGTTTTTGTATAAGCGACACGCGATAACCTATAGGGAGATAGCTGACTTGCTCGAAACGAGCGGTTTCCCCCTCACCCCGAGCGTCATAGGCCGGGCTATCACGGCTTTTGCCCAAGATTCAGTAGATTCGGGGTCGCATATATTAAATCCTAATAGTGTGGAGGAGGCGGAAGCGCCGCAAGAAGACTAGGTATACAGAATAAAAGAGGCGCCCTTCTCCGGCCGCTAGAATCAGAGCAACTCGATCTTCAATCCCTTCTGCCGCACAAACCCATAGCGCTCCATCATCTTGAGCGCTTGCTTATGCAGACCCCTTGGCACCTTGCACTCCCGGCCTAGGATCACTCTGACAGAATGCCTATCGAGCTGCCTAGCTTGCCCCGCCTTTATAATAAGCATCTCGTGGAGCTTCTGGCATATCGGCTTCTGGTACTTGGTCAGGTTGGAGGGTCCATCCGCGAGCAAGGAACCGAACACTACTTGGTTAATCTTCCCTTTCCACATAGGTTATCCTGAGGCTCTCCCAGCAGAGAGGTTAATCAAGTCTATCCCTTCTCCCTTGTCCGCCGTCACTATAACACCCAATGCGCTAAATCTGCACACGGGAGAGCAGAAGGTGTAAGGATCATCGCCTATCCTCTCGATCAGATCGCGGCAGGCTTGGGTATCATGCTTGTAGGCCCAGCTCAGGTACAGAAGAATCAAAACAAAACCCAGAACCTTCCACTCGATCTGGAAGACGTTCTTCCAGAGAATCTTTCCCGTCTCTGGATCCTTCCATGGATGCTTTGCCTCCCGCAGCCGCATCTCGCGCTTCTCCTTGCTGAAATAACCATCTTGGATTTCTTCTTTTGGTTTTTCCGGTTCCATTGTTCTCACCTGTTAATCATCTTGTAAGTGACGATATAGATGACGGGTAGGGACAAGATGGTCAGAAGCATCTTCTCAAAAAACGAGTAGTCTCCCATGACCACCATCTTCCAGAGAACTCCCATACATACCAGCCACCCAACAAAAGCAATCCCCGCAGCCTGCATATCTATCTCTATGCCTTTGACGCCATCCCAGAGCCAGGAGAAGAACTGGCCTACTTGCTCGAACATTTTAACTCCTCCAGTTTCAGGAGAAGAATTTGGTGCCGTTTTGCGTTCTCCAGGTCGGTGTACACCATGGTCAGTGCGAGGCCCAGTATGTAAGAGACAATATTGCCGAATACTATCCCTCCTGCATAGCCGAGAATAAGGCCGAGCATTACCCAGCTTCCTGTCTTCTCCAGCCTCTTGATTTGTGCTACCCTTTCTAGTTTGTTTTTTTTCATGTGTTTTGTCCTCCACTTATTGTGGGTTCTATCTTTACTTGGCTGAACTTCTTTATCGTCCTATATTTCTTGAACTCCTCCCAGAAGGCCAGGAGCTGTAGGAAGATCGTCCCTGACATCGCGACCCAGAAGAATCCCATCCCCTTCTTGTATAGGAAGTACCAGGCATAGACAAGGCCCGCCATCACCCAGACCATGCCCATAAGCCTAGCCTTTGAGATCTCCAGTGGGCTATGCGATGCCTTCTTGATTCCTTCACCCCATCTGTGGAAAAATTCTTTAGTCTTCATCAAAAACTCCATCTCGACACTTCCATCATCGTGAAAACCCTCTTCCTTTCCAGGCATGACCCAAATTCAGATAGGACACGATTAACCGCGCGAAGCTTGAGCTCATGATCATCGTGCGCGGTCATATGGGTGGTGAGGACCATACCTATCTTCGAGATGAGATTCTCAGTCGGCAAGGCGACCAAGAGCATGGCATTCGGATTCATCCGAACAAACTCGCCGAGAGTATGCCTGATTTGCGCTTCCGAAAGATGCTCTAGAACCGCGTTACAAACGATTACGTCTGGTTTGAGATACCGGTAGTCCTCTATGTCCGTGTTCTCAGGCAGTATGTCATAGCCTATGACTTTCGCAAAGGGAAGGGCTCTCTTGAGATGCCCGACGCCGCAGCCAAAGTCAAGGATGAGCTTGAGGCCTGGTGCGTCTTCTAAGTTGCCCATGCGTATGATAGTGCGGAGCACTTTCCTGAAGTAGACCCCCCCTAGTCCCGTATAATAATCTTCGGTGTAATTCACTCGTTCCTCCTTGCGCCTTCTAGGTAGTATGCGCAATGCGATATGCCGTTTCTTGTGTGGGTTGCTCCGCGAAACTTGCGCATTATGCTCATTACCACATCTCCTCATAGCTGGCTAGAGCATCCTTCGGGTTGATCTTGAGGTAGATTGAGGTGGTGCTAATGTTCTCGTGACCTAGGAGCACCTGAATTTGATTGAGGGGGATACCGCGCTCCATTGCCCTCAACGCAAAGCTATGGCGTAATGAGTGGAAATGCAGACTTGACTTCTGTATGCCTGCCTTCTTCATCGCGGTCTTAAATGCGGTTTGTAAGGCCCTTACCTTGCATTTCAGTGGCAGTTCCTTGAGGTAGGAAGCCGGGAATCCTTTGGGCAGGGGGACGACGCGATCCTTGCCGCCCTTCGCATCGCGAATGAAGATGCGCTTGCTGGCCATATCCACATTCTCCGGCTGCAGCTTGCAGACCTCACCGACACGCAGGCCGGAGTTATAAGCGAGTATGTAAGCGAGCTTATGGTGGCGCTTCCTGACACACTTAAGGAGCGCAATGAACTCCTCGTCATTCATGTAGGCTGGGAGCTTGCGGATCATCGCTTCCTCTTCTTAATCAGTAGTCGGCATCCGAATTTCAGGATGATGTCGGAACCCACGAGTGCGACTGTGCCTGCGACTGCGAATGCGAGTGTGAG
>C687J35021_10001293_pt1 | contig 18923 bp, 24 predicted proteins | sample RifCSPhighO2_12_FD_35021 | JGI IMG/M metagenome (IMG submission 35021)
CTTCTTTCCCCGCCCTATTCTGACCCGCCCAAGGCGGGCATTCTACGAGAGGTAGAAGGGTATCGGCACGACACATCTGTCAAACCAGACATCGTGAGCAATGAACTCCACTTCCTTTTTCTGGGGGTTCAGTAGGGTGAATTTCAGGCAGATGCCTGGTTTCAGACCTCCGTCAGGGTGGGTGCGGTTGCCCATCAGGCCCGCAAGCATCTCTGTCGGGATCTTCGTCTCCAGTATCGTTTTCTCCCCTACAAGGCACGCCTGCACGGTTTCCATCACTTTCCTCCAGCACGCTCACATAGTTCTCAAGGATGTATGGTGGGTCTTGCACTATTGACTTTGGTATGTTCTTCGGGTCAAGCTCGCTCCGCGACTCCTGATAAGGTATGACTGCTCCGCACTGGTGGCAGAGCCACCCTTCAGAAGGCGAAACGAGCTCCGCCACTCCTTTGCATTTCTTGTGTAGTACTACGAGCATCTTGTACCTCCCTGACTGCGAGAACCTTTCGGTATCCGCAGTTCATACAGTACAGGTCAGACCTTGTCTTGAACTTCTCCGTAGTCAGGGCTCCTCCGCACTTGGGGCACGCTTTGCAAAACACGACCATCTGTTCTTTCCTTTACTTTCAGATTGTTGTAAGAAAGCAAAGTCCCGCAGAATACGCAGTATTCCACAAAAGCAACTGGCAGGCGTATATCCATATCTGGGCTTCTTGACCTGTCCCACAGCATCTTTCCCATCTTCTCGTGCTGACAATCCATCTTACCTCCTTTATGTGCTAACCTTCTCCCGCCCGCCCACCAGTCCAGCAGTACTACTGGCGAGTGGACGGACTGCACCAGCGTCTTCCCCCTTTCAGCTAATCCCCATCAGCCGAAAACATTGAAAGAACGCTGAATTTCCGCCCCGCATAGAGCGGACGGGAAAGGGCTATGTATGTCCGTTTAGCCGTCCTTTTATGAACGCAACATCTGTTTCCAATTTTCCCACTCGTTCTCTCATCTCTTGTTTGAACTCGTGAAAAGAGTGCAGGTCATTATTCTCTATATTATTTACTCTCTTTTCCAACTTACCCGCACCTTTTGCATTAAGCCAGTAGTCAGACCAAGGAACCATTATTTTCCATAAAAACAGCAAAACGACTGCGGAGGGCGTGGCGTATTTGGCTATTTCTACGATAGGGTCGGGCATATTTATGTTCCTACTCCCATAAGGGTGTACAATCGAGGAGGCGTTGGGGTTACCTCTGGCGCTTCCCCCGCAGGCGAAAACGAAGCCGCGGATATAGCCCAGCTTTTGTATTCCGTCGTCCAGCTCATCGTTACCGAGCCAGCTGGGGTCTTGGGCCCTTCCGTGCTTCCTGCGGCGTGGTTATCATCATCTGAAGCATTCTGCTCCCATCGTTCCGTTTGTCCAGCTCCCGCAGTGCTTACTGTTGGCGTAACCACCCGTATCACATCCACCACCCAGCTATTGTCCGCCACCGTGGTTACATTGACGGTCGGAGTGTTATTAGCNCCAACTGCTCCNTTATTCGCGTCTGGCTGTCCCGTCTGAGCCGCTCCTGTAAGCGATATGGCTCCCGCTGCAAGCACAGTATTGGTTCCGCCCATCGTTACCACCACATTGTTCGCTCCCGTTGCGGGGTTCACAAGATACCACATCTCTGACCTTCCTGCTGGGGCAGTCGTATCATCATCTGACCGTATCTTGGTAAGAGCTACCGCATTGTAGGTAATTCCACTCACCGTTCTGTCCGCAAGAGTGGCATCCGTAATCGCAACACCAACTGCGAGTATGAGGTTGCTTCCCGTATTCGTCTTGGAAAAGGTGATACTGCTCGCTCCCGTTACTTTACTGGAGTTGGCATTGTCAAATGCTATTGCCATATCAAATCACCATATACGGATTAGGATAATCTGCGTTATTTCCGATGTCCCAATACTCCTGCTGATTTGTCTTGACGCGTTTTTTCAACCCGTTGGGATACGCAAATTCGTGGTAATATGCCTTTCCTATAACTTTACAAGGAGTGAGCAGAGCAGTATTTACCTGGAATTTCTCCAATTTGCTAACAGGAATAACATCAAAATTGTTTTCCTCTTTGCTATTGGAAGACAACCTGCAATATACTACGCTTTTTTCCTCATCTTGGGCGTAATATGCTTCTTCCATATCTCCAGAAGGCGTGTCAAATAGCAAAGTTTCGTAGGAATGGAGCCATTTCAAGGGAGTTTTTCCTTCCAGGCCAGCAGTTTGAATATCCTCTACGGTTGCAGGCACTTTTTTGTTATTCTCGTCCAGCTTCCAAAATGAAACAGATGGAAGAGGGTTAATGTCCATTCTCGGAACCTCAACGGCTTTTTCTCCTACCGCAAGTTCTGGTGTTCCCGCAGACAATTCTTTTATCACTCTCGTTTTTTCGTCAATGATCGCCTGCATTTTATGTGGAGTACTATTCTACTTACTAAACTGTAAATCCTTGTGCAGAAATTAAAACTGAAGCTACGGTATTTATTGAAGCAGTAAATGGCTGGTTGCCTCCAGTTTTTAGAGCATTCGGATAAACTACATTAGAACCTCCGCCCGCTGGAGCTATCGTATATCCAAGAATTGAACCACCGGCTGGACTTCCTGCTAATGTAACCAATACTGAAGATGGCCCATAGTTTGCAACTTGCACTCCTGTAATATAAGTGGCTATCGCACCTCCTTGCCCTCCAATAACAGCTACAGAAGCTCCTGTATTACTTCTCAAGTCAGCAATTCCCGATACCCAAGAAGCTCTCGGAGCGTTCCATGAGATAATAGAAGATTGTGGATTGGCAGATATTACGGAAGTATTGCCGCCCAACACGGCTACTATTGAGCCAGATTTAATATGTGCAGCTACCGAACCAAATCCTATACCTTGATCCGCCGTAATTGTTCCAGAAGCTACAACCGAACCGCTAACATTTTGTGTAGTCGGGAAGTTAAGGACCTGAACAGAAGAATTGCCCGTAGTTCCTCCTGCGGTGATAATTGAAGCGTTAGTAGACATAAGTCCCGCAAGGACTTGGAAAACGCTTGGATTTGATTGGAATGCTACAACGCTTCCTGCTGTGTTCACGTCGGGAATTCCTGATATTCCCACATTTCCAAATACAGAAGCTCCAACCAGCATGGAAGAAGGAGTCGAAGATATAACAGACACTCGGTGAGTTCCTATCTGCGCGACATCTACTGTTCCTGATACGCTTTGATTAGCGGCAGGGGTGACTGTAGCTGATGTGGCCAATACAGAACCAGCCAATTGGTAGGAAACGATAGAAGAGTTATTGAATGCTACGTTTTGAACTGCGGGGAAATTTGCAACATTTACAGGGGTAAGGCCAATAATACTTGCTCCCACTAACATAGAGGAAGGGGTAGAACTAAGCACAGAAACTCTCCAAGTACCCTCTTGCACTACAGAAGCAGAAGAAACGGTCGCGCTTAGATTTCCCTGAATGGAACCAGTAATCACCCACGGATTTGTGCCTTGCAACGTAGTTACGGAACCAATTACATTTGCTCCGTTCAAAAGCATCACCGAAGAATTCGTGGTTACGGTTGCCACAGAGCCGCCAACAATAACTACAGGAGCGTGTCCAAGCACAGAAACCGCGCCCTGTACAGAACCCGTAAATATATAGGGATTTGTTCCCTGAATAGCAGTAATAGAACCTAATGTGGCAGTCCCCCCAGGAAGTTGACCGAAGATAGAAGCCCCCGTTAGCATTGAGGAAGGGGTACTAGATATAACAGATGTTCTCCATGTTCCCTGTTGAACCACAGAGGCGGAAGAAACGGTCGCCGATAAGTCTCCTTGTATGGAACCTATTATAACCCATGGATTGGTACCTTGAAGAGTAACTACCGAGCCAATAGGAGCAGTACCGGCCGGAAGCTGGCCTATAATAGAAGAACCGACAGTTCCACTAACTGATTGATTAGCCTGTGGATAGGTAAAGACCGAACCTATTACTGACTGCGGATTGTGTATTGGTTGATATGCCATATATTTATTTGAAAGCTATACACCATTCGTTACTTACTTCGCTTGTGGTGTAGGTGGCGTAGATGGAATATTTTCGGTCATTATCAGCCGACGGAACATACGGGTCTGGAAAAGTAGGATAGCCTGCTTCATTCATTGCTGACCCAACGACGCTGGTATCGGTATCATACACCGCACTCATTGTCGTCCCAGCATTTTCTCCGTATATTAGCAACCAATAAGTTGCGGCAGAAATTGATGGTGGTGAACTAAAAGTGAAATCATAGAATGCAGCTCCTGCCCCATCAATTATAGTTTCGGTGGTTCCCCCAAGAAAGGTGTTGTCGACATTGTAAATAGCTGTTTTAGCAACCCTGGTTCCAGTATCATTCTCAAGAGCAGCAGCAGTCATCTTGGTTAGTGTTCCTGCTTCAGTTGATGCAAACTTCGTTCCCTCTAAATCGTTGACAATGTTAACAGTTGTTCCTCCTAATGTCGTATATCCAAACGTCGGGTCTATCCTCACAGGATACACTGCCTCATCAAGAAACTTCTGCGGGACGGTTACGCTCAATACTCCATTCAAGTAATTCAACTCTGCCCATTCTTCCATCCCGTTTGCGTCAATAGCTTTCGGGCGGTAAATATGAAACGCCTTGCCTGTGACGTAGTTTGTGCTACCTATTCGATGATTTGCTTTCGTCTTGTGATATACAGCGTAACTTCCTACCACGTTTTCGGGGCGTTCGGCTCCTTCGTCTATTTCTTGCTGGGTAAGTGCTGGCTGGTAGAAGAAGTTCAGGTTTTCTGTTCCTGTAAGTTGAAAATTAAAAACATTGCTCAAGGGCTTTTCTTGTAAAATAGCCTCAAACTCAAATGTTTTTTCATCTCTTCTATATGCTCCCGCCATGACCCATTCAACGCCGTTCTTGATAAGCCTTCCCATTCCACCAGGGTAGGAAATGCCAAGCCTCACCTCGCCATTCCACTTCTCCAACACCATTTCTGGCTTATTCAAACTGATAACAGCATGTTTCTTTCCTTCCTCTGGTACTTCTTCTGGAATTTCGAAAGCAATTCCTTGAAATATAAATGTTTGTAAGAATTTAATGATTCGCGTCATGTTACATGCCAATTGGCATTATCGCTTATCAAATCTATCGCCGTATATTGTGTTTTCATCAAAGCCGTGCCTGCTCCGTCAATTGTTTCAGAGCCATCTGCTCCCACCAAAACACTACTTGCTGCTTTATTCTTTATCGTATATAGGTTTTCATTGCCCACTGCCGTTGGCAATGTAAGCTTTATTCCATCCCCTGCTATAATCACATAATCTGTAGATGCAACTGCCGCTATTACCGAAGAAACGTTTACAGTGGATATATTGCGATTAGTGCCAGCACCACCTGTTGCGGCAATAGTCAAGTCCGTGGTCTTTAAGTTATCGTTATCACTGTAAGAAAGAGTTACATTAGAACCTGCCTTTATATTCAAGTCGGTATATCTTCCAAGTGTAGAAGGATTATTCCCCACTAAGATATTGCGGTTCATATTCCCACCCCTGCCTATAGCAGACATGGTATCCCTCCGCAATTTCTTTATCTCCTCCTCCAACAATCCAACAGTCTCTTTGGTTTCTATTAGGATTTCCTCTGTTTTGTCGCTCGATTCTACCTTTAAATCAGAAACCAATTTCTTTAACTCATTTTCAGCATCCTTTATTTGCTTTTCAAAGTTTGGGATTTCTACTTTACGCTTTGAAATATCCTGTATATCTCCCCTTAAGTCTTCCATTTCAGCGGACAACATTCCCAATCTTTCCAAGCTCGCGCTCCTTTGTTCTACCATTGCCGATCTAAGAGCGTCCAGCCTTTTGTTCAAGGTATCTGCCAAACCACTCTCGCTCTTTTTTAGTTCTTCTTTTAAGGCATCGATCGTGCTGAAAATAGACTGAATCTCTTTCTTAATTTCAGCTATGCGTTTCTTTGCCATTGCGACTGTCTTTGTCTCCGCTTCCTCCCTCATTTTATCTGCCACTCTCGCCATCTCTTTTTCCACGGATTTGAAAGCCACATCTAAGCCAGACTCCTTATTGGACATTCCGGCAAGTATTTTTCTAAGTTTTGTCTTGTTCGCCATCGTCTTCTTCAAGAGCACTTTGTATGCTCTCTTTTATACTTGACACTTCTTCTTTCACCATATCCCGCATTTCCTTTCTTAATTCCTCTATTTTGGCTTCTATATCAACTTCTGGCCTTTTCTCTGGCTCTACCTCCCCTAAAACGCTCTGTGGCGAATCTGAAGGGGTTTCTGGGGCGTTTTCTTGCTTGAGGAGCTGTTGGGAAAGACTAATAGCAAAAGCCAAAGCTGCCGCGGCTTCATCAGGAGTCATTTCGCCTGTTTTGTCTTGACTATTGACTTGTATTTCCTCTTGTGCCATAATGATTATATGCTAGGATTTATTCTTTGGATTATCATAATTGGTTGGACGCTATCCTTAACTGGCTATTTGTTATCCAAGTATATTTTTAAGGATTGGGACGATCGGTTCTCTTAATAATTTCAAGTAATTCCTTATCTCCTGCTTTCAGGGCTTTTTGAATAATGTCTAAGTTCCGTTGCAATACTTGCTCTAAATCCAAAGCATTCATTACCTTATACCCCACTCCTCTCGGCAATAAACCACCCACAATCCCTCTAATACCACCACCAGTCAAAACATCTAAAGTTTTGGCTGCTTTATAGCCAAACTTCTCAACTAGGCCTCTTTCTTGGATTCTTTGTTGCAATTTATTGACTGCTTCAGTATTCTTTCTAACCAAATCTTTAACTCTATACAAAGAACTAATTGATTTATCCATTTCTTGGGCTATTTTGCCGCTTAATCCTTGACGAGCTATAGTTTTCAAGGCACTCCTCGTATTTTCAAACTTAACTGCATTCACCGAAGTTCGGGGTTCTCCAATTTTACTAAACGCCTTTTCTCCAAATTCAATTCCATATTGCCGAGACAGGTTATTTACTTCTAACCGAGTAAGCCCTTGTGTTTTAGCTTTAGTCAAAATGTCATCCATATTCTGAAGAGCAACATCGTCTCCTATGGATGTATAAAGTTCTTTGAGATGTTCCAATGCTCTGCTCACATAATCAACGCTCACAGCTTTACCAGCAGCAGTTTTACCAGTTAGTTTCAACTCTTCTAATCCAATGGATGTAGTATTATCTAAAACCTCGTCCACTTTTTTGGACAAACCTACAATTGATTCATTGATTTTGCCAGAAAGCTCACCATACGTTTTAACCCCAGTCGTATCTAAAGCCTTGAAGGCCTTAGCTCCCGAAACTATATCCCTAGGTTTCCCTTGCAGAACTTGCCCTATGGCTTGTTGAGGAGTAGGCGGTGGAGGGCCTAAAGCTTTTTGCCCTCTGCCCATCAATTGTTTTCCTGTTTGAACTCCCGCCTTAGCTCCCGCAATACCAGTTTTCGCTCCTTTAATACCTGTTTTGATTCCTGCTTGAACACCTTTAGTTGCTCCAAATATCCCAGATATATCCAAAACATTCTCAATGTCTTTAGAAGCTTCAGGATATTTCTGAGACCATTCCGCGTACTTTTGCATAGGTTCCGTTCCTGCCAGCTTACTTCCGACAAACTCCGTAGCTTGCTTAATTCCTGGAGCTTCCAATAGGGGCGTAAATGCAGCTTCAGCTAAAGCTCCTACAGTTCTCACCCCACCACGAAGAGAAGCCTCAACCTGCTCAACAGGAGCACCCGATGGCCTTGGCTTTGCCCCAGCGAAAACACTCTGCTGGGTTTGTATATCTTCTTTCAACCCAGTAAAGGTTTCTTTAAGACCAGTACCAACACGCTCAAGATAACCTGGCTGTTCTTCTTCAACAGGAAATGCCTCTGGGACAGATTGAACTATTGTTCCGGGCTTTCCTCTAAAAAATTGTTCTCCTGATATTATAGGCATATTATTCAGAATAAAATACGCTTCCATCCGGGAGAATTCGCCCAGTTATCCCATCTTCATTTTGTACAATATCTCCGACAGTATAGTCTTGTCCTCCTACATTTACCTTAGAATAGCCATAGATAGATACTCCAAGTGCTTTCGCCTTTGAATCCAATATAGAGTTCATATTTTGTTCGAACTTGTTTATTTTATCTTTCCCAGAAGCACCAAATATACCCAATGGTTTAGTAAATCTCCCTGGCAGCATAGAACTATAGAACTCTTCCTCTTCTTTAGTGATAACAGCTCCCGTTCTAGCACGAGCAAGAAGATCAACTATTTCTTTTCTAGTTGCTAAGTAGTTTGTTTGTTCTCGTGCGCCAAACACTTTTCCTATCAATCCTCCAGTAATACCTGCTTGTAGCTTGCCAGAAGAAACTTTTTCCCACTCTGTATTTAGAATACCTATTTTCTTTGTAATATCGTACAAAGAGGACATTGCATCTTCTTGTGTCGAAGAAATCCTGCTCGACTTCACTCCTGTGATGGTATCAACGAAAGTTCCTGCTGGTTTTGGAAGGGCTTTTCCAGCCTGAGAGACAAATCCAAACGTTCCTTTAGGCATTCCAGTTGGAATCATACCAGTAGAAGCATACTGCTGCGCAAAGGCAAGTATCTCCACAGGATCTTGCGTAGTCTTTCCAGAAATTTCATTGTATATCTCAGCTCTTTGAGCCTGCTCGGTAAGTATTTGTTCCCTTTTTACCTCGAGGCCTAACTCTCTTTCTTGCATTTCAAATGCTCTTTCTTCACCAGCCCTTAAAGCTGCCTGTCTAAAACCACCAGAAGGAAAGCCATAAGTTTTTTCAATCAATCCCTGTGTATAAGGATCGCCTTGAGCGGCGTTCCAAAGTCCGTCCCAGTCAACCGCTTTAACTATCCTATCCAAAGAAGCCACGGCATTAGTCTGCATTTTTTGTTTGTAATCTGCTATCTTAAAACCAAAGTTCATCATAGTTTCAAAACGCTGATTTGCTTCCTGTCTATCTTGAGCAGTCAAATTCAACATCGTATCGAGGTACTTCTCTTTCGTATTCCTCGTTTCAAGCAAAGCGTTGTAGTTCTTTATCAATTGTTTATTACGAGAGTTCGTAAGAGCCAAAACTTGACTGTCCGTTGCAAAACCTCCTGCTTTAAGCACTTCATTACGAATATCATCCTCCGTGCCCTCAATAACCTGCTTCATATTCAAAAGTTCTGTATCAAGTTCCTGAACACCAGACTCCTTAAGAAGGCTTTTGTATTCTTCAATTAAACTGACGCGCTGATTCTGCTCTCCCATGTATTGCTGAAAAGCCAATACCACGCTTCCCAGAAACGGATCTGCTGAGATAAAGTTCTGCATCTGATCCGGCTTTTCAACTGGAGGAGTGTATTGCCCAATAACCTGCGCTACCCCTTCCAGCGTATCAGGAGTTTGAATTCCCGCGTCCTTAGCTGCCTGAAATCCTGTTTGAAATCTTGTAGCGTCAAAAGAAGGAGTGCCACTTAACGTGTGATACCCAGCCTGCCCTGGCAAAGGGTCAGTAAGCCCTCCCCCAGCGTATTGAGCAGGCGTCGTTTGGGTAGGAGCGATATTGCTTATAGGCAAAGGAGCTGCCACTGGTTTTATCGTTTCTTGTTCTACTGGTTGCTGTTCTTCTATTGGTTGCGGAGCAGCTACTTGAGGAATAGCTGTTTGTCCAGCACGAGTTCCAGATAAAGAATTATACCCTGGCTGTCCTGGGAATGGATCATGGGCTTTAGAACCAAGAAACTGTTGCGCTTGCTGTACGGTAGTTTGAGAACCCACAGATAAACCAGCTTTTTCCGCTTGTGCCAAAGTCCCCACTTTTGAGGCGATTGATTCTGCCTGCGCCTTCGCTTGAGCTAGTCCTTGACTAATTTGACTCAATGTTGCCATATATTTAACTCACCGATCCTGCGGCATCAATAAATGTTGAACCATTCCAAAATACTGGTCTTCCAATAGTAGTATCTAAATACATTTGTCCCGTGACGCTTCCAGTCGGCCTATTAGCGGTTGTTCCATTTAGAGTAACGTACTTTCTATTCACTACAGATAAGGCATCCGTTGGATTATCAGTCACTTTTCTATCGGTAAAAGCTTCAGACTGCATGTATTCCCTAATAACTCCTAATACTGCTTGTCTATCAAGTTCTGGCTTTAGTTCTTTAGTTTTCCCTATTTCTTCTGGCATTAAGATTGGACAAATTCGTAATCTATTTCAACCTTCTTCAAAACCCAATTCTTCGTTCCTACGTTCGTAATCCTCAATCCAAGCGCGTACGTCTCCTCTGTATCAGGGGAATATCTCACCAAATCGTCTCCCACGGTTACGTTATTCCCCACCTCAAAGCTCTTGTTCGAGTTTGCTATTGAGTTTCCGTCAGAACCTATAAGGTCTACATCAAACTCATTATTCGATATCAAAGGTTTCATGTATAATCTCACTTCTTTTATCGCAACTTTTTGAGAAAATAATTCAGTTTGTGTTTCATATACTCCAGCAATGGCAGTTCCTGAACCCGTAGGAACAGTGGTAAACTTATAAAGTTTGTATTTAGTAGTTGGGCCAGAATCAGTTTCCAAAGTCGAGAAATAAATCTTGGCTGAACCCACTTTATTATCTGTATATCCCGCCGAAGAAGCTCCATAAAAAAGATTTGAAACTATCAAGCAGACGGGTATCTGCTGAATATCGGTTTGAGTCGCGGCTGAAATTCGAAACAACCTGAATAAACCCGTTGGAATCTCGCTGTCATGTTGTCCATAAACCAGCAAAGAACCCTTCAACACGGCAGAATCCTGTTCAGGAGCGGCAAATCCCATAAGATTGCCAGTCGAAAACATCGCACCAAAGTTAGGCGAAACAGAATTGGGTAGAGAAATAATCTTTTGTCTGGCGGAATATAATGCCGCGCCGCCCAAGTCGTACCCCAGAGTGTATGAGTAAGGTCCAAACGAAGTATTAGCATTCAGTGAATACGCATTGTATGGATTATACGAAGTAATGCCTGCATCAGTTCCATTCCAATACATAAAGTAAGAGTCAGCAGAAGATAAAGAAGCCGTATCTTGAGTAATAACTGTCATATCTGCTTGGGAAACCCTGCTTACGACTATTTGAATATAGTTGCCATCTGGAGAAACATCTATGTCTCTTACTTGTGTCCCCGAAGGAAACGCTGGAGAGATTTTTGAATAAGAGATAACTAATTCGGTAGAGTCAATTTCTACGAGATTAGTTCCATTTCCAAAGTATAACTTACCTGCAAATTGAACCGATGGTCTTGGAATGCTTGAAGTGTAAGAAGATTGAGTCCCTACAAATGTTTCTGAAGTTCCATCAAAGTTGATTTTAGTTACTCCCCTGTCATGCCCAATAAATATCTTCTCAGTCGAGCCATAAAATTGGATTGACGCGCCATATTTGAAAGTCGGCGATTGAGCCGTTAATGTGGCCAATAAAACAGGGTTATCAAAATCAGGATTAAAAGTAGAGGGATTATTAACCTGAATTTTATAAAGCCTTCCTGTATGGCCAATAGCATACACATACGTTACCCCCGACTCTAAACGGGGACGGGCGGCCATTATCAAGTCCGTAATAACTGATTCTCCAGAGTCAATCCTATTAGGTTGTTCAAGCCAAGTAAGATTCCCAGGGTCTGAAAACGGATCGTTTCCATAAGTTTTGGAGTATTTGGCAAAACCGGAGTTCATGTCCCCTTTTTCGTATCTCGTCAATCGGCCGCTGAAATTTGTTATAACTTTTGTAGCCATTATATTTTTTCAACTACATAACCATCTGTAATTACACCTAAAGCAGAAGATGTATCAAAACCAGTAAGATTTTCAAAACTAACAGTTAAAGCTAATGTACTCGAACTTTCCTCTGCTAATATAGAAGACCTATAAAAAGATTGTATAGAACCATTGAATATCTCATCTTGCTTCACTAATCCACGAAAAATTAACCTTTGCGAGCTAGCAATACTCGCAGAAATTATCTCTACAATACACTCTCCAGCAAAACTTGGAACAACCGTCCCAGTTGTTTGTTGTCGAGCTAAAAATGCCACCAATGTAGAGGAATTTCCATATTGCGCTCTTGCTTGTATTCGTCCAATATCTCCGCCGCCACTCCTACTCATAACGGCAACAGTTCTTAATGGTATTATCGCTCTTATCACACCTTGAGTGCCAAGTGTGCTCCCAGGGATATTTACCGACATTACGCTTGTTATCACACCATCTGCTACAGATACAGTATTTATTGAAATATGTTTCGTCGCTACTCTTCCAACTGCCGTATCCGTCCACTTTATTCCTACGTCTTGAGTATTGTCTGCTACTAAAAGCTGGTTATTCGCTCCTACAGCTAGTTTGCTCAAAACAGAAGAACTTTGAGCCACAAGAATATCTCCCTTGGTATACGCAGTCTGTCCTGTTCCTCCTTTGTTTGCTGCTTGAACATGTCCCCCTCCATCTGAAGCTGCGGCGCGAACATCGTACATTAAAGTGCCTTGCGCCGAAGAAAGAGTGCCAACAAAAGTTTCAAGCTTCTTTACAGCGTCATTCTGCGCAGTCTCTATTGAAGAGTGCGAAGGTGAATTCAGTCTATTCGTAGCTGTCGGATCGGATATTGTGCTTAAAGTAGAGGGGAAATTACTCATACGGGTTTTGCGATTTTTGTATAAACACTGCCAACTGGCTTTGCGATATTTGTGTAGGCCGCTTGGTCAATCCCGTCATAAAAGGCATTTGCGTCGTCGTATGTAATGTCTAAGTCGTCATACGGCTCTTTTCCCGCAGGTTCAACATTTGTGTAATTAGCCCCCGTTGGTTTTGCGATATTCGTATAAGGCATCAGAATTCATACCCCGTCAAATTTATGTTGCTCGATTGTATGGGCTGCTGGGATCCACGACCTAAAGTAGCAGTAATCTCACTTATCCGTTCTTCATACTTCAAATTAAAAGCGTCTCCTTGTGAAATTTTCCCCAAAGAATACAGATGGCTCGCCGCCACCCTCCAGCCTAGAATTCTATAATCAAGAGAAGCAGGATAAGTTACAGTATCCGCAACAGCCGTATAATCAATGGGTTTCAAGAAATAGAATAGCCGTATAACCTGCGAAATATTATCTGAAGAAGTAAAAGTAGGGAATATCTCGTACCAATCTCCCCTATCATCAAAATACGGATTGTCTTTGCTTGCGTTCTTTCTTAACCAGCCAAATGACACATTGCCCTCAAGATTTGAAACATCAACCTGTTGAGCCCTTTTGTAATTTTGCGCGTTTGTATCAGCGTAATTTAACTCTATTGCCTTCAAAAAAAACATATCTGTCGGATAGAGATATGTTCCTACATTAACTGTTCCGTCTCTGTAAGCTTCCTGTAGTTGAGAAGCGTCTATCCCTTTGTTTATGAGTTTACGATGGAAATCAGCTTGGGCTTCATTGGCAAAGATAATTCCATTGGCATTGGTTAAGCCATTTGAATCTGTCTTAGCTTGAGTTCTAGCGAAAGTTAGAATATCACTGACTGCTGCTGGCATAATTTTGTGTCTTCACGGAAGTCCCCATGAAGGGACTTGCCGTCAAGAAACAAATTGTTAGCTTGATACTGCGCTCTCAACGCGAACAATGCGATATATCGCAACCGCATCCTCGAATCTCGTAACACCCAATGTAACCTTTCCACCAATTGAGGTGTAAAGATTCAATGGGTTGTTAGAGTCAGGCGTGGTCACGAGAATAGGCTCTGGCTGTTGGAAGAACCCCCAACCGAACGATGACTCGCCCAACATGGTTGTTGGGAAGACATTTACTGTTGAGTTAAAGTAGTTCTGCCAAGCTGACCTCAGATAGCGAACGCCCCTGAAATCACCCAAAGCTCCAGCTCGCAAGTCGTCCACCGAAGTGTAACGACCTACGTCGTTGAAAGAGCCAGAAGCTGTATTCGACATCAAGTCAGATTCCGCAAACGGATGAATAACTGCAACATAGTATTTGCCTTCATACGGACGAAGCCCAGCAGCGTTTGAAGCCGCGAGGTTTCGGTAGGCCTTGTTCATCTCCGCCTGAGTCAACAAGTCACCCGCGGCCAAACCGGCCCGCGTAGTCTTATTGCCTGCGTAAATGACGCCATTTGTCCCAGCATTCACCACTGTTTGAATAGCCGTGTCCACCAAACGAGCCAAAGAGTTGCGAACTTGCGTTACGCAACCGTCAACAACCTCGATAGCCGAGTTATGGACAAGCAAATCGGAAACCTGAACGAGTATCCCCCATTGGTATGGGCCGGTTGAATAGCTGGTAGAACCCCAAGTGATAGCTGAAGGATTCGTACCTTCTGTGATAGCCGCCACACCTTCTGTGGATGATACTGGGAATCCTCTTGCTGTCGCAGCCGCTCCACCTTGGATAGACGCTCCTGCACCGAATACAGAACCTCCCAAAGCTCCCTCGATAGAAACGTTAATCTGTACTGGAAGCTGATTGGTCTGCGGAAACAGAATTCTATCATATCCTTTCGGAGAATCTCTGCGGACTCCCAACCTCGCGTACTGTAATTGCGGCTCCAATACTCGGATTTCATCCCGGATATAGGAAATCAGCAATGCAGATGTGTCGGCTGAAGCTCCACCCCATCCTGTTCCTCTTACTGTTACTGGCATTGTATTGTTAAAGAACTTTCTCTTGTAAGGTTATACACTGATGTCTCCTCTTTCCACCGCTTTCAGAACTTCTTCGCGTTTTTCTTCGCGCGTCATCTCTTCAAGCGGTTTTGGCCCTCCTTCAGAAGGCGGATTAGTAGCCGATCCTCCGGCAACATTCTCCGTTTCCGTTGGAGTAGTCAGTTTGCCTTCACTAGCCAGAACGGCTACTGTGGCATCCTCAACCGTATATCCAGCCAACACTTTCTCTTTAATCTTCTCCTTGAAATCTTTGGCCCCAGGATATTTATCGGTTGCGTTCGAGAAAGAAGAGTAGAACTCAACTTCCTTTTTAGCGGAATCTCGTTCGACTTCAAGCTTTTGCTTTGTCTTTATGAGTTCATCCCGCTCCTGGGAAGTCAGCTTAACCTTTTTTGAAAGTTCTTTGATTCTTTTCTCGACCTTGTTATCAGAAGTTTCATCTAAATCTACATCGATGTCTTCTGAATCTTCCTCTGAAGTTACTTCTATGTTTTCGTCAGCCATTTTATTTACATTAGTGAGAGAGGCGAATCTCACACCAAGAATCAGTTGTTAATTTCATCGCCTATCAGGTGACTATCCCAATAAACGAGTTATGTTTGAGAAGCCGTAAAACGCTTCTCGTGGGCACGCGAGCAGTTGTATGAGTTGCACCATACTATCAGTTTATTCGGATTGTCTGGATGCGCCGCGATGTTGAGAACACTGTGATATATGACATCATCAGGATTCTTAGTCTCATCGCAGTAAGAACATCTCAACTGCCCAATTTCTCTGAAGTGCGGGCACAACTTATACTGATGTTCGGAGGGAACATTCTTGTCCATTACTCCGCACCATTCACAGATACCGCCACGAACTTGAGGCCATCTCCTCGTAACAGGCACTGTTTTTGACCCTTGCCTTTCAATCATCATCGGTTCTATCACCACCCGCGCGCTTGGTGGTATAGTCGGTCCTGGTTCAGGAGCACTTTGAGGCACCGTCCCCGGGTTTTTGTTTTTCATGGTAAGAACTTATTGTTTTTCTCGACCCTTTAATTGCTGTTTGATTCTCTCTAGCTCCAATCTATATGCTTCGCTAAACTTCCTGAAATCGGCATATTTTGAGATTATCGCTATCGCTCCCTGCAACCAAGCTACTTTTTGATTATCTTTTTCATTGCATAGCTGATTAACAAAAGAGTTCAACGAATCCTTAAACACCTTTTCTTCAAGAAGTCTGTAGTAGTTGGACTGGCTAACCGCATCTATCGCTTCAATAATTTCTGTCAGCTCTTCCAATCTTTTTCTGAGTAGTGGAGTGTTATCTATCTGATTCTCTTCTTCCAAGAAATTCTCAATAAGTTTTGAGTTGTTCATTAAGAAGTTGCTGACTGACTATTAGCCATGACCGTTACTCTCTCTGAGATAATGCTAGTAACCGCGGCTGTGTAACGAAGGAAAATCCTCGCATTACGGCCGAGAATCGGAAGACCAGATACCTCAAGCTGTCCTAATCCTGAAGCAGGAGACTGCCCAATCGCTCCATATACACTTCCGAAACTTTGAACGCTGCCGGTAGCTACCACAGATGGTATGACAACTCCAGTTCTAACACCAATTCCTATAACTGGAGTAGAGAGCCATTGTGCATTTGTCGCATTGGCGTTTGAGACAATGCTTGTCCTTGCCACATCATACCAGGTAGCGCCTCCATCATCTGAAGTCTGCAATACCGCCGAAGCTCCGCCTGCCATTACGGAAGCCGTGAATTTGACCACAATGTTGTCGCAATCCTGCGGAATAAGAAAAGCATTGGCAACTCCGCCAGCCGTAGAAGCAGGCCCAGTAGCATTTACTGTGCTGTTGTTGACATCTAACAATGTCGTTAAAGGTAATCTTATTGCCATTGTTTTAACTTAGTTAATTTTATCTTTCGACCCTTTAGTTAATGCCGCGACAGCTTTGGTATAACTTCTTTTGGCATTAAGCGAATGCTCGTTTAACTGCTTTTTTCAGCCTACGATGTTTTGCAACTCCTTTAATCGTTCCCTTATTCTCACTTGCATAAAATACCTTTTTCCCCTTCTTACTACCATATTCTTTCATCATAGCGTGCATTATCTTCTCCCCCTTTTTTGTCATTGGCATATAATTGAAAACGCCAAGTTCTTGAAAGAATTTGGCGTCGCTTATGGCTTTCTCGCCTATTTTTATTTTAACCTTTCTTACTTGCTTGTCAAGCAAAAACTTTGCCCAACACGGAGGCAACTGGAATAAACTGCATAATTCTATGAGTTATTCTGAACTCTTTGGATATCTGAGCGTTATTTTTAATAGTCACAGACATTCTTGTACCATTCTGGTTGATTGCTATCTGCATAACATCATACGGTTTTAGCTCACTTATCAATCTCAGTAACTCTAACTCGTCTTGATTGAAGTCCATTAGAACTCTGCCGTTAAAACACTTCCATTCCCCGCAAATGTCTTATAAGCAACTGCGGGATACAACCCTAACTCCCTGTTTATTCCTTGGATACTTCCTGTTTGGGGATTTGTCGCGATAGGAACAACGAATCTCCTAACGGTGTTTACTTGCACTATATGATCCCAGTTTCCCGTTGCGACAGCAGTCAAAACACTTGTACCTGCAACCGAAGAATTTACTGTTGCCTGACTCAACCACTTCATCGCTACATGTTGATTAACAGCGGCAACCTCAAGTTCAGTCGTATCATGTCCCAGCAATAGAATAGAAGAAGCGGAAGCATTTTCTTTCGTAGTTCTTACAAGTGCTAATTTCGCAGGCGGGTAATCATGCTTTGGTTCATCATTCTTATCTCTGGGCAGTTCTGGTGAATAATTTCTCATACTGTTTGTTGATTTGTTTTTTGTAATTCAGTCTTAAGCGGTGAGGCCGCAGCTTCAGGCGACCTTCTCTCCGCGCCGACCTTGAGTTGCTTCTGTAATCCTTGCTGAAGCATTTGCTGTCGCGCTTGCTGTTCTTGCATCATATCACTTTTTTTCTGTCCAGCCAATCGCTCCTCATGCTCGGCTATATGAAACCAGCAAGCAAGCGTCTTGGGAAACATAGCCCTATGAATGTACAAATGATTCTCATGATTATCGCCTTCTCCAGTTGGCACATAATTATCTTTAGCAAGGATTTCATTCTCTTCTTCAGCTCTTAACTCATCAAGCGTCTTGGGGAATATGGTCTCTATCAGCGAGGGATCATCAAGAAACTTCGGGAAGAACACATGCTTGTTAAAATTTCTCATTCCTTCTAGGCCTATAGTCTGGGCTAATTGAGGATATAGCTGCATCATGTCTCTTCTCACTACTAACTCCTTAAACTCGGCTTCTTTTGCCGAATACACAAATATACCTGGTGGAAAATCAGTGTTAAAGTCTTTCAAGTCTACTTCCCTTGATTCAACTCCTTTTACACCGACTATATTCGCTATCTTAGTTTTAAGGTCTTTGGCATTTCTAGCATAGCGGTGAAACCAATGGCTCCAAAATTCAGATTCTCCGAATTGAATGACTTTTGACTGAAGGGATTGAGCCATATCATTCAACTGCTGCGTAATAGCAGCTTCCGTTGCAGTCTGCTTTTTCCCCGGCAATGGCTGCATCACTGTTCCTGTTCCCACCGGCTCATTAGCCTCTTGCGTCAAAAGAGAAATGAACTGTATCAGTCCCGCGGACATCGGGTCTTCCGTATTCAATGGCCATACCGCATCCGGGCCATCCATAGGAATATGCTGATTTATCTGCCTCTGGAAAAACTGACTTATATCTCTAACCTTATCTGGATTATATCCATAAATGGGATTTGCCCTGTCTTTGGCCGCAATAAAGGCAAGGTTGAGCAATACTGACTTTGCTCTATGCTTGTCTTCTAATAAATCGGCAAGTGAGAAAACTACAGATGAATGTGGTTCGCGGAATGCCTCTTTAACTACTATGGGCCATTTTGAGGACTCATCCTCACCATCTTGTAAATCAAGTTTCTGCTCATACAGGATTTTATCCAAACCCTTGTCCAGCCAATAGACTGTCTTATCTCCTTTGTCATCATATCCATAAAACTCAAGTATCTGATAAACATCTCCCGCGACCGTGTCTATGGGCGGAGCTGTGACTTTTTTAGCCGCATCTCTTTTAACTTTATAATCCCACAAAT